>Ga0194060_10000189_pt1 | contig 43655 bp, 36 predicted proteins | sample SepL225m_MetaG_FD_163427 | JGI IMG/M metagenome (GOLD analysis project Ga0194060, IMG submission 163427) | Anoxic zone freshwater microbial communities from boreal shield lake in IISD Experimental Lakes Area, Ontario, Canada - Sep2016-L222-5m | ecosystem: Environmental > Aquatic > Freshwater >...
TAGGCTGGAGACCGGTCATGGCCGTATAGAGAACCAGCAGCGGCCCGAGAAAGAGCACCCAGCGGGTTCTGGGTAGCCCGCAGGCGGCCAGGATGAAGATGATGGCCCCACCCAGAATCACGACATGCGATCCGGAGATTGCGAATACATGGAGCGTGCCCGTATTGGCGAAGGCCTGATAGAGATCGCGGGGGATTTTGCTGTAGTAACCGAGCAGGATGGAGTTGAGGATGCACGTTTGTTCAGGGCGGTCGGTAATGCCGACTGATAGAAGTTTTCCGGTCCAAGCCCGCCCGCGCAGGCATTGCCCGATCAGGGCGTTGCCTTCTCCCGCCGCGAGTCGCCGGGCTTTCCTGCCGGCGCCTGAAAAAAAGAGTCCGCCCGGCTTCCCCTTAAACCAGCCTTGCTTGAAGATCGGCTGGGCCAGGTAGCCCGAGAATGACCAGCGTTCACCATAGGAGGGGATGCGGTCGCCGGGGCCGGTAAACAGGCGGACACGAACTGTGCCGGTGACGTCCTGCCAACCATTTGTCCAGCCGGCCCGCGCTTGTTCGGCAGCCAGCGGAAATTTCCAGGTCGATTTTCCGTTCCGGGTGGCGGTGCAAACCGGCTCGTCGGTGATCAGTCCTGTGAGTCCGGCGCCGGCGGGGAGTTTGATAAGAGCGGGGATGCTGCGTTCTGATTCGCCGGTGTTAGGGGTTGCATTCGCCCAGCCAATGCTGAGGACGGTCGCGAAAATAGGCAGTGATGATGTTCTGCGCGCCAGGAATGCCAACACCAGGCCGCCGGCGGAGAGCGATAAAAGCACCACTTGGGAAATGGGGAATGCCAGCCCGAGTCCCGTGCCGGTGACAAAGACGATGGCTAAGCCCGTCAAGGGGCGGCGTGGGAGCGGGATAATGGCGCTTCTCCTGTTTCGTCGTTCAGCAACAGGAGTGTAGTGTGGGGATTTAGAAATTTAATATCAATACTAATTAATATATAATCAATAACACCATCGCACGTCGATAATGGGTAGGGCATTCGCGTCGTCGAGCGCCGCAGATCACGCGGCGGCGTGCGACGACGCGCCCGCCCTACCTTGAAGGCTTGAAGGTCCAATTGATCTGGCGGTCGGCGGTGAAGACGTAGTTGGTGACAATCAAGTCTTTGTAACCGGGCAATGATAACTGGAAACGGTGAGGTCCGACCGGGATCGGGAGGGAGCAGGGTGTAAAGGTGTTCGGGACGGCGATGTCGTCAATCAACACGGCGGCGCGCGGGGGCGTGGATTTGACGGTCAGGGTGATGGTGCGCGCGGCCGACTTGGGCCGGGGGCTGGTGGCACCCGGCCGGGCATTAAGGGTGTCGGCCACGTTCTGGCCCGGGATAGCAATTTGAAATTCAAAACCAACGGGACAGGATCCTTTTTCAGGATTGGGAGTGCGTGCGGTGAGTCGGAACCCATTTGCCGCCTTGGGCCACTCCATCACGGTCACACCGCCATAATCGGTAATCCGTTTCAAACGGTACACCATGGCCGGGTTCATGACGTTGGTCTGCGTGGCGACATAGTTGATCTCAGTGGAGGATTCAGAGATGGGGTTGTATTGCTTCATCACGTTGGTGCCGGGATGCATATCGGCCAGGGACAACTCGATGACTTCCATGGTTCGGACGGAGGTGGTCAGGATGCCGGCGGTCATCCAGGAGTCGGCCGATCCGGACTCCTCCAGAATGGGTGCCAGCGCGCCTGTGACCGCGCCCGGTGCGTTGGATACGGTTCCATCCGGTTTGAGGGGACGTGGAGGCGCTTTGTCTTCCGCCATGGTTTTGAACCGGTCATCGATTTTGGCCCTTGCTTCCGGGCTGGTGAGGGCAGGGGAGACCGCAAGGATCTGGGCGGCGAACTCATCGGAATATTGCTTAAAGAGGGCGGATTTCTTGCCTGCCAGGGAGGTCTCCAGAAGGGTGCGGCCGGTGGAGAATTCAGCGGTGGTGGTCTCCAGTTCGCGCCGGACCTTGACGGGGATTTCAAAGGTTCCGGTGGTGGTCAGGTTGGAAAGCGCAGTCTCAAAGATGCCCTTGGATGTGGTGGCAATGGCGATTCCTATAGTATTCCGGGTTTTTCGCTTCTCTTTCAGCATCTCCTCGGCCTCATCGAGATACCGTTGGATATGCCGGCTCATGGCCGTGACATACTGGCTTTGCGCGGCGGCCAGCGCGGCGGTGTAGCGGGAAACAATTTCCGTGAAAACCGGAGTTTGGGTGTCAGGCAGAGACAGCCCGGATTCAGTCCCGGCGGCGGAAGCGAGCGAGGCAAACATCAGCGTCGTCCCTGTGACGGTGCAACAAAAGGCCGTCAGGGTTTTGAGACGGCATTCGTGACGGCGGACGGGAACTCGTGAAGTCCCTCCGGCTTGAGGACGTAGGACCATAGCACATTCTCCTTTTCCGAAGCGGTTACCTTGATTTTGGAAACGACGGCCGGATAATTGGTGTTGAAGGAGTGCTCTCCATAGATCTCCTGTAATTTATGGATGTCAAGGGGAACGCGGAAACTGACATGGCAGTCGAGATTCTCAACCATTTTCACGTCGTGCGAACGATAGGTAAATACCTCCGGTTCAATGATCTTTAAACCGGTGGGCTGATCGGATGTCTGGCTGGGGAAGGATTGCCGGTAGGTGCAGTCAAAGGTGAGCTTCTCGTAGGTCAGGGTCTCGCCCGGGTTGAAGCGGAGCGTGAAGATCTGAGAGCCGTTCCTGGGTGGGTCTGGCGTGACTTCAATCTCATTGACGGGGCCTGCGCCGGACACCCCGGCGACTGCCACACAAAACAGGATGAATCCTAAACGGCGCATAACGAGTCTGCCCCTTTCCGATCAATCGATTTTGGCGACGCGACGATACCGGCCGTGATAGAGCTCGGCCAGTTGTTTGAGAAAGGCGTTTCCTTCGGGATCGATGGCAAAACCGATGCAATGCACCACGGGCGGTTTTTTGCCCTTGCCTGCATAAAGAGTTTGCTGAAGCGTCGAGAAATGCCGGACGAAATCGGCAAAGGTCCACATGCCCGGATCTTGCATCGGCGGCGGTGCCGGACGAGGCGGTCCCCCCCCGCCTCCACCCCCACTCGTCCGTACTTCCCAGTGACCGGGCTGGGCGGGAATCGCCGGCGACCCGCGATCAGGAGCCTGTCCCTCCTTGGGTGGAGCCTTACTGGGTGCACGGGCCGGAACGGCGGGTGTCGGCGGAATCCAGACCCGGGTTGACGTGACCGGTGCCGCCTGAGCCTGGAAGGCCGCCGCCTGTGCCTCATAGGCGGCTATGGCGCCTTGATTCTGCTGATACCAGGCCTGCGTCGCCTGGGAGTACGCCTGGGCCTGGGCGGCGGTGATGCCCTTCTTGACCTCGGGTTTGCCATCGCTAATGATCAGGATGGTGTCGGCCCCCTCTTCAAAAGCCACCGTCAGGGCGAGATCCAAGCGCGTGGTTCCCCCGACCGCGATCACGCTTCCGGCAACACTGGACGGCGAGATGTTTCCCGAGGTGAGGCCATAATTGCCCTCCGTGTTGAAACCGCGCAGAAACGTTTTGGCTTTGGTTTTGTTATCGTCCGTGGCGACCACCACCTTGGTTTCATAGGCGCTGCACGCATCGGCAAAAACAACGACATTGAACATGGCGCCTTCATTCAATGCGTCAATAACCTGATTGATCCGGTTTTTGACGCGGACGAAGCCTTTGGGCCCCCCCTTATCTTCTTCCACCATACTGACGGATACATCGACGAGAATGACGATCCGGTCACCACGCCCCCTGATGCCAAAGAAATCAAAGGCCGAAACCCCGTTACCAAACCCGCTAAGTCCATATCCCCCGCCCAGTCCAGACCCCAGTCCGGTGCCGCCAAACGCCTTGAACTTGGGTTGGAAACTGGTTTTCACCGCCTTGGCGTCCATTTTAATTTCGGGCATGGTGATATTGGCCGTTGTGCGGGTGGACACCAACCGCGGGGCCATGGAGGGTCGGCTTGAGCTTCGCTGCTGCTTGGAGACTTTCACCTTGAACTCAAGTTTCCGGGGCTCATAGCTTTTCATCGGCGGCGGCTGGCCCACGAATGTTGATTCCCGGTTATAGAATATATGACTGATGACAAAGACGGCGGCAATCACCAGCAGGCTACCATGGAAGACAATGCTAGCAAACAGACTGCGTCGCAAAACCCCCTGAAGGCTGGCCTGCTTCTTTCTTGCAATCCGGTCTCTTAACTTTTCGAGTAGCTGTTTCATGATCCCGATCCAAACGTGACATCCTTGATGCCCGCTCCGGCGCAGGCATTCATGACCTCAATGACCCGTTCATAATTAGCCGTATCTTCGGCTTGAATGGTAATCATGTGCTTTGCTTTCATGGCTTCGGAGGCCAGACGGTAGCGAATCAGTGTGGCCACCAGATCTGGCATCGTCTTGCCTTCAAAAACGCGGCCGTTGAGCACCACGTTGCCCTTGGCGTCCACCTCAATGACCTGTTCATCGGGCATATCCACCGGGCCACCTTGGGTCACCATGCCGGGGAGGGTGATGCCCAGGTCGGTTTCCTCCTGGCCCAGCCGGGTGGTGATCATGAAGAAGATCAGCAGAAACATCACGGTATCGATCATGGGGGTAAGGTCGATACGGGCTTCTTCAACATGCGTGGCGGCTTTAATTTTCACAGGTTATTCCTTGCCCATCGATAAATCTTGAAGAAACGTGGCGAAAATAACATCCGAAATTCCGGCGGCGGCGCAGGCTCCCATGGCCTTGCGGACTACCGCAAATTTCACATTGCGGTCGGCGCGCAGGTAAAGCCGGAGGTTGGGTTCCCGCTTGACCTCCTGCTCCATGAGTTTTGTGAGCCCCTCCTCATTGACCAGTTGCCCGGACACGAGGAATTGCTTTTCAAATGTGGCGGTTTCGCCTTGCGGAGTCCTGAATCCCGGTTGAACCACATTGACAATGCCGCGCCGGCTCGGATCCTTCTGTTTGGCGGCATTGGTAGCAATCGGCAACTTCACATCTCCCGGGGCGTCCAGTTTGGACATGGTGGCTGACGTCATGAAGAAAATAAGCAGGAGAAAGACGCAGTCAATCAGAGGCACCAGTTCGATGTGAACCTCCGGGATATCCTTTTCTGCTTTAATTTTCATGCGTTATTGCCGTTTTATTTGTTGCGGGCTCAGAGTTCCTACTTGGAGGCGGGCGCCTCTGCCGCAGCGGCCGGTTCTGCGGCAGCGTAGCGGGTGGTGGTAACCCCGGTGATGCTATCGAGAATGTCCGTAAACTCGCCTTCCGCCTCTTTCATCGTGGTGTTCAGGACGTTCCTGAAAAAGAAATACAAGCCCATGGCGGAGATGGCGATGAGCAGGCCTGACGCCGTACACACGAGGGCTTCCCCGATGTTTTGGGCGAGCAGCTCGGGCTTGCCCATGCCACCGGCGCCGATTTTTGAAAAGGCGCCAATCATGCCGCTGACGGTACCCAGCAGCCCCCACATGGGTGACATGGAGGTCATGAGCGCCAGAAAGTTCACATAAAACCCATAGCGCGATTCCTCGCGGCCCGCAGTTTCCGAGATGGCGGCTTCCATTTTTTCGCGACAGCCCGCCAGGTCATCAGGGTTGAAATGTTTTAAGCCGGCCGCCAGGGACGTGGTGAACAGCGTGCTGGTGGAAGACGCGAGCTGCCAAAGTTGATTGGCATCCCCGTTTGCGGCTGAATTTTTCATCTGGGCCAGAAGGACAGGCGGAATCAGTTTCTTGGGGTTCACGCGCTGGAAATTAATGAAGGCCAGGGACACCGTGATGAACGAACAGGCGCCAAGCGGATACATTGCCCAGCCGCCGGATTTGATCATATCCCACAGGGTCGTGGTATGCTGCACTTTGAGTTCGGATCCCTCCGCGGCGGCCGTCTGGCCCGTTTGCGCCAGAACGGCGTGTTGAATCCCAACGCACATAACAGATGCCAAGATCAGGACGGCTAGTGTCTTTCTCATATCATTCTCCTTACTGCTTTCTCTACGACTTTTCGATAAACTTTATTCGTTATTGTTCCTTCGCGAAATCATTGGCCCACGACCGGTGTTTTGGGCGGCACCCGGGCTCCCGCGCTGATGCGACCGGCCTTGCGGGCCGCATCCGCTGCGCTGGTGGTGACGGCGGGGGCATCCCCGGGATCCGGAGGCGGCGCGGTCGCATCGGTATCGGCCGCAGCTTCCCCTTTCTTGCCGGATTGCATATCCGCTTCATCGACGTCAATCGTGGTGTCGGATTCATCCATGATGGGTGCCCGGTCATCACCTTTGAGAAATGCTGTGGCCCTTGCGTTCACATCCTCGTTCAAACCAAAGAATACCACCTCAATGTCTGACTTTTCCTTGCTCTTGGTCAAGCCCTTGTCCATGACATATTGCAGGCGCTCACGGGCGGATTTGGCCCACTCGGTGTCCGGGAAAAGTTTGGCAATTTCGAAATAGACATCCCGAGCCCGGTAGGGTTCCATCAGGGCTTCGTAGAGCCGGCCGGACAGCATCAGGGCATCGGGGAAGACATCCACATCCTTGTTCTCGAAGACCAGGGAGCGAATCACGGCATTCATGGCGTTGCGCGTCTCGCCCCGGGCCTGTTTCAGAATGGCCTGGGTATACCAGTAAAGTCCCATCGCGGCATCGCCGATTTCCGGAACGTGGGCCGCCTTGAATTGTAGTTCCGCCTGCGGGTAGTTGGTCAGGGCGATTTGGCACAGGACGGCTTTCAGTCGGGCCGAATCGGCGTCCTCGAACCATTCCGCGGCGGCCAGACTGTTCAGTAGTTTATCCGCCTCTATGTACAGGCGCGACGCCTTGTCATCGGTACGGGTCTTCCGGAAGCCATCGGCGACCTTGACCATGGCGTTTGCCAGGGTGTAGGCATAACTGACGGCATTGTTATCCTTGATATCGAGATAGGGCATCAAGGGGGTGACCATCGGCCATAGCGTGGCGGCCACCACGCTCCAGTTTCGGGTCGAGAGCGCCCGGCTGAAGGTGTCGTCCTCGAACTTGAACTCGAAGTCAATCCCGGTGATCTTATCCAGGCTCATAGTCAGGGATGCTTCCTTGGGTCCGCCCTGCTCGCGGTAGAAGAGTTTGTTACCCTGGCGGCCGACGAGTTCGGCATCCAGAGTATTCTTGTCGTGGTGCAAAACGGCGAGGATCACGGTTGAAGCTGGTGACGTGGCCGCCGTGGTGATCCCGGTCTGCGCTGTAGCGCACAAGGCGCCTGCCAGCGTCGCCACGATCATGCCCGTTAATGAGTTTTGTTTCATATCACCGTTTCAATAGGGAGGCCAGACGTTGTTCGGCTTCCGTGAATTCCGGAAGCGCCTTGTAGTCGGGATTGGCCACCATTTCCTGAAGGGTCTCAATCGCCTTGGTGTAGAGCTGCATCCGGGTCAGGCATTCCGCCCGCGCCAGATAAGCCTTCGCGCTCCACTGGGTGAATTTGCTGTACATGACATAAATGCGTTCATAATAGGCGCATGCCTGCTCCAGGTTTCGCTGGAGACGCGCGCACTCGCCCCGTCCGAAGAGGGCGGGGGGCCAGAGCCCTTTCCATTCCTTGACGGCGGTGATGGATTTGAAGCACTCGTCCGCCTCGGTGAACTTGCTCATTTTGATGTACAGGTCGCCGAGCAACTGGAGCGCCTGACCCGCCTCCGGCGCCGTAGCATAGACTTCCTTGACGATGTTCAGATGTTTGATGGCGGTTTTATAGTTTTTGTCCTCGATGGCATACTTGGCGAGAACCATGCGTGCGCTGAGGGCTGTGTCGGTTTCGGTGAAATCCTTGATGATGATTTGTGCGGTGGCAATGGCCAGGGCTGAATCCTGCCGTTTCTGGGCTTCATCCAGAATCAGTTCCAGAACACCCGAACTGGCGTTGGTGAGGTTAGCTGCCTGGATCAATTGCTGCATGAGGGCGTTTTTCTCTTCCTCCGTGATTCCGGGTTTGTACAGCATGGCCCGCTTCAGTCGGAGCACGAGTGAGCTCTGATGGTCTTTTTCCGCCTGCTGGCATAGATCTTCCATCTGTTTCCAGGCGTAGCCGGATACTGTTTTGTCCGCCGTTTTGCCCTGCCCGATCCATTCCTCGATGATCAGGTCAATTCCCAGGGCCTTGCGGTCAGTGCCGTAGCGTGCCACCGCATCCCGGAAGAATTCAAGAACCCCGCGCTGTTCCCCGGCGTTACGCATGGCGGTTCCGATCCAGTAAATGGCCTGCGGGATGTTGCACCCCTCGCGGTTCTGCTTGATGTAACTCTTGAAGTGGGCGATGCACTCCGGGAACTTGCGCAGTTCGCACAAGATCTCGCCGGCCTTAAAGGCCGAGTAGTTGTAGAATTCGATGTTGACCTCATATCGGGGAACCTGGAGATAACAGTCGACCGCCCTCGGCAGGTCTGCGCGGGCGGCGGCGGTATCGCCCAGCATCATATAGCCTTCCCCACACAGCGGATTGGTGGGGTAGAGGGTTACAAATTCATCGAATTGCTTCTCGGCTTCGGGGAGCCGGCTCAGCCCGAAATCGCAGACGGCGCGCCGGAACTTGGCGTCCACGACATAGGGGGAATCCTTGAACGTATTGAGGATCATGTCGAACTCGACAATGGCCGCCTCGAACTTCTGCATGAACATCTCCGACATGCCGATCCAGTAGGTGCCATCGGGTTCGCGGGGATTGCCGGGGAACGTGACGTTCATCTTTTTCAGCCAACTCGCGCACTCCTCGAATTTCTCCTCCATAAAGGACGCGTACCCGATCAGGAACATGCACTCGGCGCCCTGGGTATGACGGGGGCTTATTTCCAGCGCCTTGGTCAGGAGGCTGATGACGTGAGGCCAGTCCTCCTGCTTGGAATACATCTGGCCCACCATGATGGAGACATCGTCATAGTATTCCTTGGCCGGGTACTTCTCCATGAAGCGAAGCCCCAGTTCGATCGCCTGTTCCTGGGGAACGATCCTTGCAGCGCACTGGAAGGCGAGGAACAGCGCCTCGTTGGCGCGAGGTTCAGGGACGGAGTCCGCCAGATAGATGAAGAGGTCGCGCGCCTCGCGATACCGGCGGATTTCCATGTACGAACGGGCCATGCGGAAAAACAGTTCCGTGTCGTAGTTTTCGATGGTGCCCAGCGCCTTGATCTCGGATTCCAGTTCCCCGATGGATTCCTGTACCCGCATCAGATCGCGCGGGTTTTCCGTGGAGCGCTTCAGGCGGTCGGCCTTTTTTTGCAGGGATTCCAGATACTGCTGGCTGCGTGCCAGCAATACATCATGGGGATAGACCAGGCGATAGACCCAGAGGGCATCCCGGTATTTTTCGTCGGCGAACAGATTGTCGCCGGCCTCAATGGCTGCCATGTTAAAGGCAACATTGCGTCCGGCAAACGAATTGGGGGTCAGGAGATAAGGCACAAGCCGGTAGACCTTCTCCAATTCCATTTCCTTGAGGAAGGCGGTGGTCATCAGGGAAGCCGCCCAGTTGCGCCGGGTAAAATCCGGGGCGATTTCATAGAGTTTGCGAAGAATCGGGATAGCCTTGTCCCACTTATCCTGGGCCAGATAGCAGCGGGCGATCGAGGTGTATACATCCGCCTTGAGGTCGCCCTGGATCGGAAATTTTTTGAGGGCCAGATTATACGCCCGCAGGGCGTCGCCATAGCGTTCCTCGAACCGGAAGCAGTCAGCGATGTAGACGGAGGCGTCCTGTGTTTTGACCCCGCTCCGGTATTTCTGGGTATAGGTCGTGAAGGCTTCCCGCGCTTCCGGAAATTGGCCGAGGAAGAAATGGGCGGTTCCGAGGGTGAAGTAGACCATCTCCATCTCGGACAGGGTGGTATCTTTCTTGCTCGATCCATACCACTCCACGAGCTGTTGGAGATAACCAACGGCATCGGCATAGGCTCCTTGGGAGAGAGCCGTCATGGCTTTGGAGCGGACTTCGCGCGGGGTATCCTGGGCGGAGGCAACCCAGGGTGTGGCGAGCAGGCAGACTGTGATCGAAATGACCAACAGTGAATAATTCCGCTTCTGTTTAGATTCAGAAATTCTCATTTATGGCTTTTATCCCAGGCCGCCTCGAATGTGAAAAGGTATGAAAAAAAAAGGGGGGGGGCAATCAAAATTATGAGCCAATGGCGGTGGTGACGAAATGTTTGGCGATGGCGACGGCCTCGTGCAGGTCTTCGCCCTTGGCCAGAGCGGCCGTCAGGGCGGCCGAAAACATACAGCCGGTGCCATGTGTGCCGCGCCGACGAACCCGGGGGGCGGTGTAGAGCGTGATCTCATTGTCCACGCACAGCACATCCACGGCCTTGCCCCCTTCAAGATGACCGCCTTTGGCCACGCAGGCGGCCCCGAATCGCTTGGCAATCACCCGCGCCGCCATCTGGAGTTCCTTCAATGAGTGAATCCTGCACCCGGCCAGGATTTCGGCCTCATCCAAATTGGGCGTGATGACCGTGGCGAGCGGTAGGATCTCGCGGAACAGCGCCAGCATGGCGTCCTGCTTGAGGAGCCGGGTTCCGGACGTAGCCACCATCACTGGATCCACAATCAACGGGCCGTGATGAACGCTTTTCAGCGATTTAGCAACGGTGTGGATAATGTCCGCCGAGAATAACATGCCGGTTTTGGAGGCGACGACTTGGAAGCCCCCTGTAACAGCCTTGATCTGGGCGGCAATGAGTTTGGGGGATACGGTCTCAATACCGGTGATGGCGTTCGGATTCTGGGCGGTGATGCAGGTAATGGCAGAGACACCGAAAACCCCCAGAGCCGTGAAGGTTTTGAGGTCAGCCTGGATGCCAGCCCCGCCGCCGCTGTCAGAGCCGGCAATGGTGAGGGCTACCGGGAGGTTTTTCATGCCTTGATCTGCCCTGCCTTGGCCAGGGAGAGGGCCTCGACACTCTGGATCTCCGCGAAGCCCTGCGAACTGACCGGGTTCAAACCGGCGCTGGCTTCCATCGAGGAGTCGGCCTCGTTATAAAGCGAGCCGGCACAGCCGGTCATGCTCATGAAGAATAGGTTGCCCTTGTAAAGTCCAAGCGTGACGCTACCGGATGCCGGGGCGGCCATCACGTCGATGGCGGCCATGGCGGCGCGGGTGACCGGATCAAAATACCGGCCGTCGTAAATCTGGTCGGCCACCAGTTTCGAGAGTTGTTGGAAGAGCAGGGTGGAACGGCGATCCATCACGGCCTGGTAAAGCTGGCGTACGGCGGTGCCGAGCAGTTCCATGCCGGGCGCTTCATAAACCCCGCGGCTTTTGGTGCCGATAATGCGGTTTTCAAGGGCATTTTTCATGCCGATGCCATTGCGACCACCCAGACGGTTGGCTTCAACCATGGCCTCTAGGGGCGTCACCGTGCGGCCATTGATGGCCACGCAGCGGGCATTCTCGAAGGTCATGGTGACATCCTCGACGGCATTGGGCGCCTGCTGTGGCCACACGCCCATCGTAGTCTCGACGATGGTGCAGGGGGTTTCGATGCTTTCCAGATCCTCGGCCTCGTGGGACAGCCCCGCGAGATTGGCGTCGGTCGAATAACGTTTCTTCCCACCGACGGTGGCCTGGATACCGAACTTGGCAAGGTACTCGGCCATCTGGGTGCGGCCGGCAAACTCCTTCAGGAGGGCGGGGTCACGCCACGGGGCATAGACCTTCATGTCCGGCGCCAGAACATTCGTGTAGCGCTCGAATCGCATCTGGTCGTTGCCGCGGCCGGTGGCGCCATGGGTCAAAACGGTGCAGCCGTGCTGTTTCATGGCGGGTATCAGACCCCGGACGGTGACGGCGCGGGCGATACCGGTGGAATTCCAGTAGCCGCCGTCATACATGGCCTGAGCCTTGATGACGTCGAAACAGGCCTCGGCCATCTCTTTTTTCAAGTCGACGATGAACGTCTTGGCTCCGCAGGGATCCATTTTTTTGCGGATATCGGTGATATCAATCTCGTCAGGTTGGCCGAGGTCTGCGGTGAAGCAGGTGACATTGACACCCATTTCGACCATCTTTTTCGTGATGGTGCGGCTATCGAGCCCGCCCGAGACACACACGCCAACCTTTTTGCCCTTAAGATCCGTGATGACCATGATGACTGTTCTCCCCTGCGGGCTTATTCGTCGTCCGAGGCGCGTTCCACGCCGTGCATATCGGCAAGGGCGTCGTCAATGATGTCCAGCGCCTCGTCAATATCGCCGCTCTTGATGTTCAGCGGCGGGAGGAAGCGGACAACGTTCTCCCCGGTGGGAATGGCGAGCAGGCCCATGTCGCGCAGCGACTGGCAAACCGGTTTGGCTGACTGGTCCAGGACGAGCCCGATCATCAGACCGTATTGGCGAACCTCCTTGACGTGCTCGTATGCCTCGACGAATTCCTGGAGGCCTTCCGCAAAGTTCTTGCCCATCTCGGCGGCATGCGCGACGAGTTTCTCCTCCTCGATTACGCCGAGGGTTGCGAGAGCGGCGGTACAGGCCAGGGGCGAGGCGCCGAAGGTGCTGGCATGTTTCCCAGGCTGGAAAACATCTGCCAATTTCGCGTTCGTCACGATGGCGCCGATGGGATAGCCGCTGCCAAGCGACTTGGCCAGCGAGAAGGCGTCAGGCAACACGCCCGAGGCCTGGAAGCCGAACCAGTGTCCCGTGCGGCCAAGGCCGCACTGGACTTCGTCGCAGAACAGCAGGATTTGCTTTTCGTCGCAGAGGGCGCGCAGTCCCTTCATGAATTCCGGCGTGGCTGCGATCACTCCGCCTTCGCCCTGGATGGCCTCGACGAGGATGGCGGCAGTGCGGCCGCTGACAACCTTGTTGACCGACTCAAGATCGTTGATCTCGGCATAGAGGAACCCGTCGGGCATGGGCTCGAACCCGTCCTGGTACTTGGTTTGGCCGGTCGCGGCCAGGGTGGCCAGCGTACGGCCGTGGAAGGAATTCTTCATCGAGACGATCTCGTATTTGCCTTCATCGCTGCCCCACAGGCGGGCGAGCTTGATCAGGGCCTCGTTGGCCTCCGCGCCGGAGTTGCAGAAGAAACATTTTCCGCCCAGCCCGGAGAGGGTGGAGAGTTTCTCGGCCAGCGTGCCATGATACTCGTTGTTATAAAGGTTTGAGACATGCATCAGTTTGGCTGCCTGGTTCTGGATGGCCTGCACCACCTTGGGATGGCAGTGACCGACGTTCTGGCAGGCGATTCCGCCGACAAAGTCCATGTACACTTTGCCGTCGTTATCCCAGACGCGGGAGCCTTTGCCCTTGACGAGCACCAGGTTGGGGGTGGCATAGGTGGGAATTACGTATTTCTGGTATTTGGTTATGATATCTGCGCTTGTTGTCATTCTATGATCTCCGTTCCTACTCCTTGTTCCGTAAAAATCTCCAGCAACAGCGAATGCGGCAACCGGCCGTCAATGATATGAATCTTCCTGACTCCTGCCGCCAACGCCTCCATACAACTGCGGATCTTGGGCAACATGCCGCCGTCAATCACCTTGCTGGCGATCAACTCCTCCACTTCCTTGATATGGAGCGTTGAAAGCAGCGTGGAATCGTCGGTGCGATCCTTCAGCAATCCCGGCACATCCGAGAGGAAGGCCAGTTTTCGGGCCCGCAGTTCCCGGGCGACTGCCGCCGCCGCGTCATCCGCATTCAGATTGTAGAGTTGGCCGTCCGGTCCGTGCCCGAGTGGCGTGATGACCGGAATGATCTCGTTACGCAGGCACTCAAGGATCGGAGTGGCGTGGACGTGCTTGATATCGCCTACATAGCCCCAGTCGAGGAGTTCGCCGGTCGCCGGATCCTTGACCGTCCTTTTTTCCACTTCAAAAATCGTATTGCCGTCAATGCGCTTGGCCTTGGCGCCCTTGAGGGCCAGAATTTCCAGTAACGATGCGTTAACGGTGTCCCGAAGCGTTGTTTCCACCACCTTGATGGTGGCGGCATCCGTCACCCGCAGACCCCGGACAAACTGAGGTTGGAGCCCGGCTTCGCCCATGGCCTTGGAAATGGCTTTCCCGCCGCCATGCACCAGCACGGGCTTCATACCGATGCATTCCATAAAAGCGATATCCGTCAGGATATTTTCCACAGTTCGGCGTTCTTCCATGGCGCTGCCACCAAATTTGACGACAATGATGGCGTCCCGGAAATCCTGGATATACGGCAGGGCCTCGATCAGGACATCGGCTTTGGCGATCGCGCGTTGCATTACGTCATATACTCCGCATTGATGGAGACGTAGGCCTGGCTGAGGTCGCAGGTGTAGGCGGTGTAGCTACCCTTGCCGGACTGGAGATCAACGGCAACCGTAAATTCCTTTTTCGCATAGACCGCTTCGAGATCTTTGAGTGAGGACCCGCTGGCGGCCTTGCCGCCTTGAACCGCAAGGACGCCGTCGAACGTGATGTTGACGCGGCTTTCCTCGATGCGGGCGCCGGAATAGCCGATGGCGGCCATGATCCGTCCCCAGTTCGGGTCACCGCCGTTCCAGGCGGTTTTCACGAGCGGGGACTTGGCGATGGCCCGCGCGGCCATGTGGGCATCATGCCGGGTGGCAGCGCCGGTGACGGTCACGGTGACAAACTTGGTGGCGCCTTCGCCATCCTTCACGATTTTGATAGCCAGCTCGTGGCAAACGGTCTCGACGGCATGGCAGAACTTCTTCCAGTCGGGATGTTTCTTCTGGAGCAGGCCGGTTCCGGCCGCACCATTGGCGAGCATCAGGACTGTATCGTTGGTGCTTTCGTCGCCATCCACGATGATCCGGTTGAAGCTGTGATCCACGGCATGCCGGAGGCAGTCCTGCAGGGAACGTTGATCCACGGCGGCGTCGGTGGTGATGAAGGCAAGCATGGTGGCCATATTCGGGGCGATCATGCCGGAGCCTTTGGTGATCCCGGCGATGGTGACCCGCTTCCCGTCCAGGGTGACGGTGACAGCAACCTCTTTTTTCACCAGGTCGGTCGTCAGGATCGCTTCCGCCACGGCGGCGCCGCCGGCAGAGGAAAGCGCCTGGGCCAGCCCCGGCAGAGCGGATTCGATCTTGTTCATAGGTAACGGGATGCCAATGGTCCCGGTGGAACAGACGAAAACAAGGTTCTTTCCAATATTCAAGGTGCTGGCGGTCAGGTCGGCCATTCGCTCGGCATCCTGAAAGCCTTGCTCGCCGGTGCAGGCGTTGGCGCAACCGGCATTGATAATGATCGCCTGGGCCTGGCCCCAGATCAGATTGCGTTCGCAGAGTTTAACCGGGGGTGCCTTGACGCGGTTGCTGGTGAACGTGCCGGCTACGGTGGCCGGCAGATCAGACACGATCAGGGATAGATCGTCCCGTTTCCGGCTTTCCTTAATACCGGCCCGGACGGCGGCTGCCTTAAAGCCCGCCGGTGATGTCACGCCGCCTTCAATATATTTCTGGTCAGTTTTCATGGATTACGCTCCCGCAAAAAAAGCGGGTCACTATCGGAAATCTATCCGTGAAAGTCGAATAGAAAAGACGGGCAGGCGAAAAGGGCTCCTGCATTACAGGAAATTCACCCGTTCGATGAAGATGTAAGTGTGCTAGAAAAAAAGTCCGCCGCACCCCCCTGTTGCGGCGAACTTTTCGACTCCGTCCGTCCGTAACGCCTTGTACGGCACCGGAGGTCCAAAAAAAGCAACTGCGGTTTTTTACGCCGCAGTCGTATTGGCAAGCATTTACCTGCTGCCGGGTCCCCCTTTCGGTCAGTTGAGTCTGAACTTGATGACGTTTTCACGCCGTTCCTAACATCCCCAACCTCAGGTCGCCTTATATTGAGAGCAATCTTTATACCAAAACAGGGGTGGGGCGGGGCTTGACAAAGTCCTTGCAGTCTCATGTCAAAACGGCCGATAATTCGAATTGAAACGTCAGGGAATTATCAAGATCAAGTGAAGGGGTTAATCGGCGGTTGTATCGTTTTCTCACTATTCCGAGACATGGGGGTGGCGGTCGTTTCATGTTTAAAAATGGAGGCGCGGATCGGATTCGAACCGATGGATAAAGGTTTTGCAGACCTCTGCCTTACCACTTGGCTACCGCGCCCTGTCGGATGAAAAAAGTGATGCCGCCGCGGGTTAGGCGGCGGCACATAGGGTCATGTCCGTTTTATTTCTTCGCAACCTTGACTTTTTTGGCTACCGCTTTGACGGCATCCTCTTTGCGGCGAATTTGACGAATACGACGTTTACGTTTGGCTCTGGCTCTAAGTTGTTGTCCCATAATGGGTGGGCTGAATATCAAACCCCCCGCCCCCTGTCAATAAAGACCTCAACTAAATTAAAGAAAGCGTGCAAGTCAGTTACTCGCTAACCCCTCAGTCGCAGAAGAGGCGCATTGGTAGGGACGGCTCGCCGGGCCGTCCGTGGCGGCCAGCGGCGTGGCCGCCCTACCTGGGGCATTATGCCACCCGGAAAACATGAATTGGCAGAACGGGGTGAAGCCGCTATAGTGGCCCACAACTTTTGGATAGAAGCCTAACGTGAGGTGGAAGCATGCACGACCAGAATAAAGAACAGCAGTTGATTGAGATTCGCGCCAAGTTGAAGGAATTGCTCGTCAGCAACCTCAATATCGAAGGCGTGACGCCCAGTCAGATCAAGGATGACGATGCGTTGTTCGGCGAAGGGCTCGGCTTGGATTCCCTGGATGCCGTTGAAATCGTGGTGATCCTGCAGCGTCATTTCTCCGTGGAAGTCAAGGATATGGAGAAGGGTCGCGAAATTTTCCGCTCTGTCAACACCCTGGCCAACTACATCTACGAGACAAAACACGGGCAGGGTTGATGGCTAAATTCATACTGGAACCCCAGTCATGGCCGCACAGAAAATTCTGATCACGGGGATGGGGGTTGTTTCCGCAGCGGGCATGACGATCCCGGAAACTCTGACTGGTTTCGCGGCGGGTATCCGGAACCTCGGCCAGACCTCAGTCTCCCTGTCTCCGTTGAACTTGCCTGTTTTCGAAGTTGTCTCTCCCCTTCGCGGTTCGACCCGCGCCTCCTCCCGGACGCTGCAATTGGCCTTTCATGCCCTGGATGAAGCCCTGTCGAATGCCGGGTTGTCATACGATCTGTCCGGGTTGCGCGTGGGGGTGTGTATGGGAACCACCGTGGCCAGCCAGCTTAATGATATGGATTTTTATACGGCCTACCGGAAATCCGGCAAGGCACCCCTGGCCCCCGTGGAGACTTTTCTTAAAAGTAATCTCGCCACGGCCATTTCCCGTGAAGTGAAGGCGCGGGGCCCCTGTATCACCGTGGTGAATGCCTGTTCGTCCAGCGCTGATGCTCTGGGAGTAGCGTTGGGTTGGTTGCGGAACGGATTTTGCGATGTGGCTATTGCAGGAGGAGCGGATGAACTCAGCCGGATTCCCGTCTGCGGTTTCAGTTCGCTAAGTGTCTTCAGTCCTGAGCCGTGCCGTCCCTATGACCGGGATCGACAGGGCCTCAATCTGGGGGAAGCCGCGGGCATTCTGATTCTGGAGCCGGAATCCATCGCTCGTCGGCGCGGGGTCAACTCCACGATGTTCGTGGGCGGGTACGGTGCCGCCTGCGATGCCCATCATCTTACCGCGCCGCGTCCCGATGGGAGCGGACTGGAAACCGCCATCCGGATCAGCCTGATCGAGGCCGGGGTTCAGTCCGCGGAGATCAGTTTTGTGAACGCACATGGAACGGCCACGCGAGATAACGACAAGGTTGAAGGGACTGTGCTGGCCCGGCTGTTCGGCGAAGGCATCAAAGTGATTTCAACCAAAGGGTTCACGGGGCATACCCTGGGGGCCGCTGGCGCAATCGAGGCGGTTTTCACGGCGCTGGCCTTGCGCGAGGGATGGATTCCGGCCAGTCCCGGGTTCGAGAACAAGGACGACGAAATTCCCATCGGTGCGGTTCGGGAAAAGAGCGGCCTGACTGGGCGGTATGCGCTATCCACTTCTCTGGCCTTTGGCGGCAACAATGCCGCCGTGGTGATCGGACGGACAGAATGAATATTGCCGGCATTGGAATCGTGAGTGCGCGGGGCCGGGGCGTGGCGGCCTTGGAGCACGCTCTGGAGCAGGGCTGGGTTCCGCCAGTTGAGGTCGAGGCCCGTGGTGTGGCGTGCGGCAAAGTATCGGTCTACCCGGTTACGGCGGATACCCTGGGCGACAAAGTGGTTCTTGCCAAGGCCCGTCGGGCGGATCGCTTTATACGGATGTCGGTTCTGGCGGCGGCCGATGCGGTACAGGATAGCGGGATTGGCGCTTCGCTCGATAAAACGCGGATGGGAATCATTTTGGCCACGGCGTTGGGACCCCATGTGACGACCTTCAGTTTTCTCGATGGAATCCTGGATTTCGGTGACGCGGCGGTGTCGCCCACCGCCTTTTCGCATTCGGTTCACAATGCGGCGGCGTCTTACATCGCCATGACACTGGAGGTGCGTGGGCCCACACTCACGGTGACTCATTTTGATTTTGCTTTTCATCAGGCGGTGCTGCTGGCGCAGACCTTGTTGAATGATGGCCGGTGCGATTCGGTCCTGGTGGGGGCGGTGGATGAGTTGGGGGCGGTCATGCAGTCAGTATGCGGCCAGATGCTGAAACCGGCAGCAGATGGGCGAATCAAACCCTTTGCGTTTTCCACCACGCCGGAGTCTGTCCCCGGTGAAGGCGCGGCATTCTTTCTGATGACCCGGGATACGGCGGGCGTCGGTTATGGCTTGCTGGAGGTCATAGAGGATCTTCCGGTTCCGTCGTCGGGCGGTTCGCTTCAAATATTGGACGCCTGCGGCATGGCACGGGATGAGTCGGCTTATTTGGCCGCGGTTATGCCGGGCATTTCCGTGGCCGCCTATGCCCCCTTATTTGGGAGTCTGTTGATCGGCAGCGCCTTAAATGCTGCGGCGGCTGCCCTGATGATGAAAAAACAAAAAATCTATGTAAGCCCGGTTCAAGAAAATCCTCATGGCCTGATGATTTGCCAGGAAACAAAACCGGCGCCCCTGCGCGACGTGTACTGCACCCGGCTGGATTGCGTGGGGCGGAGGCTGACACTGCATTTAGGTAGTGCCTCTTTGCTTGAGTGAATAAAACGCTCGAGATGGGCAGGCCTTCAAAACTCCAATACTTAAACGTTTAAGCAGGTGATGTTCATCGGTTAAGAAACGTTGACCGATGGGGAATCAGATTTCAAATGATAGCGCGATTTATAAAGGGATGCCGTCCGGGCTGGGTGGTGGCTTTGATTCTGGTGGCGACGGTGTACCAGCTTCGACACCAGGGGCGGGTATGGTGGTGCGCATGCGGGCAGGGCAACCTCTGGGCGGGGGATATCTGGAGCGCCCATAATTCCCAGCATGTCTTTGATCCTTACAGTTTTACCCATGTTCTGCACGGGGTGATTTTTTTCTGGATCCTGACTTGGCTGTTCAAGAGGATGCCAATTTCGTGGCGACTAACCCTGGCTATTCTGGCAGAGGCGGCGTGGGAAGTGGCCGAAAACGCTCCCTTTATCATTCAGCGCTATCGGGAAGCCACCATCGGGCTGGGGTACGAGGGGGATTCAGTAATCAATTCGCTGTCAGATATCCTCTGCTGCGCGACCGGCTTTATCCTGGCCCGATATCTGGGTTTCCGTCGAGCTCTGGCTATGTTTGTAATCGTCGAGGTGTTATTAGCCATGGTTGTCCGGGATAACCTGACCCTCAACGTACTCATGCTTCTGTGCCCGCTTGACGCCGTCAAGCAATGGCAGATGGTTCATTAGACTCAGCCAACCCAAGAGATAAAAAACGGGAACTGGCCTTTCGACCGGTTCCCGTTGAGTCATGATATGACTGATGATTTACCGACGTCCGCCGGGACCGCCGCGTCCGCCGCCGCCGCCGAAGCCGCCGCCGCGTCCGCCGCCAAACCCGCCGCCGCCCTTGCGGTCACGATCGCCGCCACCGCCGCGACCGCCGCCGAACCCGCCACCGCCCGCACCACCGCCAACGCGGGGAGCCGGGGGACGCGCTTCGTTCACGATCATGGCCCGACCATCAAGGTCCTGCCCGTTCGTGGCCGCAATCGCCGCCGCCGCTTCCGCATCGGAGCTCATCTCGACAAAGCCAAAGCCCTTGCCGCGACCGGTCATGCGATCAATAATCACATCCGCCGATTCCACTTTGCCATGAGCGGCAAAGACTTGTGACAGTGATTCGCTCGTGACGCCATAACTCAGGTTGCCGACATACAGTTTCTTACCCATCTTTCGATCTCCTCTTTGAGGACTCGCGGATCCGTTCTTTTGCTTTCTGGCTCCTATGGAAAGGGGTCCAACTCGAACCCATTTAAGGAGGAAGATCGAAATGGAGCGGGCTTTGGATACACTTTTTACAGCTCCAAACCGGCTTCTTCGTCAACCAACTTTCCTGAAAGACTACCCGATTTCCCTGCAAATGTATAGGTAACAATTAGTTATTTTTGGTGCGTCACTTGGTCAAGAAGGCGGAAACGGCCTTGTTATCGAGGTGGGGGATCTCCGGGTGAGTGATCCCTGTGGGGCTATGGGTTAAGGCTTGATTGAGGGCGCCGATGGCTTCGGTGGCACTGGCGGCGGGATGGGTGGTGAAATACTGGGCAATCACCCGCGCTGTGTAGGCCGCCGCGATCGAGGTTCCACCATAGGTGCCCGGAGGGCCCTTATACCCAGTTGGCAGGTTAGCAAAACCCGGCGCAGCGAGTTTGACGAAAGGGCCATAATTGGATTGATTCCAGAGCGTCCCGTCCGGGGCGAGGGCAGCCACAGCGATGATTCCCGGGAGGGCGGCGGGATACAACGGAAGCCCCGTCGGTTCATTGCCGGCGGCGGCGACAAGTACGGCTCCACGTTGCAGGGTATAACCCATGGCCTCGTTAAAGAACCCACTATCCGCATCCGAGCCCCAACTCATGTTTATCACGCGGGCCCCATGGTCGAGGGCAAAGATCATGCTCTGCATCAGGGAGAAGCCGGACGTGATGCCTTTGTCGTCCATGGTGCGTATCGGGATGATGGAAACAGCACGGGAATCCTGGGTTGAATCAACGCCATCCGGGGTGACGGCGCCAGAGGCGATGAACGCCATTTGAGTTCCATGTCCCACCGGATCCGAGATGGGCTGCCCCGGCGTCGTGGCGTCCAGGGTGGCAACCACCGCTTTTTCAAGGGCTTCGGAAGGGGAAAATCCTGAATCAAGGATGGCGACCGAGGGGCCCACTCCCGCCGTTGTGAGTGTCCGCAGGATCCCCGGCGTTTCCTGACCCTGGCTTTTGACGGGGGAAAAAGAACGATAGACCAGATTCGGTTCGGCGCGATCAACCAGAGGATTCTTTGCGAGCGTATTGAGGAGGTCGGCGAGATCAGCGTCAGGCGGGAAATGAAGCCGATAGAGGCCAAGGGCCGGAATACCATCCAGAACCGTCGTACGGGTTTCGAGAAGCAGGGCGAGAAACTGCTCCTTGGTGGTTCCAGGCCTGAGACGGAGGAGAATTTCATTTCTGAGACAGTTGACGTTATTGGTGTGGATCGTCCGGGTTTGTGGAGACGTGGCGGGCAGGGGAGTAAGTGGACGCCGGTTTCCGGGTTTGTAAACGAGGATTTCGGCGATGCGACGCATTTTTCCTGCGGGTCCATCTATGGTTTGCCAGGTGAGGGCATAATCGCAGTCGGCAAGCAGCCTTTTGACGCCATCCCCGATCTCGCGGTTCTCAAAATTGGCAGTCACGAGGGGATTGATGCGGTCATCCATGGCAACCAGCACCCCTGTTTCTTGAAACTGCGCAAGAAGGTCACGGAGCGGAATATTCTCAGCATGTATCGTCAGGCGATCAGAGGCCATCCGCATTTCGAAAGCCGATGTTGATAAGGCGCCTGTTATCAGGAGGGTGATCATCATGACATTATTAATGCGTAAGGCGAATCGCATGACGTTAAATATAGCGGAGTTATGGTCGAAGTGTCGAGTTCTGGATGGATCCAACCCATTACATTCCAAAACCTCCGTTTTCCCCGTTGACAACAGGAAAGTGAAAGGAGTATAAGTGGACATTATTCTTGATGGATTTTTGAACTCATTGTTCAGCGTAGGACTGGGCTCATTTTTTGTGCCTTGTTTGGCTTGGGTTAGCCATCTATTTATGAATATGGCCTTGATCAAGCATAGCAAAAGGGGGGATGTCTTGACTTTTTCAAAGGGGGTGGGCTGTCTTCTGGTCTTTTCCTTCCTCTTGTTGTCGGGTTGCGTTACCTCTTCTCCTGAAGATGATTACGTGTCTGGCATTCTAGCGGACGCCATGCAGGATTCCATCCCTGCAGGGGAAATGCCAGTTTTGGTCGAAGCGAGTCAACCTGTGGCACCGGTTTCGGTAAAGCCGCCCCCCTCCGTTTCAATACCCGCCCCAATGGCTGTATCGGTATCTCCAGGCGGGACCGTGTCAGTATCGCCTGTAACGTCGGTGGTCAAGCCGGTTTCAGTGAAACCTCCACCCTCTGTTTTGATATCCGCCCCAACGACAGTGACGGTGACCCCCGACGGGGTGGTGTCCGTGTCGCAAACGTCGTTGCCCTCTTCCTCCCGTCCCCCTCCCGTTGTGATTCAGGAGGTAGTGGAGGCGAGTTCGGATAGCGCTGTTTCCCTCGCGGTAACGAATGGGTCTGTGAAACTTCCTGCGCCGAGAGCCGCCACGCCCACTATTCCTACCATTCAGCCCGACTCCATATTGTGGGTGTCGGTGAGCGAGGATCCCAGCTTGAATGGGAGGTATGTGGTCAGTGATGCGTCGGCCATCGATTTTGGATATGTGGGGATGGTGTTTCTGCCCGATATGAGTATTCAGCAGGCTGAGGCTGAACTCAAGCGGGTGCTGGAGGGGCGTTATCTGAAGAATGCGACGGTTTCGGTGAAACTGGCCAAGGCCTCGTATGATCGGATCGGGGTGCAGGGAAATGTGCAGATGCCGGGCGATATCAAGATCGGCCCCGGCTCGACCATCTCCTTAAGCGAGGCGTTGCGCCGGGCAGGCGGGTTGCGCGGAAATCGTGAAAACAGCCGGGTGAAGGTGATTCGCGGCGGCGTAAAGAGTCCGTTCGGACCGGCGGCGGAGGGGGATGTGTACTCCTTGATGACAGAGGCGGGCCAGTTGAAAGTGCCTGATGTGTTTCTGCGGAACGATGATCTGGCGTATGTGTTCACGCCTGCCATGGACACGTCCGGAGGGCAGTCGCCTACGGCGGGAGTGGGCAATAAGCGAGTTGTCGTGCTGGGTGAAGTGCCCCGGCGCGGGGTGGTTGAGTTTGCCGAGAATGAGCCCTGCACCCTGATGTATCTTTTGTTCAAGATCGGAGGGTTACCTCGATTTGCCCGCGCCGATAAGATATCGATTGTTCGCCGAAACAAGGACGGAAGCGAAAAGACCTTCATTGTGAACGGGGAACTCCTGATGAAAAATGGCACGCCTGAGGACGATATGATCCTTGAAACAGGCGACCGCATCGTGGTTCCCACCCGCTCGATATCGTTTCTGTAATTGTAATAATAACGGCTTTTCCCTATGCCTCCTTCTGACAGTTTTGAGCAGAAAAAAGTGGATCCGCGTATTTATATCGGGATCCTGGTGTTTCGATGGAAACTGATTGTCATCAGTTTCCTGTACTGCATGTTGGGCGGGGTTTTCTATCTGCAGTTTGCGCCCAAGCAATATGACACCACGGCCGGGGTGATGATCTATCGCGATCCCTCTACCCAGATTGAGTCCCAGAACTACCGCTGGTCCCAGAGCCAGACGCATATAGCCCTGTTGCAGAGTGAAGAGTTTCAAAACCGGATTGTGGAGAAGTTGACGCCCCTCTGGTTGAAGCGTCTGGGCGGATCGGTGACGGAGTTGACCCCGGTTTTCGTGACCAAGCAGGCAAGGGGTACGGAGAGGGGTGTTGTGCTAAATAATATTTCCCTGGAACTCTCCATACTCAACTCGCATCCTGCTTATGCTCGGGCCTATCTCGCTGAGGCCATTCGGCAATTTCAGGTGCAGCGGGAACTGATTAAGGGGGAATCCTACGGTTCAGCCACTCGCTTACTGGAGGATGAATTAACCCGGCTTCGGGATCAGATCCGGGCGGCTGAGGATGAGGTGATTGAGTTCCAGCGGGTGAACCAGATGGAGTATGTCCAGGAGAAGGGGCGCGTTGAACTGGGCTATCTGAATCAACTGGTCGGGCGTCAGCAGCAGTTGAATACCGAGAAATGGATGCTGGAGGTGCAGTATCCCCGGCTGAAAGGGCAATCCCTGGAGATGATCCAGTCGGCCCTCTCCCTGACAAGAGCCACGGGTTTGATTACCCCGGTGGGGATGGCGACCAATGCGGAGTCGTCATCCTCCCTTTTGTCCCTTCGGTCTGACGGGGTGGCCTCCGATGATGGTCATGTCTGGCAGGATGAGCGGTTAAAACTGACCCGACTGGAGCAGCAGCGGAAAGAATTGGCGGTCTATACTCAGGAGGAGAATCCCAAGCTGAGGTCGCTGGACGAAGAGATTGCGACGTTGCGTAAGGACATCCAACTTCAGGCTGACCTCGAATACTCCAAGGTGAAAGAGAGGATGTCGGCGATCACTTATCAAGTGGATGCCTTGGAAGAGGCACAGCGACGCTGGCGGAATTCTTACCTCATGGCAAGCAAGAAGACATCCGAACTCCGGCAACTTCAGGCGGCGGTGGTGCGACTGGAAGGATCGGCCAACCAGCTTCAGGCCAAACTGAATGATCTCAAGGTGGATCAGGAGATCAAGGGGGAGCATTTTATCCAGACGCGACCGATTAAAACGGCTGATAAGCCGACTTGGCCGGATCCGTTCAAGATTCTTCTGGCCGCACTGGTAGGCGGGTTGGGGAGTGGTTTAGGGTTGGCCATGTTGGCCTTTTTTATGGACGACAAAGTTCAATCCGTGACCGATGTCGAGGCGTCCATTGGGGTTCCGTTTCTGGGGGGGGTGCCGTTCTGGGTGCATGGGGATTTAACCGACCGGGTGCGTCCGATTGTGAGCGACCAACACCGGTCCGGTGCGGCGGAGGCGTACCGGGCGCTGCGCACCAATGTGCTTTCAGCGGTGGAAAAAGCGGGGAAGAAAGTGATTTTGCTTACAAGCGCGGATTCAAAGGAGGGGAAAACACTCACCACGCTCAACCTGTCCATCATGATCGCCAAGACCGGGAAAAAGGTGCTCTTGCTGGACATGGATCTTCGACGCGGCCTGTTGCACAAGTCATTTGAGCTTGAGCGGACGCCTGGAATCGTGGATGTGTTGAAGGAGAACAAGCCCTTAACGGATGTGATCGTCAAGACCACGAATGAGAACCTCTGGTTTGCGCCGGCAGGATCCATTGAAAAGAACACATCGGAGTTGTTGCATTCGATCGATTTGGAGGAGTTTTTCGGGCCGGTACTGGATCAATATGATTACATCCTCATGGATACGGCTCCCGTGTTGCGCGTGACCGATACCGTGATTCTGGCGGCCTGCCCGTTGGTTTGTGTGATCTATGTGTCGCACGCCAACCGCACCTCCAAGCCCACCATCAAGTATTCGCTTGATATGCTGGGGGATGTTCACATCATTGGGATGATCGTCAACAGCATTGAGATGCATCGGATCAGCAGTTTGTATTATGCCTACCAGTATCCGAATTATGCCTATTACAGTTATGCGTACCGATACGGCTATAATTATGACCTGTATGACGAGCATGGTCGCCGGGCGCCCATGGGTCCCTGGAGTAACATGCGCCGGGTAGCAGCCCGCTGGATCAGGAAGACGTTCCTACCTTCGGAGTAGACAACACTATGGCAGCCCACAGGAGTTACCTGCAAAAACAGATGATCTGGCTTGGGGCGCTAGATGCCTTGTGTCTGATTGTCGGGGTGATTGCCGGGGTGGCCATCCGGCTGGGTCCGGAAGAGTTCATCAGCCATATTGACACCTACATTTCCGGTTGGTTCTATCTCGCCGTGGCCGTGCTGGCTTCCAATTATATAACCGGCAGTTATGGATTGGAGCTTAGGCTGTCCCGTTTCAATATGGCGGTTAACTGGGTCTTTTCAATGACCATGGCCATTCTGGTGGTTAGTATCACGTCCTATGCTTGGTTGAATGCCATTCTAGGCCGCGGTGTTCTCGCATTGGCGGTAGGGGTGTATTCCTTTTTATGGCTGACGTTGAGGCTGCTGATTTATCATTATTTATTCAGGAAAGACCCCCTGGCCTATCGGGTCGCCATCCTGGGGACAGGCTCCCGCGCCAAGGCGGATAGGGCGCTGGTTCAGGATTTCGATCTGCGCCCGAAACATAAAGTTGTGGCTATGATCCAAATTGAGCAGGGACAAAAACACCTGAGTAGTGAACCGGGTGTTTTGTCGCAAGGGCATTCCAACGCAGGGGAGGGCAGCATCATTCATTGCAGCCCGGCCCATGTGGCGGCGACCGTGCGGATGCTGAATTGTGATGTGCTGTTGGTGGCGGTTGAACGAGAAGAGGAACTGGCGGGCGTATATCCGCAAATGAGGCGGCTTCGTTTTGAGGGGGTGTCTGTGCTCTCGCCCTTGAATGTGGCTGAGGTGTATTGCGGGAAAGTGCCGTTAACCCTCGTGGATGAACACTGGCTGATGCACGCCAGTCAGGGGCATGTTACTCCGATGGCTATGCGTTTTAAGAGGATTGCGGATATATTTTTAATTATTCTGATGTCCCCTGTGGTGATTTATCTGGGGGTCATGGTGGCCTTGATCGTCAAGCTTTCGGAACCCCGCAGTCCGGTTTTTTACATGCAGGAGCGTGTGGGCCGGTTTGGGCGGATATTCAAAATATTCAAGTTCCGGACGATGCGGCCGGGGGCGGAGTTGAAGGACGGGGCGGTGTGGTCGCCGGTGAATGATTCAAGAATCACATGGGCCGGCAGGTCGTTGCGGAAGTATCGTCTGGATGAATTGCCCCAGTTATGGAATGTCCTGAAGGGAGAGATGAGCCTGGTGGGTCCGCGCCCTGAGCGCCCCGAATTGGTGGAAAAGCTGGAGAAGGTGGTTCCGTACTATCGGGAGCGTGAGAATCTGCTTCCCGGACTCACCGGTTGGGCGCAGATCCGTTATCCCTACGGCGCGACCATCGAGGATGCGCGTTCCAAGCTTGAATACGATCTCTACTATCTACAGAATTTATCCATGGCGCTTGACCTCCGTATCTTGCTTCGCACCCTGCGAATTGTCCTGTTTGGGATGGAACGCGTAGTGAGGTAGGCGGGGGAGTTGTGGATATTAAATCATGTAGTTGAATGATTTTCCCGGCTCGCGAGCCTGCTGTTTCTCGACCAGCTCCTGCAGCGTGATACCCGTCATCGTTTTCTTGAGGGAATCCTCGATTTGAGCCCAAACCTCACGGGTTACACATGCTGAACTGCGGTTGCATAGTTCTGATTTATCCAGACAATCAACCAGCGTTACCGGACCCTCTAATGCCGAAATGATATCAAGAATAGTAATCTGATCTGGCGGCTTGGCCACACTATAGCCACCTTTCGGCCCACGCGTCGATGTCACCAGACCTGATGCTTTTGCGAGATTGATGACCTGCCAGAGATATTTTTCAGATATATCCTGTCGCTTGGAAATGTCACTCAGATTCACAGGCCCTTTATCTTGATGAGTGGCAAGATCAAGAAGGATTCGTAAACCGTATCTTCCCTTGGTCGATATTTTCATTGTGTCCCTCTCGGCATGGCTAGACTAATCTGCGGATTCAGAAGTTGTTAAGTAGAGTATCAGGCGTAAATATAACGGTAAAGTAAAAAACTATTCTTTATATCTATTGACATTGGTTTTTTATATTATATGATGTCTATCAGTTTAGTCGATATATATAGAAGTGAGGTGGTGTAGAATGAGTCAAGCACTAACAACTTTATTGGCGCAGGCGGGTAATAGGTTTGATTCGAAAACTGGAGCCATATCCGTACCCATTTACCAGACGGCGTCATTTGGTCATCCCGCTCTTGGACAGTCGACGGGATTTGATTATTCCCGAACTGTTAATCCAACCCGGCTTGTTTTAGAAGAAACTCTGGCCAAGGCCGAAGGGGGGCACAAGGGGTTTGCTTTTGCCTCAGGTTTGGCCGCCATTGATGCTGTTCTCCATCTTTTTCAAGGTGGGGATCGCATTATAGTGACGGAAGATCTCTATGGCGGGACGTTTCGTCTCTTTGAAAAGGTGTTCCGTCCTCTCGGGATTGATGCGGTCTATGTGGATACCTCGGATATCGCGGCGGTACGTATCGCATTGAAAAAGACGGGCATAAAAGCTCTTTTCGTGGAAAGTCCCACCAATCCGCTTCTCAAAATTTCGGATCTTCGAGCGATTGCCGAAGCGGCGCGTGCGCAGGGCGTTCTGACGATCGTTGATAACACATTTCTCACTCCTGTTTTCCAGCGACCGCTGGCGTTGGGCACTGACGTTGTGGTTTACAGCGCCACGAAGTATCTGGCCGGTCACAATGATGTGGTTGCGGGGATTGTGGTGACCGGAAATCCTGAACTTTCGGATCGCATCGGATTTTACCAGAACGCCATTGGTGGTGTGCTGGGACCCCAGGATTCCTGGCTGACTCTGAGGGGGCTCAAGACACTTCCCCTGCGACTTCGTCAACAACAGGATAATGCCGGTGTCATCGCCCTCTGGCTCGCTTCACACCCGCGGGTTCGCCGAGTGTACTATCCTGGACTGCCGAATCACCCCGGACGAACCATTTTGGATCGTGAACACAGTGGGTATGGTGGGATGATTTCTTTTGAGGTGGATGATGCCGCCCGTATTCCATCTGTTTTGGCGGGAGTCAAGGTGTTCACGTTTGCCGAAAGTCTGGGCGGGGTGGAATCGCTGATCACCTATCCTGCCGTGCAAACTCATGCCGATATGGAGCCCGCCCTCCGGGAGCGTCTGGGGATCAATGACCGCTTGGTTCGACTATCGGTGGGCATTGAGGATGTCGGTGAATTGATCGCCGACTTGCAGGAGGTGTTATGAAGCTTCAAACCCGTTTGATTCATTCGGGCAAAGACCGGGATCCGTATACAGGGGCGTCCAGCATTCCCATTTATCAGGCCTCCACATTTGCCCAGCAGGATCCGGAGCATTTGGGGCAATACGATTACGCCCGCAGCGGGAATCCCACCCGTGAAGCGCTGGAGCAGGCGATTGCCACGCTGGAGGGCGGCGCCCGCGGACTCGCGTTTGCCTCAGGAATGGCGGCCACATCTTCAGCGCTCATGCTCTTTTCGCCCGGCGACCATCTGGTGGTGGGGCGGGATATTTATGGCGGCACGTACCGCGTCTTAACCACGCTGTTTAAGCAATGGAAGCTGGAGGCGACCTTTGCCGACAGCACCGACGCGGCGAGTGTCGAGAACGCCATTACCCCCGCCACGCGCGCGCTGTTCGTCGAAACCCCCGCCAATCCTTTACTGTCCATCACCGACCTGCGTGCCATGGTGGATATCGCCCGGAATCACAACCTTTTGGCGATTACCGATAACACGTTCATGACGCCCTATTATCAGCGGCCCCTCGAACTCGGGTTCGATATTGTAGTGCATAGCGCAACAAAATTCCTGGGTGGCCACAGCGATCTTATCGCTGGACTGGCGGTCACCCGCGACGAGGCTCTGGGACACCGGCTGAAGGCTATTCAAAACACCTTCGGCGCCATTCTGGGCCCCCAGGATTCGTGGCTTGTCTTGCGCGGCATCAAGACGCTCGGGGTTCGCATGGATGCCCAGCAACGCTCGGCGGGGTTGATTGCGCAATGGTTGCTCACGCGGCCTGAGGTGAAGCGGGTCTATTATCCGGGCTTGGAGCAACATCCGGGGCATGACACGCATCAGGCGCAAGCCTCAGGAGCTGGCGCGGTGCTTTCGTTTGAACTCCACGAGGTGGCGACGGCTTTGAATCTTTTGAAGCGCGTGAAATTGCCGCTGATGGCCGTCAGTCTGGGTGGGGTGGAGAGTATTTTGTCCTATCCGGCTACGATGTCGCATGCGGCCATGCCGAAGGCGGAGCGTCTGGCGCGGGGGATCTCGGACAGCCTGGTTCGGCTATCCGTCGGGTTGGAAGCGCCGGAAGATTTGATGGCGGACATGGAAGCCGCATTGGGGAAATAAGATAACAACAGGAGAAAATCATGAGCAAGATATACGCAGATAATTCGCAATCCATCGGCCATACGCCGCTGGTCAAACTGAACCATGTAACGAAGGGCGCCAAGGCGACGGTGCTGGCGAAGATCGAAGGACGCAACCCGTCCTATTCGGTCAAATGCCGGATCGGGGCCGCCATGATTTGGGATGCCGAAAAACGCGGTTTGTTGAAGCCAGGCGTGGAGATTATCGAGCCCACCAGCGGCAATACCGGTATTGCGCTGGGCTATGTCGCCGCCGCCCGTGGTTATAAACTGACGCTGACCATGCCCGAGACGATGAGCATTGAGCGCCGTCGGGTGCTGGCCGCCTTTGGCGCCACCCTGATTCTGACGCCGGGCGCTGAAGGCATGAAGGGGGCCATCAAGCGCGCGGAGGAAATCGCCGCCGCCGAACCCGGCCGGTATTTTCTTCCGCAGCAATTCAAGAATCCGGCCAATCCGGAGATTCACGAAAAGACGACCGGTCCGGAAATCTGGGAAGATACCGATGGCGCCATTGACGTCCTGGTGTCGGGCGTGGGCACGGGCGGAACGATCACAGGAGTTTCCCGCTACATCAAAAAGACGCGTGGAAAACAGATCCTGTCGGTGGCGGTTGAACCGAAAGAAAGCCCCGTGATTACCCAGAAACGGCTCGGACAGGAACTGAAGCCAGGTCCGCATAAGATTCAGGGCATCGGGGCGGGCTTCATTCCCGATACCCTGGATCTCTCGCTGGTGGACCGTGTGGAGCAGGTGGATAGCGCGGAGGCGGTTGCTTTTGCCCGGCGCCTGGCGAAGGAGGAAGGGCTGCTGGTGGGAATCTCTTGCGGTGCCGCGGCCGCCGTTGCCGTTCGCCTTGCACAACAGGATGAATTCGCCGGAAAAACCATTGTAGTGGTGCTCCCGGATGCCGGGGAGCGGTATCTTTCGACGGTATTGTTCGAGGGAATCGGGGTATAATTTGGATTTAGAGTGTTTAGAATCCCAATCGCCGGAAACCATTCTCCGCTGGGCGCTGGACCGTTTTCATCCGCATGTGGCGATCGCCGCCAGTTTTCAGGATGCGGTTCTGCTGCATATGGCGAGTGTGATCCGGCCGGATGTTCGTATCTTTTCCCTGGATACCGGCCGGTTGCCGGAGGAGACCTATGCGTTTGCCGAAGCGGTGAGAACCCGGCTCAAGGTCCACATTGAGTGGTATTTCCCGCAGCATGATGCGGTTGAGGCGCTTGAACGCGGAAAAGGCCTATATTCGTTTCGCGAAAGTCTTGCGGCCCGAAAGGAATGTTGCGGAATCCGCAAGGTGGAGCCTCTGAACCGGGCACTGGCCGGATTAAAGGCCTGGATTACCGGGTTGCGGAGTGAAGATGGCGAGACGCGTGCGGATCTGAAGGTAGTGGAAGAGGATGGGGCGCATGGGGGCATCTTGAAGATCAATCCCCTGGCGAGTTGGACGACGCAGGACATGGAGTCGTATATCCAGAAACACCGGCTTCCAATTCATTGTCTGACGGAAGCCGGTTATCCATCCATTGGGTGCGCCCCTTGCACCCGGGCCGTGGAACCCGGCCAGCCATTGCGCTCAGGCCGGTGGTGGTGGGAGGATCCGGAGCATAAGGAATGTGGCTTGCATGGGCGATAATCAGGGAGTGAAACAATGAACCATTTGGAAAGACTCGAAGCACAGAGTGTGCATATTTTGCGTGAGGCCTACCGTGAATTCAAGGGTCTCGTCATGCTGTGGTCGATCGGGAAAGACAGCACTGTGCTTTTATGGCTCGCTCGGAAAGCCTTTTTCGGGCATGTGCCGATCCCGCTGATGCATATTGACACCTCCCACAAGATCCCCGAGATGATCACCTACCGCGACCAGCTGGTGAAGGAGTGGGGCCTGAATATGCTGGTGGGGCAGAACAAGGAAGCCCTGGCCGCCAAGATAACCTATCCCGATGGGGCGATTAACCGGATTGAATGTTGCAAACGGTTGAAGAGCGAAGCACTGAAGCACACGCTTTCGGGTGAGTGGCCCCGCTTACGATTTGATCACCAGCTGGGGCGGTATGCCGTGGATACCGGATCAGAAGCGTTTACCGGCGTGATTGTCGGGGTCAGGGCGGATGAGGAGGGGAGCCGATCCAAAGAGCGCACTTTTTCGCCGCGTGACAAGGCGAACGACTGGGATGTAGCTGATCAGCCGCCGGAGTTGTGGAACCAATACAAGACCGACTTCGCGCCTGGCACGCATGTCCGGATTCATCCCCTGCTCGACTGGACGGAGCTGGATATCTGGGAATACATCGCGGCGGAGAATATTCCCGTGACCCCGCTTTACTTCGATCAAGGAACAGGCAAGCGCTACCGGTCACTGGGCTGCTATCCCTGCACGAAGCCGGTGGATTCCAAGGCGGTCAATGTGAGGGACATCATCGTGGAACTGAAGACCGGAAAGTTTGCCAACATCGCCGAACGATCGGGGCGGGAGCAGGACAAGGAAGATGGCGGCGGGCTCGAAACCTTGCGGCGCGATGGATACATGTGAGAAAAGAATTATGACAAAGTCAGACAATTTAGAATCCCTGAGTCTTGTGATTCTGGGACATGTGGATCACGGAAAAAGCACCGTTATCGGCCGGCTTCTCGCCGATACCGGCGCCTTGCCGGAAGGCAAACTGGACCAGGTGAAAGAGTTATGCAAACGCACCTCTAAACCGTTTGAATATGCCTTTCTTCTGGATGCGCTGAAGGATGAGCGGGATCAGGGAATCACCATCGATGCCGCGCGATGCTTTTTTAAAACCGCCAAACGACGGTACCTGGTGTTTGATGCGCCTGGGCATGTGGAGTTCCTGCGCAACATGATTACCGGGGCGGCCAAGGCGGAGGCCGCGTTTCTGGTGATTGATGCCCATGAGGGGATCAAGGAAAACTCCAAGCGCCACGGCTACATCGCCTCCATGCTGGGGCTGCGTCAGATTTCCGTTCTCGTTAATAAGATGGACCTGATCGGGTACAGCCAGTCGGGATTCGAGGAAGTCAAGAAGGAGTACACTGAATTTCTGAAACGGCTCAATATCCGTCCGGTCAGTTTCATCCCGATCAGCGCGATGTCTGGCGCCAATATGACGGCGCGTGCCCCGGAAATGAACTGGTATGACGGCCCCTCAGTTCTGGGTCAGTTGGATGCGTTTGAGAACGAACAGTCCGGGACAAATGGTCCGCTCAGGTTTCCGGTACAGGACATTTATAAATTCACGGCGAGCGGTGATGATCGCCGGATTATTGCCGGGACGCTCCGGGCCGGGACCGTGCATCGCGGGGATGAGGTCATCTTTCAGCCTTCCGGAAAGAGGGCGCGGATCGCCTCCATTGAGGCGTTCAACCGGCCGCCTCAAGAAATAGCCGTGGCGGGCGAGGCCACCGGGTTTACCCTGGATTGCGAACTCTATCTCAAGCCGGGCGAGTTGATGACCCGGCTGGCGGATCTCGCACCCGAGGTGGGCACCCGCTTCCGGGTGAATCTCTTCTGGATGGGGAAAGCCCCGATGATCCAGCAGAAAACCTACAAGCTTAAGCTGGGAGCGGCCCGGGTGTCTGTGAATCTGGTGAACGTAATCCATGTTCTGGATGCATCGGAGTTGACCACCGAGGCGAACAAGCAGCAGGTGGATCGTCATGATGTGGCCGAGTGCGTGTTGGAGACCGTGCGGCCGATTGCGTTTGACCGGATCGATGCCGTGCGTGACACGGGACGGTTTGTGGTGGTGGATAATTTTGAAATTGCCGCCGCCGGTATTATCCTGGAATCCCTGCATGAGAAAACCTCGGTTTTGGGCGAGCATGTGCGTGAGCGTGAGTTCCGTTGGACGCCGAGCGCCATCAGCACTGCGGAGCGAAACCAGGCCTATGGGCATGGCTCCAAACTCGTGGTGTTCACCGGTAACGACGGCGCGCGCCTGGATCTCGTGGCGGCGGCGCTGGAGCAGCGTCTGTTCCGCAGCGGGTTCAAAACGTACTGCCTGCGCTGGGCGAACATGTTGCGCGGCTTGGATGCCGACCTGGCCCGCGCACAGGATATCCGCGATGAGCATATCCGTCGTTTAGGTGAACTGGCCCGCATTATGACCGACTCGGGTCAAATCGTGGTGACGGCGGTGACCGGCGCGGATGAGAGCGACTTGCGTGCGTTGGAACAGCTTAACCAGCCGAACGAAATCCTGTTTGTGCAGGTGGGCAACACGGGCGATAACGGGGCGCGCGCCGGCGTGAGAATCTCCGATACTGACGCCGTGGCCGCCGGCGTGGATGCCGTGTGCGAGGCGCTGAAACGCAAGCAGGTGATTTTAGAATACTGCATTTAAGGGTAAGAAGGATTTTTCAATGGATACGCACAAACGGAGTATTGTCAAATCCCTTTCGTACCGGGTGATTGGCACCATCATTACGGCGCTGTTAGGATGGGCCTTTACCGGTTCGTTCAAGTTGGGGCTAAGCATGGGACTCCTGGATTCGGCGATCAAGATAGGCGTGTTTTACGGGCACGAGCGGTGTTGGCATCGGGTTAAATGGGGCCGTATCCCCTATGAGGTGAACCTCAACGAAGGCGGCGGAATTTAAAATATGACGAGTTCAGATAACAATCGGGTTGATTTTGCGCAGGATATTGAAGCGTACGCGAGTGATGTGGCGCAGTTCATCGCTGGCAGTATTCCGGCGACCGCTTTCAAGGGATTGGCTTCGTTACGCGGGGTGTATGAGCAACGCGCGAGCGGAACCTTTATGCTCAGGGTGCGGCTTACGGGCGGGGTGCTGACGGCCACTCAAGCCCGAACCTTGGCCGAGCTTAGCCGACGCTACGCCGATGGCGGACTCCACGTCACCACGCGCCAGAACATTCAATTTCACGGGCTACGCATCGGCGATACCCCGGAGGTGATGCGCCGGCTCAGGCAGAGCGGGTTGCTCAGCAAGGGCGGCGGCGGGAATACGGTGCGAACCGTGGTGACGTGCCCCTATGCCGGAGTGTGCCCATCGGAGGTGTTTGATGTGACGCCCCATGCCCAGGCCATTACGGACTACCTGCTCTCCCTGGCGGGAAGTTATACGCTGCCGCGGAAATACAAGATCGCCGTCAGCGGGTGCCGGGCGGATTGCGCGTTCGCGCGGGCCACGGATCTGGGCTGCGTGGCCGAGGTGCGTGACTCGGTTCCGGGGTTCAAGGTGTACACCGGCGGCGGGATGGGCGCCCATTCGCGACCGGCCGATGCGTTGCGGGAATGGATCCCGGCCACCGAGATCATCCGGGTGGCCGAGACGGTGCGACGGTTGTTTGACCGGCTGGGCGACCGGGCCAACCGGGCGCGTGCCCGATTACGGTTCGCCGTCGAGCGGATCGGTGTGGCGGCGTTCAGCGAGAATTTCGACGCCGAACTGGCCGCAGTCCGCGCCGATGCGGTTCAAACTTGCAAGTGTTCCGTCACCATTCGTGCCCCGTCGGTTTTTGAGCCGCCCCGCGTGGAGGCGTCATCGCCGACAAGCTGCGGATTGCCGGTGGTGCGCCAGCATCAGACGGGACAGGTGAGCGTTCCCCTGCATGTGCCGCTGGGGGTTTTGCCGGCAGCCGATCTTGAGGCGTTGGCGGGAATGGCCGAACGGTTCAGCGGCGAGGCGGGGCTTCGCGCCACGCGCGAGCAGAACCTGATTTTGCGATCCGTGCCGGCGGGAAAACTGTCAGCCCTCGCGGAGGCACTGCAAACTCTATCGACGAAGGTTACGGCCCCGGCTGTGTTGGAGCACTTTGTGTCCTGTACCGGGGCGACGACGTGCCGGTTAGGGTTATGCTGGTCGCGAGGGGTGGCAAAAGCCAGTGCCACTGCGATTCAGGAGGCAGGACTCAGGAACACCCTGGACGGTCTCATGATCCACGCCAGTGGTTGTCCCAATGCCTGCGGCCAGCACCCGCTGGCCGCCATCGGTTTGTGCGGGGCGTTGATGAGGCATGAAGGCCATTCCCTGCCCGCCTATAAAGTGATGCTTGGCGGCGGGGACAAGGAAGTTGGCGCGGTGTTTTCCAAATCAGTCGGAACGATTCCCGCCCGTGCCATTCCTGACGTGCTGGTGGCGTTACTGCGTGACTACCTGGCGAATCATAAGTCTCATGAACCCTTTTTAGCCTACGTGGAACGTCAAGGGGCGCCACATTTCGACGCCCTGATGAAGGCGCATCAAGCAATACCATCCCACGAGACGAATCCCGATTTCTATAGTGACTGGCAGTGATCGTTTGTTTACCGTAGCGTCGCGTTGACCGCGTGGCTGGCTTTCCCTACACTGGGCCGCATGAAGACGGAACATGAACGATTATCCATCCTGCTGTTCTATGCGTATGTCCTGTTGCTGGGGTTTCTCGCCTTTCAGATCCTCCGGCCCTTTCTGATGCCGCTGGCTTGGGCTGGGGTACTGGCGCTTTGCCTGTGGCCATTGTTTAATAAACTGGCTGCACGGTGGGGGAACAACCGGGCGGCTGGCGCGATGACGCTGCTGGCGGCGGTTTTGATCATCGGGCCGGCCGTGTGGATCGGCATTACCCTTGTCGAGCAAGCTTCGCAGGTAGTGGCGGAGATACAAAAAACCCTGGCGCTGGTTGAGAACCAGGACAAGTTCAGGAATTTATGGGCAAGGGTAGGAACCCAGGTGCCGCTCCCCCCGCTGGGTGAACTGAGAGGGCGGATCACGGAATGGGCGGGAACGTTGACCTCCGCCGTTGCCGGGCAGGCGGCCGGCATCATTCAGAATGTTACCATCGTAGTATTCAAGACGGTGATCACCTTTTTCGCGCTTTTCTTCTTCCTGCGGGATGGCGGACGGGCTCCGGATCTAATCCGCAGTTTCTTGCCATTCCGACAAGAACAGCAGGATACGTTGATCAAGCAAACGCGTGAGTTGATCTTCTCCGGGATCACCGCCACACTGGTCATCGCCTTTGCCCAGGGATGTGTTGGTGGCATCATCTTTGCCATCCTGGGAATCAAGGCGCCTGTCTTCTGGGGCTTGTGCATGGGCTTTTGCGCCCTGATCCCGGTGGTGGGAACCTCCCTGATCTGGGGGCCGGCTGCCGTCAGCCTGATGGTGGATGGGCAGTGGGTTCAGGGCGTGATCCTCCTGGGGTGCGGGATCGGGGTGATCGGAATGCTGGATAATATTTTCAGGCCGCTGCTGTTGCAAGGCAAGACGACCATGAATGGCTTGCTGATGTTCCTGAGTATCCTGGGCGGGCTTGCCGCATTTGGATTCATTGGGCTGATCCTGGGGCCGGTCGTTATGGCGGCGACCGTGAGTCTGACGGGGATGCTGACAGAGGGAGTCGGGGAGAGTGTGAAGCGTGACGGGTGAGGAGAGATTAATTCATGGACATGACGATTGATTCTTTGGGTGTGCCGCGGCTTCCCTCACCACTGAATTGGACGGTGAATGAGCAGGTGCGTATCCCTTACGGTATCACCCATCAACCGGGCGTAACGGCTACGGAGGACATTCTTTTTGAAGTGGCCGGGCCGCGGGAAAAACTCTTTTTCAACAGGAGCGAAGTGAAGGCGGGGATCGTCACCTGCGGGGGCCTGTGCCCCGGACTTAATAATGTGATCCGCTCCATTTATTATGAGCTGAGTCATGCCTATGGGGTGCAGGAGGTCTATGGATTCCTCTACGGATATCAGGGCTTGGACCCGGTCCGGGGCGGTGAACCCTTGCGGCTCACGGCTGAACTGGTGGATCCGATTCACCGCCGCGGCGGTACGGTGATCGGCACCTCGCGCGGACCTGTGGATCCGGTGATGGCGATCGATAACATGATCAAGCGCGGCATTAACATGCTTTTTTGTGTCGGGGGTGATGGAACCCAGCGTGGCGCCAACGCGCTTCACCAGGAGGCACAACGCCGGGGATATCCGCTGGCCGTGGTGGGCATCCCGAAAACCATCGATAACGATGTCGGTTATGTGGCGCGAACCTTCGGGTATTTGACCGCCGTGGAGGAGGTTCGTAATATTCTAGACTGCGCCCACATGGAGGCGCGCAGTGTCCTGAACGGGATCAGTCTGGTCAAGGTGATGGGGCGGCATGCAGGGTTTATTGCAGCGGGAGCGACGATTGCCAGTCAGGATGTTAATTTTACACTGATTCCCGAAGTGCCCTTCGCATTGGAGGGGAAGGCCGGTTTTCTTGAGGCGCTCAAGACCCGTATTCTTCGGCGGGCCCATGCGGTGATTGTCGTGGCCGAAGGCGCCGGGCAGGATTTGCTGGCGCAGAACAGCCCCGGGCGGGATGCCTCAGGTAACTTGAAGCTCGGGGATATCGGAATATTCCTCAAGGATCGGCTGGAGGCCTACTTCAAGAAGGAGGGGCTTCCGGCGGTGTTCCGGTATTTCGATCCCAGTTATGTTATCAGAAGTCAGCCCGCGAACCCTGAAGACTCGATCCTTTGTGATCTATACGCCCGTAATGCCGTTCATGCGGCGATGGCGGGCAAGACAGGCCTGGTGATCGGATATCTTCATGACACGTTTATTCATGTTCCAGTCGAGGCGAGCGTGAGCAAGAAAAAGCAGCTCGAACCTGACGGCGATTGGTGGCATGCCGTTCTGGCCTCTACGGGTCAGCCCGCCCGATTTGAGTGAAAAGCAATGCAAAGTGCGACATTCTGTCATAGGGAAAACCCTGATGCAAAATCAGGGTTTTCCCTATTGTTGCAAATGGACACCTATTCTATATTTGGTTCAGTCAACGGGCTAAGTGGTGGTTGTCATCTTTGATGCCGCACCCCCCTGTGGCAGATGTGTAGACGCTGTTCCTCCGCAAGTTATGGCAAGCGCATCCGCACTACTTACCCGTTGATTTTTTTTGCCTTCCCCCCTTATACATAGTTTTCTATTCCCTATGTGCCGCACAATGGAGACATCAAGGGCTGGACAATCGGACACGGGCGGAAGTATACTTCGCGGGCATCGAGGGGGCCGGGAAGTCACGCATGAAACCATTTAAGGGAAATTCGACACTGGAGTTTGCCTCAGCCGAAAACGTACGGAGAGAGCAGACTGAACGGTTAAGGCGGCATCTTGCCTGGTGTTCCTCCCAGTCGCCATATTACCGTCGTTTGTTTACCGAACAGAAAATTAAAGCAGGACAAGTCACGGTGGAAAACCTCCCGGCTCTGCCTCTGACGAGCAAGACGGATTTCGCCTGCCACAATGACGAGTTTCTGGCGGTGGCGCCGGAGGCTATTGTGGATATCGTGCTGTCTTCAGGAACCACGGGGAAACCAACCCGGGTGATGTACACCGAGCGAGATCTTCAGCGGTTGGCCTATAATGAGCATGTCTCCTTTGCAGGGTGCGGGATCACCGCCGCCGATGTGGCACTGCTGACCTGTACGATGGATCGGTGCTTCATCGCCGGGCTTGCCTATTTTCTGGGGATGCGATCCCTGGGCGCCGCCGCGATCCGTAATGGCCACGGGACGCTCGCCAGTCACCTGGAGATCATCAAGACGATCCAGCCGACCGTGCTGGTTGGAGTTCCCTCTTTTCTGAGGAAACTCGCGGTTTTTATCAACAGCCATGGAGTGGATGCGCGCCAGACCTCAGTCCGGAAGCTGGTGTGCATAGGCGAACCGGTTCGAGGCGCGGATATGGTCCCGCTTAAACTGGGAAGCGATCTGCATGACCTCTGGAATGTAGAGGCCTATTCGACATACGCCTCGTCCGAATGCATCTCCACCTTCTGCGAATGCACGGCCCGGCAGGGAGGGCACTTGCATCCCGACCTGGCGATCATGGAGATTGTGAATGAATACGGCAGACCCGTTGCATCAGGTCAGCCTGGGGAATTGGTCCTGACTCCCTTGGATATCGAGGGAATGCCCCTGGTACGGTTCAAGACGGGGGATATCAGTTTCATGCTGACCGATCCCTGTCCCTGCGGCCGCACTTCGCCGCGGCTGGGGCCTATTCTGGGACGGAACCAGCAGATGATGAAAATCCGGGGCACGTCGCTCTATCCCCAGGCCGTCTTCGCCGCTCTCGATGAAATCAAGGATATTGGGGATTATTATCTGGAAATCACCAGCACCGCCGATTTGGCGGATGAATTAACCATTCATCTCGGGGCAAGGGTGGGGCAGCCATCCCCGGATTGGATCCGGGAACGACTGCAAGCCTGCCTCCGCGTGACGCCTCTCATCGTCATTGACCCTGAGGAGAAAGTCCGGCAACATCTTTACTCGCCCGAATCACGGAAACCCGTGCGGGTCTTTGACAGGAGAAAGATTTTGTGAGTTGTCACAACCTCATGATCGGGTCGGAATTTTCGAAGGAGGATATTGCCTATGCGACAGCCAATAGGCGGTTGCTCTCCATGGAAATCGAACTCGGTCTTCAGTGTAATTTCCGCTGTCAGTATTGCTATCTCGGTCATGGCGGGGACAAAGTTAATGTATTGAGTGGTGACGAAATCCGTGGAGCCGTTTCTCAGGCTAAGGCGATTGGGGCCCGGAAAATTATTCTGCTGGGCGGCGAGCCCATGATTTTTCCCGGAGTCATGGAGATCCTCGCCTTTCTCCGCGCCGAGCAACTGGACGTTGAGATTTTCACCAACGGCACCAATGTCACGGCCGAAAACGCCATGCGTATGTACGATTTGGGCGTGCAGGTTGTCCTGAAGATGAATAGCTTCAAGGAGTCCGTTCAGGATGAGTTGGCTGGAGTGAAGGGTGCCTATCAGATTATTCAGGAAGCGTACCGGAATTTGCGGGAGGCCGGCTTTCCCTCCGAGGGACATCCCATGGCGGTTAGCACGGTGATTTGCAACCAGAATCTGCCCGAGATTATCGAAATGTGGGAATGGCTGCGCGATCAGAAGATCACGCCTTATTTCGAAATCATTACCCCGCAGGGGAACGCGCAGGATAATTTTCATCTGGCTGTTGACCTGCCCGTTCTTCAGAAACTCTTTCATGAGCTTGCCGACTTGGATCACGCCCGGTTTGGTGTCCGCTGGGAACCCCAGCCCCCGCTGGTTGGTGACCGCTGCCTGCGCCATCAGTTCTCCTGCCTGATTACGGCGCGTGGCGATGTGATGCCGTGTGTCGGGGTGACCATCCCCGTGGGGAATATCCGGGAACGTCCGTTGGCGGATATTCTCCGGGATAGCGAGGTGGTTCAGGATCTGCGGCGGTATAAGGACATGATCCGTGGTCCCTGTGCGGCCTGCGAAAAGGCCGAGTCCTGTTACGGCTGCCGCGGGGCGGCATACCAGATGACCGGGGACTATCTGGCCTCTGATCCGCTGTGCTGGCGGAATGCGGACCGCGGGAACGAGATCATGAAGTTGCCCGTCGAGGCAGGACGGATGATCCCCCAACAGGCCCCGATGCGGCTGGTGGAATCCCTGGTTTCGGTGGGCGACCGGGTGGCGGTGGTGGAGACCTCCATTACAAAAGATAATCTGTTTGTGAATGATGATGGGACGCTGGATGACATTGCCTATCTGGAGCTGATTGCCCAGGCTGCCGCCGCCATGAATGGCTTTCGCACGTCGGTCCGTGGCGGAAACGAACCGGAGGGCTATCTGCTCGGGGCGCGGCAGTTTGAAGTGCTGGAACCGGCCCGGTTGGGAGATACGTTACGAATCCGGGTCTTCAAGGCCACGAAATTTGGTGATTTTGGGATCATTGAGGGCCAGGTTTTTCGGAACGAGACGGTGTTGGCCAAAGGCGAAATCAAGGTGTGGCATAAGGCGGCTTGTACATGATTCTGATAGGGCGCTCGCGCCGCCGAGCGCCAAGGCGGCCAGCGGCGTGGCTGCCCCTCCCTATGTTTCTGAAAGTTATTGAATGAATATATGCGTAAGAGTGTTGGCTGTTTCCCTGGCTTTTGTCGGATCTGCTTTTGCGGCCGACTTGCCGCTTCTGGCTGAACTTCAGAACAGCCTGGCGGGTGCCACCAATGTTCAAAGTGAGTTTGTGCAGATGAAGCAACTCGCCTTGTTGCAGCAGACCGTGGTGATCAAGGGGCGGCTGGCGGTTCAGCAGCCCGACCGGCTGTCCTGGCAGGTGCTTGACCCCATCCACTATAATCTGGTTATCGACGGTTCAACCCTTAAACAATGGGATGAGGAGTCGGGCAAGGTGCAGTCGATGTCCCTGGCCGGAAATCCGGTATTCAAGGTGGTGGTGACGCAATTGCGCGCCTGGTTTTCAGGCCAGTTCGACCTGCTGACCAAGGATTTTACCGTCGAGACCGATGCTGCTTCCCTGGTTCCGAGGTTGATTTTTATCCCTCGCGAGGGGAGTTTCGCCTGCAAGATGATCAGTCGCGTGGTGCTGACCTTTCGGGAGGACAAGCGTTATATCCAGGACATGATCATCGAGGAACGAAGCGGTGACCGGACCAGCATGACGTTTACGAACACCCTTCTCAACGCTGTGGTGGATCCGGTGGTGTGGGAGGTCAAGCCGCATGGACGGTAGTCATTCTCCGCGGCTCTTTTCCTGTCTGGAGCGCCACCGTGGGTTGGTTATTGGATTGCTGTTTGCCTGCGTGGCTCTTTCCGGGATAAGCCTGATCTGGCTTCGTTTTGACAACACGCTCGATCTGATGCTGCCGTCGGGCAGCCCCGCCCAGCGCATGATGACCTTTCTGCGCGAGGCCAACTTCTCCAATAAAATCGTCATTTCATTGGAGGCGCGTGACCAGGAGACCGCGCATCGCCTGCTGGTGCAGGCTTCTGATGATCTGGCGGCCTCGCTCAAGTCGCCCATGATCGGCAAGGTGGTCTCCGGTTTTTCCGCCCCGGATCTCATGAACGACGCCGGTTTTTTCATGAGGTATGCCCCTCAGATCCTGACCTCCAATGATCTCGTCGCCCTGGATGCCGGGATCACTTCGGACTGCGTGAGCGGAACCGTGAGACGACTCTATTATCAACTGTTGAAGCCCGAAGGAATGTTTATGGTTCAGGCGATCCAGTCGGATCCTTTGGGAATCAGCCAGATTATCCTGAAGAGGCTGGAAAAACTTTCAACCAGCATGGGGTATGATGTGACGATGGAGAATGGTCATTTCATCAGCCGGGATGGACGCCATACCATGCTGCTTCTCGAAACGACGGTTCCCCTGACCGATGGGGCGAAGGCGAGGGAATTGCTTGGGTTTCTGGAGGGTAAACTCAAGGGAGTTCCGGAGGGAATCAGCGCTTCGTTGATCTGTGGGCATACTCATGTGGTGGGCAATGAAGATACCATCATGCGCGACCTGGGGGTGGTGCTGACCCTGGCGTCGCTGGCATTTATGGTGTTGTATGTAGC
>Ga0194060_10000190_pt1 | contig 43616 bp, 31 predicted proteins | sample SepL225m_MetaG_FD_163427 | JGI IMG/M metagenome (GOLD analysis project Ga0194060, IMG submission 163427) | Anoxic zone freshwater microbial communities from boreal shield lake in IISD Experimental Lakes Area, Ontario, Canada - Sep2016-L222-5m | ecosystem: Environmental > Aquatic > Freshwater >...
GACCGGAGGCGGGGGCGGGGGCGGGGAGCATGTTAGACTGGTTAACGACTAGTCGAATCGTTCAGTCACGAGGAGGCACGATGGCTGCTGTCACCGCATTCGTCGCCAAAACCCGGTTCGGCGAACTGCTGGATCGCGTCGCGGCCGGCGAGGAGATCGTCATCACCCGTCACGACAAGCCCGTGGCGCGCATCGTGCGGGAAGGGGCGCCGAGGTTGGACGACGTTCGCCGCACCGTTGAGGCCCTGCGCTCGCTGCAACACCGGATCGCCGCACGGGGTTCCGGCAACGCGCGGCTGTCGAATCGCGAGGTGCGTGCGGCCATTGACGAGGGCAGGCTGTGAGTCGCATGTTCGTCGCCGACGCCTCCATCGCGGTCGCGTGGGTCCATCCGGGACAGGCGACGCCGGAGACGGACTCGATGCTCGAGGCGATCGCTGGCGGAGCGACCCTCGAGGTCCCGGCCCTGTGGCCCCTGGAAGTCGCCAACGCCCTGACCGTGCTCGTTCGGCGACGGAAGTTGACCAAGGAGGACCGGCGACTCGGCCTGAGTCGGTTGCGTGAACTGCCCGTCACCGTCGATCACGAGATGGCCGCGCTCGCGTTCACGACGCTCTCGGACTTGGCGGTCGCCCACGACTTGTCGGTGTATGACGCGACCTATCTCGAACTGGCGCAGCGGCGCAAGCTCATGCTCGGCTGCAAGGACGGTCCCCTTCGGGACGCGGCCCGCCGTTGCGGCGTGAAGATATGGACGGGGCGCTGAACGCGGGAACGGGCCTCAGACTCTGCGCAACAGCCGCCTGGCAGATTCATCGTCGAGATGGAAGGACACACGCCATGACCTCGCGCTCAGGAATTCGCCGCCTCTCGGTTCTCTGGGCCACGGCCCTCGTCCTGGTCGCCGGATACGCCGGCGCACAGACGACGCCCGCCGCCCCAGCGCTGCTCTCCCTGGACCGGATCTTCGCCTCGCGGGATTTCGCGACGGAGCGGTTCGGACCGGCGCGTTGGATGACGGCCGGCGATTCGTACACAACCCTGGAACCGGCCGCCGGCGGCGGACCCGGCCGCGACCTCGTCCTCTACAGGGCCGAGAGCGGCCAGCGAGAGATCCTCGTGGCGGCTGCCAAGCTGGTGCCGCCCGGATCATCGGCGCCATTGGCCATCGAAGACTACGCCTGGTCGCCCGACGGTAAGGTCCTGATCGTCATGACCAATTCCCGCCGCGTCTGGCGGCAGAACACGCGCGGCGATTTCTGGACCTACGATCTGGCGTCGGGCCGACTCCGCAAGCTCGGTCCGGGCTTCGAGCCCTCGACGCTGATGTTCGCCAAGCTGTCGCCCGACGGCCGCATGGCTGGCTACGTCGTCAAGAACAACATCTACGTCGAGAACCTGGCCGATGGCCACGTCCGCGCGTTGACGACGGACGGGACCGGCGACATCATCAACGGGACGTCCGACTGGGTCAACGAAGAGGAGTTTGGCATCCGCGACGGCTTCCGCTGGAGCCCCGACAGCCGCCTCATCGCCTTCTGGCAGTTCGATACGCACGGCGTGCCCGTGTTCACCATGATCAACAATACGGACGCGACCTATCCGGCGACGGTCTCGTTCAAGCATCCCAAGGCCGGCCAACCGAACTCGGCCGTCCGCGTGGGCGTCGTGCCGGCGGCGGGCGGACCGACCGTCTGGATGAAGGCCCCCGGCGATCCGCACGACATCTACATCCCCCTGATCGATTGGGCGGGCAACGCCAGAGACGTCATCTTCCAGCAACTGAACCGACTGCAGAACACCAACCACGTCCAACTCGGCGACGCGGCGACCGGGGAAATCCGGACCATCTTCGTCGACAAGGACGAAGCCTGGCTCGACGACATGACCCGGTACGTCTGGCTGGCCGGCGGCAAAGGCTTGTTCTGGCTCAGCGAACGCGACGGCTGGCGACATGCCTACTACGTCTCGCGCGACGGCAAGGAGGTCCGACTGATGACGCCGGGCGACTACGACGTCATGAGCGTCGACGCCATCGACGAGAAGGCCGGCCTGCTCTACATCACCGCCTCGCCCGACAACGCCACCACGCGCTTCGAATACCGCGTCCGCATGGACGGCACCGGACAGCCCGAGCGAGTCGGCCCCGCGGGGCAGACGGGCGTGCACCGCTACGACGTCTCACCGACCGCACGGTGGGCGTTCCACAGTTTCTCGACGCTGGACACGCCGCCGCAGACCGAGTTGGTCCGACTGCCAGGCGGCGAGACGGTCCGCCCTCTGGCGCCCAACGCGGCCCTGCGGGCGAGCGTCGACGCCCTCACGCGGCAACGCGTCGAATACACGAAGCTCGATATCGGCAGTGGGATCCAGGTCGATTCGTGGCGGATCCTGCCGCCCAACTTCGATCCGAAGAAGAAGTATCCGCTCTTCGTCTACGTCTACGGAGAGCCCGCCGGCCAGACGGTCCAGGACAGCTGGGGAGGCAATAACTATCTCTGGCACCTGATGCTCGCTCAGCAGGGCTACATCGTCGCCAGCTTCGACAACCGCGGCACGCCCGCGCCCCGAGGACGCGCGTGGCGCAAGAGCGTCTATCGTCAGGTCGGGATTCTCGCGTCGGCGGATCAGGCGGCCGCGGTCAAGGCGGCCATGGCGGCCTGGCCGTTCGTTGACGCCGATCGGGTTGGGAGTTGGGGCTGGAGCGGCGGCGGCCAGATGACGCTCAACGCGATCTTCCGCTATCCCGATCTCTACAAGACCGGCATGGCCGTCGCGTTCGTCGCCGATCAGCGCCTTTACGACAGCATCTATCAGGAGCGGTTCATGGGCCTGCCGCAGGACAACCCCGAAGGATACAAGAATGGCTCGCCCATCACGTTCGCGAAGAACCTGAAGGGCAACCTCCTCATCGTCCACGGGACCGGCGACGACAACGTGCACTACCAAAACTTCGAGATGCTCATCAACGAACTCGTCGCCAACGGGAAGGCGTTCACGATGATGTCCTATCCGAACCGGTCCCACGGCATCTCGGAGGGGAGCGGGACGACGATGCACCTGTATACCCTGCTCACGACATACCTGAACACGCACATGCCGTCTGGGGGGCGGTGAGCACCATCGTCGCGTGGCGGTCGGTGAGGCGCCCGGGCCGAGCCCTTCCCATAGCCGCGCCGCCGTCATTCTCGGTGGCGCTCTGGATGTTGGCGGAACGCGAGAGATGGGGTGGTCGAGAGTGGCGCGCGGTCAGAGAGTCAGATGTGAGAGCGCATCGGCGTTCCGCCTGACGGCTCCGTGTGCAGTGGTGTCTGCGCCTGGCCTGAGAGGCCGGACGCCGAACGGGAGGCATGGCCTAGATCGGCAGGCCCAGTTCCCGGGCGGCCTGAGCCTGCGACGTGTCGAGCGTCACGAATCGGTCGATCGGCTCGCTTGCATGAAACCACATCGCGGTGCGGAGGTGCGCGAGGTCGAGCGAGCGTGGCGTCGACACGGCTGGCACGAGGTTCGACGCACAGAGGTCGAGCGTCAGGTCGCGCAGCACGAAGCGCTCGACGTCCTCATGCACGCGATCCAGGCACGTCTTGTACTGGGCGGCCGTCAGGGACCCATCCCGTGCCAGCCGCACCAGGTTGCGTCCGGCCTCGATCACGAGCAGGACGCTCGACAAAAGCTGAGCGCCATCGGTTTCGGTCGAGAGCCGAGCGGCTCCCCGCTCACCCAGCAAGATGCACAGGTAGGCAGACGTGTCGACGTAGAGCCGGCGCCGGGGCCGTGGGTCCGCGACGGGGCTCATCGATCGCCCCGGTCGTCGAGCAGTGCCGCCAGCGACCGTCCGTTGGTGCCTCGGGTGATCGCGGAGGCGAGGCGGCCGACCCCCACCCGCCGTCCCCAGTGGACGTCGGCCGACCGCGCGGGTCCCAGCCTGGCCACCGGTTCGCCGTGACGCGTGACGACGATGGTCTCGCCGGACTGGGCGGCGGCGACGGCTCCTGACAGCTGGGCTTTAAGGTCCTGAATGGACATCTGATTCATGGCCAATAGCGTAGCATGTTCGGGCCATTTTTCAGGTCCTCGCGCCGCGCGCCAAACCGGCTGCTGCCAGGCTCGGCGGCAGCCATGATCCGCTTGGGCGGCGCCGCATCCGCCAGCCACAGCGCCGGTAGGCTGCAGTTCAAGCCGATGACGGACCAGGCGCATCCCCGCACGCGGCGCGATCGCGCGTAGGCCATCCGGCTTTCGGTCAGCGGGACGAAGGCCACATCGTCCATCAGGCGCTGCGCCACGTCGAACCATGCCTGTTCCACGCGCTCGGCGCCCACCACTGTGGTCGCGCGGTGCATGAGCGCATCGACTTCCGCGTTTCGATACCCGCCATAATTGGCGCCGTTCTGACCGACGTTTCGGCTGTCGAACAACGGGACGAGAACCGACCGGCTGTTGTTGCCAAACCAGTCTGGACCCCAGTCGACCAGTGCCAGATCCCATTCCCCTCGCCGTGCGTTATCGGGGTCGGCGAGCAGCCGGCCCATGTAGTCGGCGAACGTGTACTGCGCGATCTGAACGCTGATGCCGGCCTTCGACAGACTTGCCTGCAGCGCCTGGGCTTGGAGCCTCGACGCACTCGTAAAACCCAGACGCAACGAGAGGCCCTTCGGGTACCCGACCTCGGCGAGCAACCGTCGAGCAGCCTGTGGGTCGCCGCGGTCGCCGGGCGTCACGTCGCGATCGGCCCCCGGGCGGAATCCGCCCGCTCCGCTGAGCACCGCCTGCCTCGCCGGCCGCGTCACGCGCGGGCCACCGAGCAGTTGCGCAATGGCCGCCTTGTCCACAGCCAACGCGACCGCGCGTCGCACTTGTGGCTGGCTGAGCGGCCCCCGGCCCATCTGGCTCATGCGATTGAAGCAGAGCAACACGAGGTCGGTATACACGTCGCCCGCCGGCGTCAGCAGCACTGTCGGGTCGTCCATGGCCAGCAGCGACGCCAGTTCGGCCGGAGGGATGGTGTCCAGACTCAGGTCCGCCGTCCCGGCCTCGATCTGCAGTTGCTGCAGCGCATCATCCACGCCGAATCGCACGCGGATCCTATCCACGTTGGCCGTTCGAACCGGGTCGGTGCCGGAAACCCATGCCGGATTCCGATCGAGGAACAGTTCCCGGTTCTGAACGTAGCGCGTGATGCGATACGGACCGTTGGAGATCGTGTGCTGACGAAACTCGGGACTGTCTGGAAGGACGTCGAGATACTCCACGGGCACGGGCGACGCGAAATTCAGGGCCAGCAGGTTCAGAAAATCCGACGCAGGCGCGCATAGCCGGAACACGACGGTGAAGTCGTCGGTGGCGCGAACGCCTTCGAGATCGCGGGTGATGACGAATGCACGGATGCCCTCGACGGTTCCTGGCGCGCGGCTGAACGCCTCGCAGTAGGCCGCCATGCCCAGGATGGTGCTGGTGTAGTAGACGGACGCGCCGACCGGACTGACCGGGTTGCAGAAGAGCTTGAAAGCACGCACGATGTCGTTGGCCGTCACCTCGCGCGGTGGAGTCGTGTCCCACCGGACGCCACGCCGGAGGTGAAAGACATAAGTGAGCCCGTCGGCGCTGACACCGCCGTTTGCGCGGGTCGGCACCTCCACGGCCAGATCCGCGATGGGCTGTATCTTCGTCTCGTACTCGCCGACCGACCGGTACGCCAATAACTGCCGGGCGAACGTCTGGATGAGCCAGAGGGATTTGGTCGTATAGGCGCTCGTGGTGGCCAAGTGATCGAGGTCACTGCGGCCGACGATCTCGAGCGTACCGCCGCGGGTGGGCGGGCCAGAGTCATCCAGCGGCAGACCCGCGCGCCGGTCGGTACAGCCGGCGCCGAAGCCAGCGCACAAGGCCAACACGACGATGACGAAGCGTGTGGTGTAGCTGAGCGCGACAGGACGGTCGCGCAGTCGGCACGCTGGATCGTGGCGGGATCGAGTCGGCGCCGCCATCATCGCGCGCTCCCGGATCCTGCCGCCGCATCCGCCAGCCACAGCGCCGACAAACTGCAGTTCAACCCAATGACCGACCAGGCGCAGCCGCGAACCCGCCTCGACCTGGCGTACGGCACTCTGATCTCGAGCAGTGGCACCAGGGCCACGTCATCCATCAGACGGCCGGCGGCATCGCTCCAGGCCTGCTCCGCACGTTCGGCGCTGGCCGCCGTCGTTGCCCGATCGATGAGCGCATTCACGCCGAGGTTCTGGTATCCGCCGTAGTTCTGGCTATTCTGACCGACATTCCGGCCGTCGAAGAGCGGCGCGATCACGGAGCGCCCACTGTTGGTGCCGAACCAGTCCGCAACCCACTCCGTGAGGGCCAGGTCCCACTCGCCGCGCCTCGCGTTGTCGGGGTTCGCGAGCAGTCGGCCGTAGAGGTCAGCGACGGTGAGTTGCGCCAACTGGATCTCGATGCCGGCCCGCGACAGGCTCGCCTGCAAGGCCTGGACGAGCATCCGGTTCGCCTCGCGATTCGCATACACGAGCCGCAGGGAAAGACCCGTCGGGTACCCGGCGTCACCCAGCAACCGACGAGCCGCCACCGGGTCGCCTCGGTCGCCGGGCGTCAGATGGCGGTCGGCCCCTTCGCGAAAGCCCGCCACGCCACTGGCGACGGCCTGCCGGAGGGCGCGCGCCACGCGAGCCCCCCCAAATAATTGCACCGCCGCGGCTTTGTCCACCGCCAAGGCGATCGCCTGGCGCACCCGAACGTCGCCGAGTGCCCCGCCGCCGTTCTGGCTCAGGCGATTGAAGACGAGAAACAACGCGTCGAAGTAGACGCTTTCGGGTGGCACCAGCAGAACGGCGGGATTAGGGGCGGCCAACAACGACGCCAACTCGGCGGTAGGCACGACGTCGCCGAAACTCAGATCGGCTGTCCCGGCTTCGATCTGAAGCTGCTGTAACTGGGCGTCCACACCCAACCGCACGTGGATTCGATCGACATAGGCCGGCCTGTTCGGGTCGGTGTGGCTCTTCCATGCGGGGTTGCGCTCGAGAAAGATCTCCCGGTTCTGGACGTAGCGCGCAATGCGATACGGACCGTTGGACATCGTATGCTGACGGAACGCTGGGCTGTCCGGAAGGTCCTCGAGGTACTCAACCGGCACAGGCGAGGCAAAGGGCATCGCCACGATATTGAGAAAATCGGGTGCCGGAGCGTGCAGCCGAAACACGATCGTGAAGTCGTTGGTGGCAGATACGCCCTCGAGATCGTGGGTCGTCACGAACGTCCGGATCGCCTCGACGGTGCCGGGCACGCGGGCAAACTGGCCGCAGTATCCCGCCATGCCAGCGAGTGTGTCGGTGTAGTAGCCGGGCGCCCCGACCGGGCTCACGGGATTGCAAAAGAGCTTGAAGGCTCGGACCAGGTCGTGCGCCGTCACCGCGCGCGGCGGGCGGCTGTCCCAGAGCACGTCCCTCCGGAGGTGAAAGGTATAGGTGAGACCGTCTGGACTGATGCCTGCGTTTTCGGTGGTGGGAACCTCGCTGGCAAGGTCCGGCACAACGCGGATCTTGGTTTCGTAGTCGCCCGTCGGTGGATACGTCAGCAACTGGCGGCTGAATGTCTGCGACAGCGCAAGCGCCGAACTCAGGTAGGCGCTGGTCGATGCCAGGTGGTCGACGTCGCTTCGGCCGACCAGTTCGAGCGTGCCGCCACGGATGGGCGGGCCGGACTCGTCGAGGCGGACCGGAGAGCGGCGTTCCGAGCAACCGGCCGCAACGCACACGCAGCATGTCAAGACGAGCGCGACAACGGCCGCGACACGGCGCGCACGCCCACGGCCTCGGACGCAGCCGTGGGGCAATGGCGGTCTCGCATCGTCGAAGGCAGGCGGCCTCATCGCGATCCGCCCGGCCTCGATCCGGCATCAGCCAGCCACACGGCCGCCAGGTCGCAGTTGAAGCTGAAGACGTCCCACGAGCAATTTCGCACACGCCGCGACTTCGGATACGCCGCCTTGCCCTCGGCCAGCGGAATGAGTGCCAGGTCGTCGATGAGGCGGCGCGCGACGTCGATCCACGCGCGCTCGGCGTCGGCCGCGCTCGGTGCCGTCGTAGCACGATCAATCTGCCTGTCTACGTCCGGATTGAGGTACCCGCCCCAGTCGAGGCCGTTCTGGCCGAAATTGCGGCTGTCGAATCCGGTCAAAATGAACGAGCGGCCGTTGTTCCGTCCCAGCCAATCGGGGATCCACGTCGTCAGGGCCAGGTCCCACTCGCCGCGCCTGGCGTTTTCCGGACTCGCGAGCAGCCGGCCGTAGAGGTCGGCCTTGGTCTGCTGAGCCAATTGAAGCGCGATGCCGGCACGCGCGAGGCTCGCCCGCAGCGCCTGCGCAAACAACGGGTTCGGCTGGTCGTTTCCGTACACCAGGCGAAGCGAGAGCCCGTGAGGATAGCCTGCCTCCGCGAGCAGCCGACGGGCCGCAACCGGATCGCCGCGGTCGTCGGTTGTCACGTCGCGATCGGCCCCGTCGAGGTAGCCGTCCCACCCCAGGCCGGCCGCCTGACGCAGCGGGCGTGCCACCCGCGACCCGCCAGACAACTGCACGATGGCGGCCTTGTCGACGGCCAGCGCAATCGCCCGCCGCACCTGGAGCCGGCTGAGCGGTCCACCGTTGTTCGGGCCCGCTCGATTGACGATGAGCAGTTGCGCCTGGGCGCAGATGGCGCCATCGGGCGACAGCAGCACGGTCGGATCATCCAGCGTCAGCAGCGACGCCAGTTCGGCGGTCGCCACGCTATCGCCGAAACTCAAGTCGGCCGTCCCCGCCTCAATCTGGAGCAATTGCAACTCGCCATCCGACCCGAGGCTCACGTGGATCCGGTCGACGTAGGCCAGCCGGATCGGATCGGTGCCCGGATTCCAGACCGGATTGCGCTCGAGGATCATCTCCCGGTTCTGGACGTAACGCGCCATCCGGTACGGACCGTTGGAGATCGTCTGCTGGCGGGATGCCGGGCTGTCGGGGAGCTCGTCGAGGTATTCGGCAGGAACAGCAGACGCAAACAGCATCGCGACCAGATTCAGGAAGTCCGACGCCGGCGCCTTCAGCCGAAACACGATCGTGTCGTCGTTGGAGGCGTAGACGCCGTCGATATCGTGCGTAGTGACGAAGGTCCGTATCGCCTCGACGGTGGCCGGCACACGGGCGAACTGCTCGCAGTACCGCGCCATCCCTTCGATGGTGGGAATGTAGTAACCGGGTGAGCCGACCGGGTTCACCGGATTGCAGAAGAGCTTGAAGGCCCGCACCACGTCGTGAGCCGTCACCTCGCGCGGGGGGCGACTATCCCAGCGAACGCCGCGCCGAAGGTGAAAGGTATACGTGCGGCCGTCGGCACTGATGCCGCCGTTGGCCAGCGTGGGCAGTTCGAGCGCCAGGTCCGGCGCGGGCCGTGTCCTGATGTTGAAGTCGTTCGACGTCGGGTAGGCCACCAGTTGTCGGGTAAACGTCCTCAGCAACCCTTCCGTGCGCCCGGTATAGGCGCTGGTCGATGCCAGGTGGTCGACGTCGTTGCTGCCGACGATCTCGAGCGTTCCGCCGCGGATGGGAATCGCGAATCCGTCGGCCACCTTGGGGGCGCGGCGAGTCTCACAGCCTCCGACGATGGCCGCGCACACTACGAGCAGGACGGCGACAACTCGGCGCGCGTTCCCTTGCCAGGTCGCGTCCTCCGGTGGCGTCCGCCGATCCAAGGCTTCGACGCGCCAATCGCTCGACCGTCGAACCCTACCGCTCTCCATATCTACTTGCCGAGCCCGGTCTGCCAATTCACGATGAGCGTCAGAGGTGTCGCCATCGTTGCCGACTGCAACGCAGAATTGATCACGAAGCGTTTCCCGTCTGCGGTGACATCGTACGGGAACCCTGGAAAGTGGAGGTTCGCGACGGCCCGCGTGGCAAACAACTCTTGAACCGCGCCGATCTGAGGCCGCGCCGAATCGAGGCGCACCGCCGCCGCCATCAATTTCCCCTCAGGGGTGAGGTAGTAGAGTTCCTGGCTGTCGCCGCGCCACCTCGGATACACCCCGCCTGTTCGCGAGATCGGCACGATGGCGCCGGAGCGAGGAAACGACGTGAGGTAGATTTCGGGTCTTCCCGATTCATCCGACTGGTACGCGATCCACCGGCCGTCGGGCGCGATCTGCCCCCAAGCCTCGCTGAACGGCGTTTGCAGGAACACGAACGGTTTCCGATCACCGGCGAGCGGCAACACCCACAAATCATCCGCCGTTTTGGTCGTCGGCGCGTGGAACAGGATGAACTGGCCGTCGCGCGACCAACTGGTGGCCTCTTTCCAACTGCCATCCGAGAGCAGCAGATCGGGACTGCCGGCACCCGAGGACGTCATGAGATACAGATCGTCCAAGCCCGTCCTGGCCGACGCGAACACGATCCGGTCGCCGGTTGGCGACCAGACCGGGTCGCTATCGTCCATGGAACCGGCGGTCAAGCGAATCGCGGCGTCGCGCGCGAGGTCGTAGACGCGGATGTTCGACGTCGCCCTCGGCGGCTCGATGACTCGGGTGGCGAGACGGGTTCCGTCTGGTGACAGCACGACGTCGCCGAAGAGGCTGGGCTCGCCAACCGACCCGATACGCCTTCCGGTCCGGTCGAACCAGCCGAGTTCGGACGGCGCCTGCGCACCGGCCCCTTGGTAGGCAAGCATGCCGGTCTGGGAAACGGAGAAGCCGGCGACCAGACCGTTGGCACCGGCCATCTCGAGACCGGAGGCCACTGGCGTGGCCTGGCCGCTGAGTTCGAGCCGCTTGGCATCGAACGGCTGCGCGAACAGCGTGCCGTCCTTGACGAACAGGATCGATCCTCCCGCGTATTGCACGTTGATCGCGAACTGCCCGATCAGTTTTCGGTCGGCCGAATCCAGCGATCCGACGTACGAGCCAATCGGCTGGAGGCCGTGATATGCGATGTAGAGGAAGTGGCGGCCGTCTGGCAAAAAGTGGGACCACGCGTGCGTCGTCTCACCGGCCTTGGCGTCCAGCGTGGTGGCTCGAGCCGGAACCGGATCCGATCCTGATGGCGATACCCGCAGGAGCGCCTCTCCAATGCTGAACAAGAGGACATCGTCGCGACTCCACGAACCGCGCGGACCAAAGCCAGCCAACGGCGCGTCGCAGACGACAACAGCCGGTCCGCCAGCCACGTCGATCTTCTTGAGCTTGCCCTGAGCGAAGAACGCGATCGATCGACTGTCGGGCTTCCAAAACGGCGATTCGGCGCCTTCGGTCCCCTCGCGAACTGTGGCCGACAGCTCGTCGAGCGGCCGGATCCAAAGCCGGACTTTGCCGTCGGGGTCTTTGGCAATCAACGCCAACGTGCGGCCATCCGGCGAAAGCGCGAAGCGGGAGGCGGGAAGCAGGCCGGAGGTCGGGCCGGCGGGGAGCAGGATGGAGCTCCGAATTCGCGCGGACTCGGGTCCGGTCTGCCGCAGGCTGATCGCGACGCTCCCGGCGAGCGCCAGCGCCAGAGTTGCGGCCACCAGCCAGGCGACCCGCGCATGGCCTGACCAACCCGCCCCGGTGAGCGATCCGACCTCGGCATCGGCATCTGTCTGACGCGATGCGGATTCGGGGCTGGACGCCTGCGAGATTTCAAACCGCGCGTCCGCGATGTCTCGCAGACGTTCGCGCGGGTTCTTCTTCAGGCACCGCTTCATCAGTTCGACGATGCGCGGAGGCGTCGTCACGGGGAGCAGCGCCCAGTCCGGTTCCGTCGTCATCACCGCCACGATGATGTCCATCACGTCGTCGCCGGCGCCCCCCGAAGAGTCTCGGGGCGATGCTGAGGCTCTCGAAGGGTCGAACACCCGGTGCCCGGTGAGCATCTCGTACAGCACGCACCCGAATGCCCAGATATCGGTCCGCTTGTCGACGCCTCTGCCTTTCGCCTGCTCAGGGCTCATGTAGGCCGCGGTCCCAACGATCATGCCCATCCGACTGGCGATGGCCGTCAGCGTCGGCGAGTTGGCCGGATTGGGGGAATCGGCGGGACTCGAGTCCCGCCCTCCATTGGGATCCAGCGCTTTGGCGAGACCGAAATCGAGCACCTTGACGCGCCCATCCTCGGTGAACTTGATATTGGCGGGCTTGAGATCGCGGTGGACGATGCCTTTTTCGTGCGCCGCATCGAGGGCATCGGCCATCTGCGACGCAATCGCGAGCGCGTCCTGAACGGCCATCGCGTAGCCGGCGATTCGCTCGTCGAGCGTGGGACCCTCGACCAGTTCGAGCACGAGCGCCGTCACGCTGGTTGACGCCAGACCGCTTGCCGCGCTGACGTCCTCGACGCCGTAGATGGCGGCAATGTTCGGGTGGTTGAGCGCCGCCAGGACCTGCGCTTCGCGCGCGAACCTCGCCCGGCGATCGGCGTCTGCGGCAAACGCGGCGGGCAATACCTTGATCGCGACGTCGCGGTTCAGCTTCGAATCGCGAGCGCGGTAGACTTCGCCCATTCCGCCTTCGCCCAGCTTGGCGAGGACTCGATAGGGGCCGAGGACATCTCCCGGATTCATCGAGTCCTCTTCTGGGCTACGGCGAGACCTCGCCATAGCTCGCGCATCAACGCTGACGCGAGCGGAGGCGGGCCGCCTGCCCCGAGCGGTCCGAGGATTTCATAGGAGCCGAGCGTTGTTCCACGTGCCAGACTCATCGCCTATGCTCCACCCGAGTCGAGCGGCCGTTACCTCGCTGCGCCAGGGTTTGATACGGGCCAACGATCGCCCCGGTCAGCATCGCGTCGTCGTCGCGCGTTCGGCCAGGCCCCGCCGATGTCTTCGGGCCCCGACCGCGCGCACCCCCAGCTTCTTGGATTGGTGCGATTGTACTTGAAGGCGGCGGCCCCACAACCGGGATCTGGCGCCGCGCGACCAGCGGCACGACACGCGCGATACGCGAGATTGACAGCCCTCGCCACCGGACGTACTCTCAGTGCGCCCTACTGGATCAGGGCATGCGGGCAATGTGGGGCCTGTGCTCTGGATGTCAAGGTGTTCGACTGGTTTCCCGACCCGGCCGGACGGATGTCTGGCGTGCTACTCCCGGCCAACTGGACGACCCGCTGGTGAGGCCTCGGACCCACTGACCGCGGTGGGCGTTGCAGGCAGCGGCTTCGACGTGGTCCTCAGTCTGGAATAATGTGGTTATGACGGCCAAGAAGGCGAGGTTCTCCAGGTCGCTCATCCCGTGGGTCGGGCTGACGCTGGCGCTGGCACTGGCGACCTCCACGTGGCTGGTCATCTTGCGCGGAGAACAGCGCCGAATCCGCGATCTGTTCGAGGCCGAGTCTGCCAACCTCACGACGAAGATCTCCGACCGGGTCGTCGACCACGAGCAGATCCTGCTGGCCGCCGGCGAATTTCTCACGGCGTGGCCGGCTCTGCCGCGGCGCGAGCAGTGGACCCGGTACGTCGGCGCCATCGAGCTCAGCCGCCTGAATCCCGGAGTTCAGGCCTTGGGGTTCGCCGAGTGGATCCGGTTACCAGATCTGCCCTCCCATATCAGCCGCCTGAGAGCGGAAGGCGTTTCCGGGTACGACGTCCATCCTGGCGGACCTCTTCCGCCGGACGGAGGCGTGAGCTCGATCATCTACATCGAGCCGTTCGACGCGCGGAACCAGCGCGCGTTTTCCAGGGACATGCTGGCCGATCCGATCCGGAGACGCGCCATGCTGCAGGCCAGGGATACGGGGCGCCTGGCGCTGTCGGACAAGGTGACGCTCTACCAGGAGACCTCGGTCGGTGTTCAAGCGGGCACCCTGCTCTACGCGCCGGTGTACCGCCGAGGGACCCGCCTCGACACGGTGGCCCAGCGACGGGAGGCTCTGCTGGGCTGGGTCTACATGGCCTTTCGCATGGAGGACCTGGTCGACGGCATGCTCGGGACGGCCGGCCAGGGGATCTTCGTGGAGTTGTTCGACGGGGAATCGGATCAGCCGGCCAATCTGCTCTACGCCCGCAAGAAATACGCGTCCGGCGCTGACCAGGGATTGGCCTGGCGGGTCAGCGTCAACGTGGCGGGGCGGGTCTGGACGATCCGAACAGCCCCAGGGGGGGAGTTCCGCGCGGCACATGGCGGGGGTGAGTCCGCCACCGGACTGGCCCTGGGCCTGTTCTGCAGCCTCGCGATTTTCGCACTGCTCCGCGCGCTGTCGCAGCGCGAACGCCGCGCCGTCAAGGTGGCCGAACAGCACGTGGAACAGCTTCGCGTGCTGATGAACGCCGCCGAAGAAGCCATCTATGGTGTGGACACGGATGGCATCTGCACCTTCTGCAATATGGCGTGCGCCCGCCTGACCGGCTACACGAATGCGAACCAGTTGATCGGACGCAACGTGCACGAACTGATCCACCATTCCCGTGCCGATGGCAGTCCGTACCCGGTCGCCGAGTGCCCTATCTTCGAGGCGTTCCGAACGGGCGTCGAAACGAGCGGCGCCGAAGACGTCTTTTTTCGGGCCGATGGCACGTCGTTCCCGGTGGAGTACCGGTCCCACCCTCTGCGGGTCGATGGCCAGTTGTCTGGCTCGCTGGTGACATTTCTGGATATCACCGAGCGGAAACGGGCCGAGCGTGCAATGGCGCTCATCACCGATCGCCTGTCTCTAGCCGTGCGCGCAGGCAGCATCGGCATCTGGGATTACGACGTGGTGAACAACCGTCTCGTCTGGGACGATCACATGTTCCAGCTCTACGGGATTGCGGTGGGCGATTTCGGCGGCGCCTATCAGGCGTGGCGGGCCGGGCTCCATCCCGACGACATGGAGCGGGGAGACGCCGAGATCCAGATGGCGCTCCGAGGCGAGAAAGAATTCGACACCGAGTTCCGCGTCGTCTGGGGCGACGGGAGCATCCACAACATCCGGGCGCTCGCCGTGGTGCAGCGCGACGGATCGGGCAAGCCGCTGCGCATGGTCGGCACCAACTGGGATATCACCACCAGGAAGCGGGCCGAGGCCACGCTGTTGGACAGCAACCGCGAGCTCGCCGCCGCGACCGAGCGCGCCAACCAACTGGCCGCCCGGGCCGAAATGGCCAGCACCGCCAAGAGTGAGTTCCTGGCCAATATGAGCCATGAGATCCGCACGCCGATGAATGGCGTGATTGGCATGGCGGGTCTGCTGTTGGACACCAGGCTCGACCCCGAGCAACAAAACTACGCCGAGACCGTGCACCGCAGCGCCTCGTCTCTGCTGGCGTTGCTCAACGACGTGCTGGATTTCTCCAAGATCGAAGCCGGCAAACTGGAAATGGAGATGCTGGACTTCGACCTGCGGGGGCTGCTCGACGACTTCGCCTCTACCCTGGCCCTGCTCGCGGTTGAACGCGGCCTCGAATTCGTGTGCGCCGCCGATCCCGACGTCCCGAACCTGCTCCGGGGCGACCCGGGACGGCTCCGTCAGGTTCTGATCAACCTGACGGGCAACGCGATCAAGTTTACGAAGACGGGCGAGGTTTCGACCCGGGTGCACCTGGTCTCGGACCAGGACGATGGCGTCGTGATCCGTGTGTCGGTCAAGGACACCGGCATCGGCATCCCGGCCGACCGGCGGAGCGCCTTATTCGAGAAGTTCACGCAGGTGGACGCGTCGACGTCCCGGCGGTACGGCGGCACCGGCCTGGGCCTGGCCATCTCAAAACAACTCGCCGAGATGATGGGCGGCCAGATCGGCGTCGAGAGCGAAGAAGGCCGCGGCTCGGAATTCTGGTTCACGGCGCGTTTCGCCAGACAGCCCGGCCCGGACTCGTGGATGTCGCCTCGGGCAACGTGTGTGGGCAGCCATGTGCTGGTGGTCGACGACCACGCGACCAGCCGCGACGTGATCGTGGCCCAGCTTCGGGCATGGGGAGTGCGGGCCGAAGAGGCGCCTGACGGCCAGACGGCATTGGAGATGCTGCGTCGAGCAGCCACGGCCGACGATGCCTTCCAGTCCGCCATCCTCGATCTGCAGCTGCCAGGCCTGGATGGCGTGGCGCTGGCCGACGCCATCAAGTCCGACGACACACTCAAAAACATCCACCTCGTGCTGATGAGGTCGGCGGACCAGACAGGACATGCAAAACGGGTCGAGGTGTTGGGAGTGGCCGGATGGCTTCCAAAGCCCGTGCGTCACGCCGACCTGCGCGCCATGCTGTCCGTCCTGGTGGCGGGCGGGGCCGCGGCCCAGCCTGAGCCGCCCGTCAGCGAGCGCCGCGCCACTCTGAACCGGCCGCGCGGCTCGGTGCGCGTCCTGCTGGCCGAGGACAACATCACCAACCAACAGGTGGCCCTCGGGATTCTCACAAAGCTGGGGGTGCGCGCCGACGCGGTCGCCGATGGCGCCGAGGCGATCGACGCGCTGACCCGGCTTCCCTACGACCTCGTGTTCATGGACATCCAGATGCCAGAGGTGAATGGGCTCGAGGCCACCCGGAGGATTCGGGCCTCGACCTCTGCGGTCCGGAATCACGACGTGCCCATCATCGCGATGACGGCACGTGCGCTCCAGACCGATCGCCAAGAGTGCTTTGACGCCGGCATGAACGACTACCTGCCGAAGCCCATCTCCTCTCAGGCGGTGGTGGAGGCGCTTGAACGATGGCTGCCTCACACCCTGGATCGATCGGATGAGAAGGATTCGGGGCAACAGCCCGGCGCCGCCGATCCTGACACCGGACCGCCTGGCGACGTCGTATTCGACCGCGTCGCATTCATGGGGCGCATGATGGAGGACGAAGACTTGGCGCGCGCGGTGGTCGTCGGATTCCTGGGCGATCTGCCTCGCCTGATCCAAGGGCTCCGGGAATCGCTGGCGGCGGGTCAGACGACAGGGGTCGAACGTGGTGCCCATACCATCAAGGGGGCATCGGCAAACCTGGGAGCTGCGGCGCTCCGCGCGGTGGCTGCCGACATAGAACGCGCCGGGAAGGCCGGCGACCTGGATGCGGCCCGACTCGGGTTGATCGAATTGGAGGCCCGAGCCCAACGCTTGCGCGAGACACTGGTGCGGACGTACCGCCTGCCGCGGTGACAGACTGATTCGAGCGGGACGCTGTGCGGTTGTGCGGCGCCCGCGCCCCACAGATCAAGGAGGTCTTGTGTTGACTCGCCGTCTCCTCGCGCTCGTCCTCGTGTCGGCGGGTGTGTCGCTCGCCGCCAGCCAGTTGCCTCCCGCCGAGCTGAAGATCGTCTCCGCGATCGACGCGCGCCGCGACGCGGCCATCGACCTGCTGGCCAGGTCGGTCAACGTCCAGAGCGCGACCGAAAACCACGAAGGCGTCAAGCGGGTGGCCGATCTTTACGCAACGGAATTGGCGGCGATCGGCTTCGAGACCAGGTGGGTCGATCAGAAAGCGGTGGGCCGTTCGGGCCACCTGGTGGCGGAACACCGCGGCACGCAAGGGACGCGGGTGCTGCTCATCGGTCATCTGGACACGGTGCTGCAGGGCGAGGCGTTCCGGCGCGAAGGCGACAAAGGCTACGGCAGCGGCGCGTCCGACATGAAGTCCGGCAACGTGATTGCCATCGAGGCGCTTCGCGCCCTTCATGCGGCGGGACGTCTGACCGACCGTCAGGTGATCGTCGTGCTGACCGGCGACGAAGAAGACACCGGCAAACCGTACGACGCGAGCCGGGCCGCCATGGTGGACGCGGCGAAACGAAGTGACGTGGCGTTCGCCTTCGAGGGCTACGAGACGGGGACCGCGGTGGTGGGCCGGCGCGGATTCAGTTCGTGGCGCGTCGAGGTGTCGGGGTCCCAGGGACACTCGTCGACCATCTTCGGCGAGGCACGAGGCAGCGGCGCGATCTTCGAGGCGGCACGCATCCTCAGCGCCTTCCATGCCGAGCTTCGCGAACCGTACCTCACCTACAACCCGAGCGTCATCGCCGGGGGCACCGACCTCAAGTACGATCCGGAGACCTACACCGGCACGGCCACCGGGAAGACCAACGTCGTGCCCCACGCGGTGGTGGTGGAAGGCGACCTGCGCTTCCTGTCGCGCGAACAACTCGAACGGGCGCGCGGAAAGATGCGGGCCATTGTGGCGGCGAACCTGCCGAAGACGTCCGCGCGCATCACGTTTATCGACGGCATGCCGTCGATGGAGCCGACCGCCGGCAACCGCGCGCTGCTCGCGACGCTCGACCAGGTGTCGCGCGATCTGGGCGCCGGCCCGATCGCGGCACACGACCCGTCTTTGCGCGGCGCCGGCGACATCTCATTTGTCGCCACGCTGGTGTCCGGACTTGACGGACTCGGCGGACGCGGTGCGCACGAACACGCCCCGGGCGAGTACACCGACCTCGACCAGATGCCGTTGCTCACCAAGCGCACGGCGTTGCTGATGAATCGGGTGCTGTGGGCCGCCCCGCCTGCGGGACGGCAGGCGCCGAAGTAATCGCGCACGGCGGACGGGCGGCACGCTGGGAGGCGTCGCGGAACGGACCGCGGCGTGGCGATCGGCCCGCCTCACGTCACGTCGGCGGCGCGGCTGGCCTCGGGCTCCGGAACACGATCGCGCCCGAACTCGCACCCACCACCCAGGCCACCGCCAGCAGCCCGAAGTGCTGCAGCGACAGCGACGGACGGCCAAGCGAGCCCCAATCGCGCAAGACGGCCGTCAGCGCTTGGGCGGGGATAAACGGAATGGTCGGCGGATACGGCATCATCCATCCCGCCACCATACCGCCGCAAAACAGCGCGCCAGCCACCGCGCCGTTCCACGGCCCGGCCGCGGGCAGCGAACGCCGCAACAGCACGAGACCGACCAGCAGAAACGGCACTCCCACCAGCAGCATCGCGGGATTGCGCGGATCGATCACCAGCGCCATCAAGGCGGCGAAGTAGCCGGCGGCGAACGATCCGAAGCGGGCGAACACGCCGAGCGCCGGCGACTCGTGGCCGAAGCGATCGGCGTGCTCCAGCATCGCGAGCGGCACGCCCAGATGCAGCATGCCGGCCAGGATCATCAGCAGCCTGGTCGTTTCCCACAGATTGCCAGGCGTGGTGGACAGCGCGATCGCGCAGGCCATCACCAGCGCGAGGACACCCAGTTCGATACGGATGCGCTCGTCAGTCGCGTGGCGCCAGTCGCGCCGAAGCTTGCCGCACTCGAAGGCCAGCCCGATCGCGATCGTCATCAGCCCCGTGCTGGCCACGACGGTCGACGAGGCGCGCGCCTCGATCACTTTCTGGGCGGTCGCCATCAGCGCCTGGGGCACCAGCCACGCCATCGCACTCCAGGTGACCACCTGCGCCAGCACGCCGCCGTGCGCCGCGCGCAGCGGCAAGAACCTCAGAATCCGGCGAATAATCCACTCGGTGGAGTGGAGCAACCCGGCAGCGAACTGGCCTGCCACGCACAGCCAGAACAGCACGACGATGCCGCTGGCATCCGAGAAGACGGCATCCACCCAGCCGACGGTGCCGCGCCAGTCGCGCAGCGCCGCCAACGTCACCGCCGTCCCCATCGCCAGCAGTGCGCCCACCAGCGACAGACTGAACGTCGGCCCCCGAGCAGGCGTACGGGCGCGGCGCGCCAGACACCCCAGCAGGCCGGCGCCGAACAGCACACTGGCCAGCAGCGTCTGGGCGTCGACCACGCGCCATCCGAGGGCGCGACGCAGGCCGGAGGGACCGGCGGCCGCGTACCCGAGGCCCGCCGAGATGACGAGCCACCACGCGGCGCGGGCGCGCCAGCGCGGCAGCGCGCGGACGTGCATCCACGCCAGCGCGCCCACCCACGCAATCGGAATCGCAATCCACGGGGTCGCCACCAGCGACGAGCACACCAGCACTTGGTACCAGACGAACCACGGGCCGGCCAGCACGAGCACGAGCGGCCCGGACTGAGCGGAGGCGGCGGCCAGCGCCACCGACCACGCGAGGGCCATCCATCCGAAATGTGCGACTTCCACCGAGGTTGACGCCAGCGGTGCTGGCAGCAACCGGGTGGTCGCGACCCCCGACAGCGCTGCAAACGCCGCCATCAGCAGCAAGGCCACCTGCTCGGCGCGGCCGAGACGCCAGGCGCGGCGGCCGAGCGAAAACGGCCGCAACGCCGGGTCGATGACGAACCGGCGGAGGTAGTGCCAGGCCCAGCGCAGCGCCAACGCACTGCGCCGGCCGGCTATGGCAGACCGACTCTGGTGCACGTCCCGATCCGGGTCTGAAGCATGTTCGGCTGCGGCATCTGGAACGGGATGATCTCGGGCGACGGCACACCGGGGGGGCCTTCGTAATCAAACCGCAGGCTGGTCCCTTGCACGCTCCAGCGGCCCCAGCCGCGCATGAGCCCGTTCGGCGTCTGGAACTCAACCTGGAAACTGGAGTCGGGGCGCAGCGACAGTTGCTCGTTGACCGGGCCGTTCGGCGTGTTCACCTGGCAGGCCCAGTTGCCCGCCAGCGCTGCCTGGCCCACCTGGGGCGTGCGAGGCGGCGGCACGTTCTCGGGTGGATTGCCCTGCGGAGGCGGCGGAGTGCCTTGCGGTGGTGGAGTTTGCGGTGGCGTGCCCTGCGGCGGACCTTGTGGCGGATTTCCGCCCCCTCCACCGCCCTGCTGTTGGGCCTGTTGCGCCTGCATATCCGCAACGGCTGCCATCGCAAACGTCTCGGCCAGATTTTCCGCAAAATCGTGGCACAGCGTAATGGTGTGCGCGTCGGGCTCGTAGAACGCGTTGACCACGCCACAGCCCTTCACAATCACCGGGATGTCTCTCGGCAGGTCGACCGCGGAGCTCATGCCATCGAGCATCTGCTGGAAGAATCCGCCCTGCTTGTAGATGTTTTCGAAACCCAGCCACTCGTTCTTGACCGCAGGTCCGGTTTGCAGAATCAGCCGGTGCCCGCCGATCGCGCGGCGCAGGAACCCGGGCGCGTGAGGCGCCATCAACGTGTCCCACGCCACATGTTTGGTCTTGTACTCCTCGGCGCACCGGCGCAGACGATTCTCTGGCACCCCGTCTCTGACCGCCATCGGGATGAACCGAAGCGGATCGGCACCGCTCGCCAGGCACAGGATCCCGTAATACCGTCGCAGGTCGGGCGAGTGCTCGTCGAACCACGCGATGTTCCCGCCGCCCTTTTCGCGCTGCTGCCCCATCAGGCGCCAGTACACCGCCCCGGCAAACACGATGTTGGCGAACAGGTCTTTCTGGTTCTCGGGCGCCGCCTTGATGGTGTCGGTGAGGACGAAGGTCGCGAACTCGTCGGCCACGTCTTCCTCGGGGCCGGTGGACGGGATCGTCAACTCGTGGATCGCCATGTGCCCGGCTTCGTGCAGGAACACGAAGATCAGGCCGCCGCGGGTCATAAACTCCACGTTCTGCTGGATCTGGGGCGGCAGGCCGGTGACCTTCCCGGTCGGCAGGCGCGGCGCCGATTGGATCACAACCTGCGTCGTGTCGGCGGGACGAGACCCACGCCCAACGTAGACGCCGATGCCGACCAGGCACACCATACCCGCCACCACACCGCCCAGCTGATTTCGAGAGAGAGTCATCGCTGTCCCTTTCACGCCGAATCGGCGAACGCCGACCCGATCACGCGCCGCCCGATCGACGCATCTAGCAGTTCTTGCCGCGGCAGACCTCGCCGCCCCACTCGCCGCTCCGCATACTCCGGGGTCGACACGTCGACAGGGGACTCGAACGCCCCGCGCAGGATACGGCTCACGCGCAATGATACGCGGAAGGGGCAAAGTGTCAACGGCCGAACGGCGCCGGATCGATCCGCGCCAGGCATACACATTTCGCGCCCTCTCGCCTTACGCTCAGGAGGGACCATGAGGACGACGTTCGGCGTGGCAACGCCTTCACATCGGCGTTCCAGGCCACGTTCTTTGCGCTGATGCCGCGACGACGGCCTCAATCCCCGTGAATCACGGCCGTGCCTCTCGCGCTGGTCGGCGACGGTTCGTCGCTGTGCATCGCCAACGCGGCACACGACCGGGAGGACGTCTACGATGTGCAGACCGGTGTCGCGGGAACGCCGCGGCCAGTAACGCCCGCGATTCGAGAGCGGTCGGCCGCCCCCATCCGCGACGCGATCGACCGGGTGAATCAGCGGTTCAGCATTCCCGACGCCCGGTAGGCGCCAGCTAGTGGCCTGTCCCGGCTGAATCGACAGCGCCTTCCGGGCGGGGCATCCCGCCTCGCTTCGTTGCTCAACGCTCAAATACTCCCGGTATTCTCGCGTTTCGCGCCTGGCGATCCGGGCGCCGCGCTCCGGAAACCACTACCTATTCAGCGGGGACAGGCCACTAGGTTGGAATCCCCAGGAACTTCCGGACGCGGCCCAGAAAGCTGGTCGCCGATTCGGTCGGCGTCGCAATCGCGGTCTCTTCCGATCGGCGCTTGTTGATTTCGGCCCGGCGGATGATGGCGGCGGTTGCGATGACGTCGAGCACGTCGGGCTTTTCGAGCACGAATCGCCGGAAGGCCTCCGCCGTCAGTTCGACCAGCACGCAGTCCTCCAGCGCGCGAACCGTCGCGGTGCGCGGACTTCCCGTCAGCATCGACATTTCGCCGAAGAACCCGCCGGCCTCCGTCACAGCCAGCGGGCGCCCGTCCGGCTCGAGCACGATCTCGACCTTTCCGCTCGACACCACGAACATGGAACTGCCCGGCACGGCCTGGCGCACGATGATCTCGTGAGGCGCGTACAATCGCTCTTCGCACAAACCGGCCAGTTCCAGCCGGTCGGCGTCGGAAAGCGAGTGCAACAATTCGACCTGCGCCAGCGACGCCGCCATGCGGGGCGTGGTCTCGGGCAGCCGTCCTACCACTTCGTCGCGCTCGTACTGCACCTGAATGGGGAATGGAATCTCGATCGCCCGGCGCCGGAACACGTACCAGATCGCGGTCCGCACCTGGCTGGTGGCGGGATCCACCAGGGCGTAGTCGGCCACCCAGAATTTCGCCCGGTACAACACCGCCGACGCGCCGAATTCCACCAACTCCACCACGGGGGCCGGCGCGGCCAGCACCATCGGGGAGTGATTCATCGCTTCGAAGACCGCCGCCCTGACCTCGCCTGGCGGTGCATCATAGGACGCGCCGACGTCTACCGACACGCGAGTCGGAACGGTCGGCTCGGAATAGTTGACAATAGCCTCCTTCGACATCACGTTGTTGGGCACAACGACGAAGGAACCCGACTTGGTCAGCAACTTGGTGGCGCGCCACGTAATCTCTTCGACACGCCCCTCGTGGCCGCCGACCCGAATCCAGTGCCCGGCCCGATACGGCTTTTCCGTTTGAATGGCGAGGCCCGCAAACGCGTTGCCGAGCGTGTCCTGCAGCGCGAAGCCGACCACGACGGCGCCGACGGCCGACGTGGTGAGAAACTTTTCCTGAAGGACTGAGGTCGCGACCCCGAGAAACAAGCCGACGATGATCGCGTCCTGGACGATGTTCGGAAACCGCGCCGGGATGTGATCTTCGCGCACCGGGTTGATGGCGACCACGACAACGAAGTTGATCGCGGCCAGCGCCATCAGCAGGTTGACGATGCCGCCCAGATCGGCCGAGAGGCCCGGCGGCACGATGCCCGCCACCGAGGTGGCCAATCCCGCCAGCGCGGCGAGACCGGCCGCCAGCGAGAGCAGTAACTTTCGCTTGATGAGGTGGTTGACCGTCACGACGCGAATCGCGACGGTCAACCCCAGCAGTGCGACGACGATGACGACGTGAGCGGTTAATGTCGGCACGGCGTCTACTTGAGATTGCCGGCCTTCTTGAACTGCTCAACGTCGGCCGACTTCACCACCACCACCACGATGGCGGGATTGGCGCCGCCGGTGGCCCCGCGTTCGGTATCGAGTCCCCTCGACCCGCCGGATCCGGTGACCTGCGCCGATTTCTTTTCGTCGCCACTCGGTTTCAACAGGCTGCCCAGGCCGAACCCGCGCTTCTTCGGAGGCTCGTCTTTTTTCGCCTCGTCCTTCTTCGGCTCTTCCTTGCTGCCGCCTGCCAGCCCCGATGTGCCTTCGGCCACCTGCGCGATCGAGGTCTGCGCCGTCGGCTTGTACGGAATGGCCGCGTGCAGGCGATCGGCCAGCACGGCGGTGCCGGAGAGTTTTTGATCGACGATCATTTTGGCAAGCTTCTCGAGCCGCTCTGTCATTTCGGGGTGCGACGCGAACAGGCCCTGTTTCTCGCTCGCGCTCTTGTTGCGTGCGGTGAGCGTGTCCAGGAAGCCGCCCAGCCCTTTCGGGTCGTACCCGATCTTGTCGGCGAGCACGATGCCAAGCTTGTCCGACTCGAGTTCTTCGCCGCGCGTGTAGCCGGCGTAGATCATGTTGTAGGCCTCGCCGGCCACTTTCTTAATCGCTTCCTTGGTCAATCCGCCGCTCGGCGCCAGTTCGAGCCCCAGATCCTTGATCCGGCTGTTGCGGATGCCCTTGATCGTGTGCTGCTGCGTCACGTGGATGATCTCGTGCGCCAGCACGCCAGCCAGATCGGCCTCACTCGACATCAGCGCCAGCGCGCCGCGGGTGATGTGGATGAACCCGCCAGGGGCGGCGAACGCGTTGACCCCGTCGGTATCGAGCACGATGAACTGCCAATCGAGTTTCGGCCTCGTGCTGGCCTGGGTCACCAGGGCGCCCACCAGCGCCACGTACTTGTGCACGGCCGGGTCCTGAACCACGCCGTATCGCGCCCGCACCTTCTCGCTGACGGCCGCGCCAATCTCCCGCTCGTCCTCGTCGCTGATCTTGAGATCCATGACCTTCTTGGTCACGTCGGCGGCCTTGTTCGCCTTGTCGAGAAATCCGCCGAGTTGAGCGGACGCCGGAGCCGCCACTGCCAACGCCAACACACCTGCCAGCCATATCCGTTTCATGCACGATCCTCCTGCGGCTGATTTGCACCGCCCGCACCCAGCGGCTTCACCTCGAAAATCGCGACCGCCTTGCTCTTGCCTTTAACCACCACTTCGCCCAATGCACGCAGATCATACTGGTGTTTGAGCCGGGCCACCGTGAATTCACTGATGAGCACGGTGGTGCCGTAGTTCTTGTTGAGCGACTCGATGCGGGACCCCAGATTGACGGCATCGCCAATCACCGTATAGCTCCGGACCTGGTCCGATCCGATCGTCCCCGCAATCATGTCGCCGGAATTGACGCCCACGCCGGTATGGATTTCCGGCATGCCCCTCGCCGTCCAGCCGACGTTGAGCTCCTTGAGCTTGTCCTGCATCGCCAGCGCCGCCTGTACCGCGTGGTCGGCGTGCTCGTCGTCGTTGAGCGGCGCGCCGAACAGCGCCATCACCATGTCGCCGACGAACTTGTCGAGTGTGCCTTTGTGCTCGAAGAGCACGTTCACCATGGCCGAGAAGTACTCGTTCAACTGCTCAACGACGGCCTCGGGCTTGCCGGCTTCGGTCATGGAGGTAAAGCCGCGGATGTCGGAAAACAGCACGCTCATCTCGCGCCGCTTGCCGCCCAGTTCGGCCAGCGCGGGATTTTCCAGGACCAGCGCGTAGACGTCGGGCGACAAGTAGCGCGAGAAAAGCTTCTTGACGGCGCGCTTGTCGCGGCCCTCGATGAAATACTGGTAGCCAAGGCCGCCGCCCACGGCGAACATCCATCCAATCCCGGGTTGGGCCAGCGGCCACCACGACCCACGGGTAAACGCCTGAAAACTCAACGCCACCACGCCCGACAGCAGCAGCAACGCGCCCGGTATGGCCCATCGAAGCGGCAGGAGTTCGATCAGCAGCGCCGTGATGATCGCGAGGCCCACCACCAGCGCCCCGCCGAGCACGCGCGGGACTGGCTCGATGAACCGTGACGAGAGCAGCTGATCGATCACCGAGGCGTGAATCTGCGGCCCCGGCATCTTGCCGCCCGTCGAGAATGGCACGGCGAAGACGTCGTGCAGGCCCGCGGCCGTCGTGCCAATGACGACGATCTTGTCGCGAAAGAGCGCCGGCGAGAGGGACGGCGGCGTCTTGGCGAGTTGTTCGTCTCGCGCCGCAAAGACCTTGTAATAGGAATAGGTTTTGTAGACGGTGCTCACGCCGTCGTCGAGCACGGCCGGCCCCCGGAAGTCGATGAGCAGTCTTCGGGCGGTCTGGCGCGGCTGAGAGTGGTCGAACGAGGGCAAAACGTCTGTCACCAGCGGGATGTCCTGTCCGCCGACCACGACGCCACGCCCGCCGGCTTTGGCGCTGGCCAGATCGAACGAAGCGGCGACCATCCACCCGGCACACGACAGCGAGGGCACCAGCCGACCGCCCTGGTCGACGAAGGTGACGGCGCGGCGCACGGGACCGTCCGGATCGAGGACGAAGTAGTTGTGCCCGATCATCCGGGCCGCTTTCGCCAGTTCGTCGTACGGCAGTCGCAGGTCTGGCCGCGCCTCGAACGGCGTAGTCGCCACAGGGGCGGCCTCACCCACCCTCCCTTCGAACGTCGCATCGGCCAGCACGACGACGTTGCCGGCTTTCTTCACCGATTCTGCGAAGATGCCGTCCGACTCCTTGCCCGACCAGATGGTGCCGCCGACATCAAAACCGGTTCGGCTGTCCCGTTCGGTGAACAGCACGTCGAAGACAACGGCCTTCGCTCCGGCCTCGGCGAGAAAGTCGATGACGTTGGCGTGCACCAGGCGGGGCCAGGGCCAGCGCCCGATGAACGGCTCGAGGACCCGCACGCTGTTCTCGTCAATGGTGACCATGACGATGTCCTGGTGGGCCTTCGACGGATTCGCCGACCAGCGCACGCGCTGGTCGTACAGCTTCCACTCGAGGGTGTCGACCAGCGGGACATAGCCCACGGCCAGCGCGAGGGCTGCCGCCGCGGCGCCAACGGCCAGGGCCATCGAGAACTTGCGCACAGTCATCGGCCCGAGGATAGCAAAAAAGCCAGGGAGACGGGGGCGCTATTTACCGGCGCTCTCGACCGGCGGGACGGCTGCTGCGCTCGGTCACACCGGCACCAACCACCCCGGTGGGGCCTCGCGCAGGCCCGATACGATCTGCCGATACCAGTCGGCCGCGCGTCGCAGCATCGGTCCGTGACCAGTGCCGTCGCCAACGGCCCTGCCTTCGAGCTCCCGAATGGGCACGATTTCCAGCCCGGTGCCGCAGAGGAAGATCTCATCGGCGCGAAGTACGTCGTCCTGACTGAGCGAGGCGGCCGATGCCGACGCATCGGTCTGTTCGCCGAAAAAGCGCAGCAACGAATCGCGCGTGATGCCGCCGAGGATATCGGCGTCGACTGGCGGCGTGGTGAGCCGGCTGCCGTGCGCGACAAAGAGGTTGGCGCCATAGCCTTCGGCCACATCGCCAGACATATTCAGGAGAATGGGCTGGTCGTACCCGCGCGACAGGCCTTCCGCCTTGGCCAGCGACGAGTTCACGTACAGCCCGGAGATCTTTGCGCCGGCCGGGCACGCAGCGGCTGGAAACCGGCGCCACGTCGACCAGGTCGCCCGCACCGCGGGCCGCAGCATGGGGCCGCGAGGCATGGGCACGGTGATGATCGCCAGCGCTTCGCCCTCGGGCAGCCCCGCGCCGATGGTCTGCGATGTCTTGTAAATCAGGGGCCGAATGTAGCGGTCGTCGAAAAAGCCGTTTCGCCGCAGCACCTCACGCGTCAGTTCGATGAGCGCGTCGCTGTCCCACTTCGGCTTCATCTCCAGCCACGCCGCATTGCGGAGCAGCCGGTCGTAGTGATCGCGAGGGCGGAACAACGCCGCGGCCGCGCCGTCGCCGTACGATCGGATGCCTTCGAACACGGCGGTGCCATAGTGCAGCGCGTGCGTGGTGATGGGAATCCGCGCGTCGGCCTCGTCGACGAAGCGGTCCTCGAAGTACACAATCGCCATGTCGCCCCCGTTACCCTCGCCCGCTGCTCGGGCTGCGTCGCCGGCGCTGCCAGGCGCCGAGTTGTCGTTCGAGCGCCGCCCCGGAGGGCCGGCGCAACGCGCGCTCGAGCGTCCCGAGATGCCGGATGAACTCGGCCAGCACACGACGCTGGTGGGCGCGGTTCTGGTGGAGAAACCCCGCCACCATCACCGTGCTCGACGCCGCCACACGCGTGAGCGAACGCCACGACCCCGCCTTGAGCACGGCCCCCTCGAGCGCCAACCCGCCGAGCCTGGCCGCCGCAAAGGCCAGAATGTGCGGCAATCCGATGCCTTCGGCCACGAGCCGATCGTGCTCGTCTGGCCGCATCATCACCGGCACGCCGCCGATGAGCGCGATCACTTCCTTCGCCACCCGAACAGCCCTGTCCCTGGCGGTGGCTCTGGCTCTGGCCGGGCAAATGACGACGGCGCGCTGATCGAACATGGCGGCATCGCCCGCATCCCAGCCAGGGACTTCGATGCCTGCCAGCGGGTGCAGTCCCACGAAATCGAAGTCGCTCTCGTAGTGTTGTGCCGCGGCGACCACCGTCGCCTTCACGGTGGCGGTGTCGCAGACGATCAGACGGCGGCGAGACCGCCTGCGGCGCGCCAATCTCGCCAGACGAGGAAGCAACGTGATCGTGGCCTGCACCGGCACCGCCACGATGACCAGATCCGAGCGGCCCACCAGGTCCGCCAGCGAATCGCAGAAGTGCGCGTGCCGGCCGACACGAGCGGCGAGCGACCGATCGAGGTCGAACGCAGCCAGCGACATGTCGGGCCGATACCGGCTCAAGCGCCGAATCAGGGATCCGCCGACCTGCCCGGTTCCAACGATGCCGATCGTCGCGCCCTTCAGCAGGCGCAACGCAGGCGGGCGCCGACCTGCCGCCAACCGACGGGGTGTCACTGGCGCGGCTCCGGCATGTGGATGTCGGGGCGCAGCGCGACCGCGTCGTCCAAATACACGTGCTGCACCTGCGCGCGGGCCAGGTCGGTCTCGACGTGGAGCAACACGCGCACGACGCGGGGCATGCCGCCCGGCACCTCGATCTCCTGCGCGTCGAGCAGAGGCACGTCGAGCCACCCCAGCGCCCGGGCCGCCCCCGCCGGATACGTCGCGTTCAAGTCGGTGGTCACCGTGAAGAACGCCGAAATGATATCGGCCGTGTCGAGGCGATTGGCGTCGCACATCGCCAGCAGCAGGCGCGTGGTGGCGTCCTGAATGGCGTCGCGGGTATTGGCGCCGACGTTGATCGCGCCGCGGATGCCTCGAACCGGCATGTCACCGTCCTGGATGGATCACCATCATGGTGATGGATCTCCTGTCGATCCTACCCGATATCGCCGGCATCACTGCGCCGCGGGAGCGGGCGCCCCGCTGGTTGTGCACGGCTTCGCACCCGGGGCGGCAGTCAGTCCCTCTCGGCGGCTTGGACAGGATTTGACGGTCGACATACGATTATCTGATGAAGGCTGAACACGGCCGTCGCCGGAAGGGCCTGGCGCGGTGACGGCGCGCAATCTGCTCACCGATCCGCGCTGGAGAGCCGAGGACCTCGGCTTTCCGCTGCCCGACTCGCTGCACGCCGTGTCGGTGGCACTGCCACGGTGGCAGGACGTCGTCGACTACGAAGAGCACAAGCCCGACGTGGTCAACCGGCTGCAGTGCGGGTACCCGCGGTTCGTCATCCATCCCCTCGTCGCCGCACTCGCCCGCCACATCGGCGGCGACCAACCGTGCCTGCCGTTCCCGTCGGCGTCTACCGCCCAACGGTGCGCGCACTTTATTTCCGCGCACACCGGCGAGCGGTCGACCATCGCAGAACAGGCGGGCGTGTTCGGAGTGATGACGACGCCCTCCGGTGGGGCTGCCCTGCGGGCGTTCTGGCAGCACGCGGGCGTGATCGTATCCAGCCGCAAAGCCGAAGCTGCACTGGACAATCGCTCGGATGATGCCGACGGAGATTCGGCCCGCCGGTCGCTGCGGCGGCAACTGGCCACGCTCTACGACTGCGCCGATACCGACGTGTTTCTGACGCCGACCGGCATGGCCGCTCAGTTCGCCGCGTTGCGCGCGGTCATGGCGCGCCGCCCGGGCCTGCCCACCGTCCAGCTCGGGTTCCCGTACGTCGACACGCTCAAGCTGCAGCAGAAACTGGGCCATGGCGGCATCCTGCTGCACGACCTCTCGACGATCGCCGACGACGTGCGGGCCGTGATCGCGCGCCAACCGCTCGCCGCCTGCTTCGGCGAGATTCCCTGCAACCCCCTGCTCGGTTCGCCGGACCTCGCCGCGATTTCTCCGCTGCTTCGACAGCACGGTATCGCCTTCGTCGCAGACGACGTGATGGCGTCGCCGATCAATGTCGATGCGGGGCGCTTCGCAGACCTGGTCGCCACCAGCCTGACGAAGTTCGTGGCGGGCACCTGCGACGTGATGGGCGGGGCGGTGCTGTGCAACCCGCGGTCGCCACTCTACGCGGAGCTGCACGCACTGCTGACCGCGCAGCACGAGGAACTGCTGTGGGGCGAGGATGCCGTCGTGCTCGACGCGCAGGCTCGCACGTTTCCCGATCGGATGACGCGACACAACGCGAATGGGTTATTGATCGCCGAGCGGCTTCGCGCGCATCCCGCGGTGGAGCGCGTGTGGTATCCGAAGTGGGAATACGCGAGCTGCTACGAAGCGGTCCGGCGCCAGGACGGGGGCTGGGGCTCACTGCTGTCGTTGTTGCTCAAGCGGGCCGATCAGGCCGCGGCGCGCTTCTACGACAACCTGGCGGTCTGCAAAGGACCGAGCCTCGGAACCGCATTCACCATCGCATGTCCCTTTACGCTGCTCGCCCATTACGGCGAGCTCGACTGGGCCGAGTCGTGTGGCGTGTCGCGGTATCTGATCAGGGTGTCGGTGGGCGTGGAAGATGCCGAGGATCTCTGGCAGCGCTTCGACCGTGGCCTCGGCGCCTAGCAGTTCCGGATCGGCCCCCCACGGAGCCGCGAGTCTGGCCCGGACCAGGTCGTCGGTTTCGGTTTCGGGTGCGCCGCGTTCATCGCCAGGATCCGCGACGCGCGCGACGCCAGCGCGGTGCGGGTCTACCGCGCGCGGCGGTTCCCAATCTGGGGCCGGATGCCCTCCCACAGCCGAAACACGCGGGACGGCTGCGTCAGGAAGAGCGCCGCTGCGGCGGTGATATAGAGCACCGCGAACATCAGATGATTGGTCGGCAGGCCCGTCGCCGACGCCACCCAGGCGCCAAACGGGCTCGGTGTGAGCAACTGGCCCACAAACAGGCTGAAGAGCAGTATCGATCCGCTCACCGAGAGGCGGAGCGACGACAGCATCACCACCGCCAGGGCCGACTGCGCGGCAGTCAGCAGAATCTCGTGCATCTGCATCGGTCCCATGGGAATCGGATGCTCCAGCGTCCCGTGCGACACCGCAAATACGCCGGGAATCATGCCGACCAGCAGCGTCCACTGATTCAGCTTCGACGAGAGCAGGCTGCCCAGCGCGAGGTTGGCCTGGCCGCGCCACGCAAACACCAGCGCGACCACGAATTCCGGCGCTTCCGAGGCAATCGGGGCCAGCCACTGCACCAGCAGAAATTCGTTGATGCCGAGTTGTTTGCCCGACCCGATCAGCCCTTCGCAAAACATCTCGGCGTTCAAGACGATGGCGCCCGCGGCCGCCACCAGCAGCGCCGCGGTGGTCAGCCGTCGCCGCCGCGTGTCGAGCGCCATAATCAGGGCGGCAGGCCCGATGGCCTCGGGCTCTTCGCACGGCCGCTTGGCCGCCACGACGATGTACCACACGTACAGGGCAAGGAACACGAACCCGTCGACCAGCGTCAGGCTGCCTTTCGCCGGAATCACGAACGCGTACGCCGTCGCCATCCCCAGAAAGAGCAACTCGGTGCGGCGGTCGGCGCTCAACCTCACCGCGCGGCCGGAACGCATCCAGACGATGGCCGCCACCGCGGTCCACGCCACGCCGATCAGCAACCGGTTGGCGCCCGTCATGTTGGCGATCGCGTACTGCGCGTATCCCCTGGCCGGGTCCTTCCCTGCCTGCCAGGTGAAGTACATGTCCACCGCGTACTCGGGCAACACCGCGATCAAGGCGACCACGGCGAGCGCGAGCGCCTGAGAGATGTCGGCCTGAATCGCTTCGCACGCCCACAACAACAGGCACGAAGCGCCAAGAATGGCGACGCCCGATACACACGCGGCGGCAACGGGCGCCAGTGGAATCCCGGCAAGACGAATCGCGACGCTGGGCACGATGGCGCCGGCGGCGGCGAGAAACGGGATCAGTGGTCGGATTCGCATGCGCCGCAGCCCTACCGCGTGGCGCACGACGGGCCACCGGCTCTGTTACGCCCCTCCGGCGGGGACGCGGTCATTGTACCATCTCCCGACCGCACCCGACCCGACGAGCCACGGCCATCCCGTCCCCCAAGAGCCAGACCAGGCCGCACACGTAGAGGATGAGCGTGGGAATGGGCTTGGCCCACTGGATGGCCATGCGCTGCGCCGATGTCCAGAGCTTGGGATTCGGATCGAACAGCACGTAGGGGGTTGGTAGCGCGATCAGGATCAAGGCGATCACCACGACCCAGGTGAGCCGCGAGTGCGAACCGTCCGCCGCCTCGTTTGCGCCGCCGGCAGGGCTGGCCAGCATGGCGGCGAGCAACATCGCGCCGGCCAGCATCACGCCGGTCATGTGGTGCTCCCAAATCTGGTAGGACGCCAGCGCCTGCGCCAGCAGCAGGACGCTGACCTCGGCCTGATACGACTGCCGCCGGCAGCGCAGCACCACCAGCAGCGCCGCGCCGACAAACACGACAAGGCCGGCCAGAATCATCGCCGACCACAGCACACCGCTCCACGGCACGCCGAACAACTGGATCGTCAGGAACAGCGCGTACTGAAATCCGAAGTTTCCGGCGCCCGGCTCAGCCAGCGCGTTCGCCTCGAGGAAGTTGGACCAGTCGTCGGGCCTCGCCCAGAACAGGGGGACCGTCAGCGCGCCGATCAGAAGCGTGGTGGCCGCGGCCACACCCCACCAGCGACGCCGCCGCAGGCAGGGCACGAGCGAGACGGCGGGAAACACCTTCAGCAGGCTGGCGGCAGCAATGGCGGCGACCGCTGCGGTCCGGCCGCGCCAGGGCACGCGAGCGGCGTCCGAGCGCTCGAGGACCCACACGCCGAGCGCCAGGACACTGGCGGCGGCGAAGGTGAACTGGCCCATGTGCAGCTCCAGGATGTACGGCGCGCTCACCACCAGCGCGATCCATCCGACCACGCCGGGCCTGCTGCGCAGCAGCGGACGGAACACGGTAAGCAGCACGAGCCACAACATCGCCTCAATCAGCAGCAGCCAGAGCCGATACGCCGCAAGCGGTGGAAGCAGGCTGAGCACCCGGCCAAGCGTCATGGCCGCAATCGGCAGATAGCGATAGTCGAAGAAATAGGGCGTGCGACCGGTCGAAATTTCCAGCGCGCGATAGATCGACGGGCCGGTGCGCGCATTGAATCCGGCGTGGTACAAGGCGAAGAAATCAATGCCGGGGCCGTTCATGCGGACGCTGTCGTGGAACAGCCCGGCCGTGAGAAAGCGCTCCTCGAGCGGGCGATTGCCCACGCCGAGCGGCTGCAACAGGACGCCGGTCACGAGCACGACATGCACGACCAGGGCCGCGGCCAGCGCGGCAACGCGGGGCGTCATGCCGATGGTCTCGCGTGCGTCATCGCGTCCATTATGCGCCACGAGCTGAAGCGGGCCAACCGGACGTGCGCACAGCACATGCGCTTGAACGAGCCAGGATAAGCCCTCGGTCGATGCGGCCGCGAGACATGACACCTGCCGTCTGGCATTCGATTGTCCAGCATCCTATAATTGCGTCATCCTCGCGCAAAACTGCGGGCAATGGCCAGAGGGCTGGAGCCACGCTCGGATCGTCAGACAGTTGGCGTGGCAGTCTTCAGCGTTCGGCCGCCCACTCACCGGGAGCGACCGCCTATGCGATCAGCCGTGTCGGGAACCGTGACGCTGCTTTGCCTGCTCCTCACCTCCGGGAATGCACAGACTCAGACCGCACGACCGATGGACCCCGGCAAAACGTGGCCGTGGGTCTACAACCACATCCCCATGACCGTTGCCGCCCATCACGCCACGCCTGCCGAACTGAAGGCCGTCGAATCGAATCTGATCAAGATCGCTGACCTGTTCAAGGCGACGCCCATGATGAATCCGATCCTGGGATTCGATATGCGCTACACCGGGACGCTCCTCGATCCAAACCCCGACATCCCGAAGTCTGTCGCGGCCATGCCCTACAATCTGGAAGTCGCGTTCCTGGACTTTCTACTGGACCAGAGCGGACGGCCCACCGGGAAGACCTTCCCGAATCATGGTCTGGAGGTCTATATCAACGATCCCTACAGGCTGATGGGGTCGACAGGCAACACGCTGGACTTCCAGCAGCGGTGGTGGACCGACAAGGAGGGCCAATTCTGGATCGATCCACCTTCAGACCTGTTCAAGGGGCTTCGTTTCTACCGGATTCACGACGCCATCGCCATCACCAGGGACGGCGCGCCACTGTTGAGGCCTGTGCCCGTCAGCCGTTTTCTCCCGTTTTACGTCACGGCGAAGAAGAAGGCGGCCGATTCCGCCGAGGATCGTCTGGCCTCGGCCAAGCGGGCGTACGACGGAGTGACGAGTCCTGAGGCAGAAGCCCGGCATCAGAAAGAACTCGACGCGGCCCGGACCAGCAAGAACGGCGACGCCGAGGTGCGGCGTCTCGAGAAGATCCGCCAGCGAAAGATCGACGATGCGAGAGCCGAGATGACGCTCAATCCGTCGAATCCCAAACATCAGTGGTACTTCGCTGCCAAGCAAGCGGCGGTTGACGCGGAGGCGCTCGCCGCCTCGCTCACCGGCGACAGCCGAAAGGCACCGGCCTGTATCACCGGCAACACGCTGCACGCACAGGAATCGGAGTACCGACTGGTGCCAGACGGCACAGCCGGCTGCCGTCGCATCGTCGAGCCGGATCTGAGCCTCTTCAGCAACACGCGGCCCAGGACGGCCATCCAGATGATCGTCGTAAAGGGGTTGGAGTCCTGCGAACGGATGCTGAAGGACGGCTCTGCCGACGACAAGGCCTTCCCGGGCGGCTGCCCCGGGACGGTGAAGCTGGCTGACCAGCTCGACTGGGAGAAACTGTCTGGATTGATCAGTCGCTGACCGGTCCACCAAGAGGCTCCGCCCGGCCAAGCCCGCGGGGCGCTATCGAGGGCGACGCGGTCTCAGCCCACCCGGTCCAGGTGCTCGTCGTCCCACGAAGCCGGGTCGTCGAGCGGTTCCAGATGGGTGGTCACGGAGACACTAGGCAGCGCTTGCCGAATCTCGCCTTCGATTCGCTCCAGCAACTGGTGCCCCTGGCTCACCGTCCACGCGCCAGGCACCAGCACGTGCATCGAGACGAAGCGGCGCGCCCCCGATTGCCTGGTGCGCAGTGCGTGGAACTGCACCCCGCCGGCCGCGTGCGCGTCCAGCGCCCGCGTCAGCACTTCTCGCTCGTGAGCAGGCAGGCCCACATCCATCAGCCCCGCGACCGATGAACGCACGATCCGAACGGCCGTCCACACGATGTTGGCCGCCACCACCAGGGCGACAATCGGATCGAGGCTGCCCCATCCCGTCACGGCGACCGCCGCCACGCCGACAATCACGCCAACCGAGGTCCAGACGTCGGTGAGCAGGTGATGCGCGTTCGCCTCGAGGGTAATCGAATTGGCCGACTTGGCCTTTCGGAGCAGGATCAGCGCCACGCCCAGATTGACGAGCGAGGCGCCCACAGACACGACCAGCCCCAGGCCGATCTGCTCGAGCGGTTTTGGCGACAGCAGCCGCCCTGCCGCGGCCACCGCAATGGCGATCGCCGCCACCAGAATCAGGGTGCCTTCGACACCGCTCGAAAAGTACTCCGCTTTGCTGTGCCCGTACGCGTGATCGTCGTCGGCCGGCCTGGCCGCGACGGTCAGCATGGCCAGCGCCATCATCGCGCCAACCAGGTTGACCACCGACTCGAGTGCATCCGACAGCAGCCCCACAGACCCGGTCAGCAGGTAGGCCACCGTCTTCAAGCCGATCGTGGTGATCGCCGCGGCAATCGAGAGCCAGGCGAACGGTTTGAGCGACGATCGGTCGTTCGATTCAGCAGTCATCGTCATCGTTCCACATCACACCGCCGGCTGCAGGATTGTCCGTCGACACAGGACCGTGAGTCAAAAGCCGGTCGAATTTCCTCGGCCGCAGCACACCGCCGCGCCCGGGTGACGCGGTAGAATAGTCGTCACGGCACCCGAACGCCGACCTGACAGGAGACTGCGACTATGGGCCTGATGGATTTCATCAAGGGCGAACTGATTGACGTCATCGAGTGGACCGACGACTCGCGCGACACGTTGTCGTTCCGGTACCCCGACGAAGACAAAGCCATCAAAAACGGCGCGCAGTTGATCGTGCGCGAATCGCAGGTGGTGCAGTTTATGTACCTCGGCCAGTTCGGCGACACGTTCCAGCCGGGCAAGCACACGCTCGCCACCGAGAACATCCCGGTGTTGACGAAACTGCAGTCGTGGAAGTACGGCTTCAACTCGCCGTTCAAGGCCGATGTGTTTTACGTGACGACGCGGCTCTTCACGGGCAACAAGTGGGGCACGGCCAATCCCATCATGGTGCGCGACGCGGATTTCGGCGTGGTGCGGCTGCGTGCCTTCGGGATGTTCGACTTCAAGATTGTCGACCCGAAGCTGTTCCTCAAGGAAGTGGCCGGTTCAGACCAGCACTTCCGGCTCGACGAGTTCGCCGACACGATGCGGTCGCGCATGGTGAGCGTGTTCAGCGAGGCGCTCGCTTCGTCGCATGTGCCCGCGCTCGACGTGGCGACGCGGTACAGCGAGTTGGGCGAGGCGCTGCTGCCCTTGATCAATCCGGCGGTCGGGCCCAAGTACGGCCTCGAGATCACCAGCTTCATCGTCGAAAACGTGTCGGTCCCGCCCGAGGTCGAGGCGGCGCTCGACAAGCGCTCAAGCATGGCGGCGATTGGCAACCTCAACGATTACGTGAAGTACCAGGTCGGCCAGGGGATGGCCAACGGAACGGGCGGAGGCCCTGGGGGCATGGCGGCGGAACTGGCGGTGGGCTTCGGGATGGCGCAGCAGATGATGCAGCAGGGCATGATGAACCCGCAGGCGGCGGCCGCCGCGCAGGGGTTCGGACCGGCCGCGGGAGGATTCGGGGCGCCCGCGCAGGCCGCGCCAGCCGCGCCAGGCGGAGCACCGGCAGCGGCGGCACCACCCGCGGCACCGGCCCTCGAACTGCTCTCGCCCGCCGACGTCGCCCGGCAGTTGAGCGTCGCCGAGAGCGACGTGATGGCGATTATCGAGAGCGGCGAGTTGAAGGCCAAGAAGATCGGCGCCAGCTACCGCATCACCAAAGCCGCGTTCGACGCGTACCTGGCGCAGTAACCGATCGCCGGGGCTGAAAGACCGGGCCCGGATCAGGCCGCGTCATGCGCCGGCCTGGTGGGGCCCGACGCTTGACGTCGTCTCGTGGAGGCCCGGCCTGGCGGCGCGGACTCGTGTGGCATGCGTGGTGCGGGCAACTACCGTTGGGCCCGACGCTTGACGTCGTCTCGTGGAGGCCCGGCCTGGCGGCGCGGACTCGTGTGGCATGCGTGGTGCGGGCAACTACCGTTGGGCTCGACGCTTGACGTCTTCTATTGGAGGCCGGATCGTCAGACCCGGCGTACACGCCTATGAGCGACGCTCCGACACAGATTGCGGCGAACGAAAAACACGCGTGTCCCGCCTGCGGCGCGCAGGCCGAGTGGAATCCGGGCAAGCAGAAACTGATTTGCCCGTTCTGCGGGACCGAGTCGCCGTACGAAATCCACAAGGAGTCCGGCACCGTCCAGGAAATCGATCTCGTCACCGCGTTACGCGAGATGCCCGAGGAACTGCGCGGCTGGAACACCGATCGCCGGAGCGTGCAGTGCCAGAGCTGCAAGGCGGTGATGGTGTTCGATCCGGCCAAGGTGGGCCAGAACTGCGAGTTCTGCGGCTCTCCCGCCCTGGTCGACTACGCCGAACTCAAGTCGCCGATCCGGCCGCAAAGCCTGCTGCCCTTCACCTTCACCCAGGATCAGATCCGCGACGGCATCCGGCACTGGTACGCCAGCAAATGGTTCGCGCCCAATGCGCTCAGGAAGAAGGCGCTCGTCGATCAAATCAAAGGCCTCTACATTCCCTACTGGACCTTCGACGCCCAGGTCCATTGCCCGTGGGACGCAGAAGCCGGCTACTACTATTACGAAACCGAGAGCTACACCGACAACCAGGGCAAATCGCAGACGCGCCAGGTGCGGCGGGTGCGATGGGAACCGGCGTCTGGCGTGGTTGATCATTTTTTCGACGACGAGCCCGTGCCCGCCACCAAGGGCATCAAGGAAGCGCTGCTGCGCGGAGTCGAACCGTTCCCGACCAAGGACCTGGTGCCCTACGACACGGCGTTTCTCTCGGGCTTCGTGGTCGAGCATTATCAGGTGGTGCTGGTCGACGCGGCCAAGAAATCCCGCGACCAGATGAACGACCACCTGGTGACGATGTGCGGCGGACAGGTCCCCGGCGACACGCAGCGCAATCTCGAAATCCATCCCGACTTTTCGGGGCTCACCTTCAAGCACATTCTCGTGCCGGTGTGGCTGGTCACGTATCTCTACGCCACGAAGGTCTACCAGGTGGTCGCCAACGGTTCGACGGGCGTGATCGCCGGTCAATACCCGAAGAGTTTCTGGAAGATCGCGTTCGTGGTGACAATCGCGTTGATCGTGCTGACGCTGATCGTGCTGGCCAACAGCTAGTTAACTAATGGGGTCAGATCCAAAACACAGCATTTTCCAAAAGAATGAATTGGGCCACCACGCGCTGAATGTTTCATGCCCCTCGTGATTTCAAAAACTGCAACATTCCGATGGTCGAAGATTTGCAGTTTTTTCAGCACCCTGAAGGCGCACTGATATTTCGGCGCAAAAATGGCACGTCTCGGGCGGGTCGGGCGGAATGATTGTTGCCTCCCTCTTCCCGTATGGCCCGACCACTCCGCATCCAATTCCCAAACGCGTGCTACCACGTCATGTCGAGGGGCAACGCCAAAGCGTTGGCCTTCCTCGACCAGCGAGACTATCAGCGGTTTTTTGAGCTGCTCGCGATCACCGCTCGCCGGTTCGGCATCTATTGCTACGCGTTCTGCCTGATGCCGAATCACTATCATCTCGTCGTCGTCACGCCCAGGGCAAACCTGTCGGCGGCTTTCAAGCACCTCAACGGCGTCTACTCGCAATGGTGGAATCGCCGGCACAGCCGGTGCGGTCACGTGTTCCAGGGGAGATTCAAAGCGCAGGTGGTCCAGCAGGACCGGTATCTGGCGGCCGTCTGCCGATACGTTGTCCTGAATCCGGTTCGCGCGGGACTCGTTTCGCATCCCGGGGCGTGGAAATGGAGCAGCTACCGAGCCTCGGCGGGCTTGGAGCCATCTCCCGACTTCCTGTCGGTGTCCAAGCTCCTTGACCTTGTCAGGAGTGATCCGAGGATCGGGCCCGCCCTCGCCTATCGGCGGTTCGTCACCCGCACCGATGACCAACAGGATGCGGAGGTCGGAGCCGTCATTCGTAGCGATAGTCGTTTTCTGGGGGACGAATCATTCCTGATGAGTGAGCGGGCGGCGGCGCGAACCACTGAGCGCGGTCTTCCTCGCAGGGAAACCCTCCGCCCCGCTCCGACGTTGTCCGAACTGCTCGACGCGTCGCCGCTGATGACGGATCGGAACGCTCGAATCTGGCTGGCCCGCGCGGAATTCGGCTATCGGATTTTGGACATCGCCAGGCATATCTGCCTTCACCCTGTGTCGGTGAGCCGCATTCTCCGCATGCACCAGCGCGAACGCTCCCGAACGCTTGCCGATCGGCCGGAGTGCGCCGGTCCTCAGGGGGAGCCACTCCATGCCCCGCGGCGGAAGATTGCGAAGAGACGGGCCGCGCGACCGCGTTCAACTACTTGGAAAATGTTACGTTCGGGATCTGACCCCAAAACGTAGCGCGGCGGGGGGAGGCATGCCAGGCGACGGCATCCAAGAATTGGGGAAATGCTGTGTTTGGGATCTGACCCCAAAAGCGAACTGGCGGGGTTGACGGGACTCGAACCCGCGACCTCCGACGTGACAGGCCGGCGTTCTAACCAACTGAACTACAACCCCGCTCGAGGCGGCTACCTCTTGGTCCGTGACGTGGCAGTCGCTGTCACCATACCTGCCTGGACCCACTGACACTCGGGACTCACCACTCGTTTTGGCGGCGAGGCGCGACCGCCCCGCACAGACGATGAACCCGTCCTGGCTGATCCCCTGTCTTCTCACCTGGTGGGCGGTACAGGGATCGAACCTGTGACAGCCGGCGTGTAAAGCCGGTGCTCTACCGCTGAGCTAACCGCCCGACACGTTGCTCCGACCGTCCGACAAAGGATTGATTCTACCACGTCGGACCAGTAGCTTCCACCACCAATACACCGCTGCGGCGCCGAGGATCGTCCCGAGCAACAGGTAGCCGGCCTGCAGCCAGAAGTCGGGAAGCTCGGGCCTCAACCTGGCGCTCGCCGGTCGGCCCGGCGCATAGACGACATCGACGTGCGATCTTAACGGGTACAGGTGGCTGGCGCTCAGCGTCTGGGCCTGGATCAGATAGCTCTGCCCATCTTCTTTGAATTCCACGATCGTCCGATACAGCCTTCTCGCCGGAGCCATCTGCACGGCGGCTCCGGCCGGCGGCCGCGCAGCGCCAGGTTCGTTCCAGTCGGCCACCAGTTCCTCGGCCTGTCGTACGACCAGCGCTTCGACGGTGACGCCGCTCAAACGGAACCACAGGTGCCGCCAGGCGCCGATCACCGTCGTCGCCGACACGAGCAGGCAGCCGAGGAGCGCGATCCTCAGCGTCACCGCCGTCAGGCATCCCAACCCGGTGCGGCCCACGAAGCCTCGTATCCCTTTCGCCACCATCTCAATTGTAATCGCATCGGGGGTACACTGTCGGTCGATGACCTGGCGCTGTCGTTTCCATCCGTTCCTCACACGATCCGCGGCCGGCGTGGTCCTGGCGATGGCCTTGGCCGCCGCCTCGCCCGTTTCGGCCTGGGCCCAGACCGACATCGCGTCGCCCGAGACGGTCCCTCTCCGCCCACGGCTCGGCCTTGCGCTGGGCGGTGGCGCCGCGCGCGGATTTGCGCACATCGGCATCCTCAAATGGTTCGAGGAGCACCGGATCCCCGTCGATGCGATTGCCGGCACCAGCATGGGCGGATTGATTGGCGGCGCGTTTGCGACCGGCATGACGCCTGCCGAAATTGAACAACTCGTCGTGGCGATCCCGTGGGACCGGATGCTGGCGCCGGGCGCGCCGTTTCCCGACAAATCGTTCAGACGCAAACAGGATGCGCGCGCGTTTCCGTCGGGTCTCGAGTTCGGCCTTCGCCACGGCTTCAGTCTTCCGGCGGGGTTGAGCACCGGCCAGCAAGTCGACCTGCTGCTTGGGCGCATCGCGATGCCCTACTACGCCACGACCGATTTCGACCAGTTGCCGACCCCGTTCCGCTGCGTCGCTGCCGATCTGAAAAAGTCCGACGTGGTCGTGTTCGCCGGCGGTTGGCTCGCCCAGGCGTTGCGGGCCACGATGGCTATCCCTGGCGTCTTCGCGCCGGTGATCGACGGAGGGAGAGTCATGGTGGACGGCGGCATCCTCAACAACGTGCCCGCCGATGTCGCCGCGTCCATGGGTGCCGACGTGGTGATTGCCGTCGACGTGAGTTCGGATCTCGACGACAACAAGCGCGGAGGCTCGCTGTTGACGGTGCTGGGCGAGTCGCTGGATGTGATGATGCGGGCGGGATCGCGCCGGGCCCTCGAGAAAGCGACGTTCGTGATCACGCCCGCACTCAAGGGCCTGTTCGCGGTGGATTTCGACCGCGTCGGCCAGTTCATCCAGCTGGGCTACGAAGCCGCCGAGGCGCAACGGCGCACCCTTGAGCAGTACTCGGTCAGTGAGACGGCGTACCAGTCCTACCGCGCGGCCCGCGCCAACCGACGCCTGACGAGGCTGCCGGCGCCGGCGTTCGTCGACGTCGAAGGCGTCCCGTCAGACGAGGCCGAGGCGATCCGCGGCCGGCTGAATCGGTTCGTGCTGGCCCCGTTCGACACGGCTGGCCTCGACCGGCAGATGATCGCGATCGTCGGGACCGAGCGCTATCTGTCGATGACGTACCGGCTCGTGGTCTCAGGCGAGCGCGTCGGCATCCTGGTGACCGGCCGGCCGAAAACGTACGGCCCGCCGTTCCTGATCGCGGCACTCGAACTCCAGAACAACCCCTCGACCGGCATCGCGGCCACCGCACGGGGGCGGGTGTGGCTGCCGGATGTGACGGGACACGGGTCCGAAGTGCGGCTGGACGTGGCCGTCGGCACGCAGATGCGTCTGGCCGGCGAGTGGTACGAACCGATTGGCCACGGGGGCCTGTTCGTGGCGTCACACGCGGGAGCCGACCGACGGCAGTTCAACGTGTTTGCCGGCAAACAGTACCGGGCCGAATACCGGCAGCAGGCGTATCAGGCTGGCGTGGACGCCGGGTTTGTGCTGGGCAACCTGATCGAGTGGCGGGCCGGATACACCGTCGAGCACGTCGACGGCCACACGCTGATTGGCGACCCGGTGCTGCCGTCGATCGACGGCGTGCAGCGTTACCTCGGCGTCCAGGCCGCGTACGACGGCCAGACGGGGCCGACGGTCCCCGAACGCGGCGTGTACGCGCGCGCCCGGCTCCGGCGCTTCGTGCAGACGGCGGCAGTCCTGTCGGCGGAATCGCTGCAAGCCCCGCGCGCCGATCCGGATCATCTCTGGTCTGGCGAAGTCGACACATCGATCGTGTTCCCGGTCAGCCGTCCGGGCCGGATCTTTGTGCGAGCCTCTGGCGGCTCATCGTTCGGCAGCACCGCGCGCGTCAACGCCTTCACGCTCGGCGGCCCGTTTGCCCTCGGAGCGCTCAACATCGACGAACTGAGGGGCAGCAATTACGGGCTGGCGGTCGGCGGGTACCTGCACCAGATCTACCGATTCGCCCAGGGCGCGGCCGGATCCGTCTATCTCGGCAGTTGGGTCGAAACCGGCGCGGTGTTCGAGCGCTGGGCGGGAACCTCAGTTAAAGCGAACCTCAGCGGCGGCATGATCGTCGAAACGCTCCTCGGCCCGATCTCGGCGGGTGCGAGCGTCGGCCGAGACGGCCGCTACCGCCTGTATGCAGGCATGGGTCCTCTGCTGCATCGCTGACCGCCTGACGATGGCTACCGATCTGGACGGTCGAGGTGATGCACCTCCGACTGGCTGCGCAACCGATCCGCCGCGGCTTCGGCCGTCAGATCGCGCTGCGGTTCGGCGGTCATTTCGTACCCCACGAGGAATTTGCGCACCACGGCCGATCGCAGCAGCGGCGGGTAGAACACCGCATGCAGGCGCCATTCGGGATGCACACGCCCGTCCAGCGGCTGGCCATACCACCCCATCGAATACGGAAACGCGCAGGCAAACAAATTGTCGTAGCGGATGTTGAGC
>Ga0194060_10000191_pt1 | contig 43565 bp, 44 predicted proteins | sample SepL225m_MetaG_FD_163427 | JGI IMG/M metagenome (GOLD analysis project Ga0194060, IMG submission 163427) | Anoxic zone freshwater microbial communities from boreal shield lake in IISD Experimental Lakes Area, Ontario, Canada - Sep2016-L222-5m | ecosystem: Environmental > Aquatic > Freshwater >...
GTTGCGATTTGTGGGCAACTACATGCATTATCTGTTGAAGTTTTGCGTATCGATAGTGGTATTTCACGGGCTGATAGATATCAAAATTTCTTGAATGCTATGAATGCTGGCAATCAGATCATCATCGGATCCAGAAATGCAATTTTTGTTCCCTTGCCAGAGGGCGCAACCATCATTATGTTCAAAGAATCCTCACCTGATTTGTACGAGATGCGATCACCTGCCTGGAATGCCCGCGATGTTGCAATGTTGCGCAAATCCATCGACACTTGCCGAGTCATTCTCTGTGGCTATGTCCCATCACTAGATGTTGCAGCACTTATAGATTCTAAAAGAGTTCGATACCTCAACACCAATACCAAGATCTCTGTGAAAGCATTCACCCCTGTTGATTCTTCGCTTTTGCCTGGTCTGATATTTCGCGATATCCGCACGAATATTTCCAATGGTCCAGTGCTATTTCTTCTGCCTCGTAAAGGGTATGCCAACGGCATTCTTTGTGCCCACTGCAAGAATGTGGCCGTGTGTGCGTGTGGTGGACGTTTGTATCTGAGCAATAAGAATGCTGATCCAGCCTGTCGAATTTGTGGCACGAGCACTAAGGATTGGAAATGTAGTTTTTGCCAAAGAGAGAAGAAATATGTCGTATCTCGAGGAATAGAGCGGGCACAAGAGGAAATCTCGCGTGCCTTTCCAAACATTCCAATCATTCTCTCCTTTGGGGATGTGATTAAGGATCACATTGAACAGAAACCATGCATAGTCTTGGCAACACCAGGTGCTACGCCACAAGTCGAGGGCGGATATAGCGCAGTAGTGATTCTTGAAGGCCTTTCATACTTTAGCCATGATGATTTGAGAGCTAATGAGCGTGCTACCGAACTCTTCTTTGAAGTTGCAGCACTTGTGAAAAGAGGGGGAGTAGTGCTGCTGGCCATAGAGGACTCGCATCCGATTGTTTCTAGTTTGATTCGCTGGAATCCTTCGACGATTGTGCGACGTGAATTGGCACAACGCGCTGAAATTTCTTTTCCACCATCGGTCAATAGCGCCGTCATGATCATTCCAACATCACAAGCAAGTCCGTTGGTGGCCGGAATTAATCGAGCTATAACCGATGCGCGATTAGCTTCTGACACTCGCGTGCTGGGCCCAACCAAAATCGATAGTGAATCAAGCAAGGTCGTCATTCTCTCATCTTCAGATTCGCGGTCTTCTTTGACCACATTCCTACATGAACTGATGCGTCGCAGAAGTATCGCCAAGAAGAGTGACTCAAGCCTTCGAATCGATCCATATTCACTTTAGTATTTTTGATAGACTTCACCTATGTCGATTCAAGAGATTCGTTTATTCGGTGATCCGGTGCTTTTAACTCCGGCATCACCTGTGGTCGACTTTGATAAAGAGCTACGAAAGTTGGTTGCCGATTTAACCGAGACAATGCTAGAAGCACCAGGTGCTGGACTAGCTGCTCCTCAAATAGGTGTGCCACTTCGTGTATTCACTTGGCACGTTGATGATGTGCTCGGTCATTTGATAAATCCAACCTTGACCTTAGGCGATGAGATTCAAGATGGAGAAGAAGGATGTCTGTCTTTTCCGGAATTGCGCTATGACGCTAAGCGAGCGATGAACGCAGTGGCAAAAGGTTTTAATATGTTTGGCGAACCTATTGTTGTAGAAGGAACTGAGTTCTTAGCGCGTGCACTGCAACACGAAACTGACCACCTCGATGGGATTCTCTTTATTGATCGCTTGTCGCCAGAAGATCGTAAGTTAGCCATGCGTGAAATTCGAGAATCTGAGTGGTTCAACGCCCAAAGTGATAGTGGAACTACTCCAACGATTAAGGTTTCTCCGCACTCAATATTCGGGCGGAATACTTAATGCGTTTAGGGGTAGCTGCAACTCCCGAAGTTGCATTGCCGACTTTAGATTGTTTACTTGCAAGTGATCACACATTAGTTCGAATCATCAGTCAGCCCGATAAGCCCGCAGGACGCGGACAACAATTGGTCTCATCACCTGTCAGTAAATGGGCTACATCGCATCAAATTCCATTACTCACGCCATCAACCTCTGATGAGTTAGACGATGCCCTCATTGATTTAGATCTGCTAATCACAATTGGTTATGGTCGTATCTTGCCTGCAAAAAGTTTATCGATCCCAAAAAATGGATGTATCAATCTGCACTTCTCACTTTTGCCGGCTTATCGTGGAGCAGCACCTGTTCAACGAGCAATTCAAGCCGGTGAAAGGCAAACCGGAGTAACAGTCTTTGCACTAGATCCAGGTATGGATACAGGTCCTATTTACACCTCGATAACCGCCTCAATTGAACCTACTATGCGCAGTTTTGAACTGCTTGAGAAACTTTCCAGCATCGGAGTTGACGCTGTAGCGCAAGCCTTAGGTTTAATTGAAAAAGGTGTGGCACCGACTCCACAAACTGGCCGAGCAAGCCTTGCTGCAAAGATAACTAGGGATGAAGCCCAGTTAAACTGGAGTTCTACAGCTCACTCCTTAGTTAATAAGATTCGCGCCTTTTATCCGCAACCTCAAGCATGGACACTCTTTCGTGGGCAACCTTTGAAGATATCAGCTGCAAGAGTTGCTGATTTGGTTTCAGATTTGCAACCAGGTCAATTACGCGTCATTGGAAGTGATTGCTTTATTGGAACTACTGATAACAGCATTATTCTTGAGCGAGTAACTCCAGCAGGAAAGAAGGAAATGTCAGCCCTAGATTGGTCGCACGGAGCTCGATTTGAGAGTGCAGAACGCTGTGGTTGAGGCACGGCGCAATACGTTTAAAGCCCCCAAGCCAGATGCAGTTCGCCTTCTAGCATTTGATCTGATTACTGAAGTTAATCGCAATGAAGGCTATTCAAACCTTCTACTACCAGCGGCACTGAGTGCATCCTCGCTAGAGGATCGAGATCGCAATCTAGTTACTGAACTGGTTTATGGAACGCTACGTATGCAAGGAAAGCACGACTGGATACTTGCTCAGATATCAGATCGGCCTTGGGGCGAAGTCGACGCTGGAATTGTCGATGTGGCACGCATGGGAGTTCACCAGATTCACGAACTACGCATTCCCGATCATGCTGCTGTTTCAGCAACAGTTGAGGTTGCCCGAAAACGTCTAGGGGAGTCCAAGGCTAGTTTCGTTAACGCGCTTTTGCGATCTGTTACTCGTAAAAGCCTTGATGAGTGGTTTTCCCCGCTTGATAAAATGCAAGACAACGTAGAACGATTGTCGATTCAATATTCACATCCACAATGGATCATCTCGGCATATTTCGATTTACTGAAAGATTGGCAATCTGTAGAAGCAGAACTCGCCACAAATAACATTCCCGCACTTCCCACATTAGTTTCTTGGCCAGGCTACTCAACTCAAGACCAGCTAGTTGAACTCGGTGCAGAGCCAACGGTGTACTCGAAACTAGGAGCACGCATGAAAGGCAATCCTGGCAACCTGGACCTGATCAAGCATCGACTGGCAGGCGTGCAAGATGAAGGTTCACAATTAGTTGCCACGGTTTTTGCAGCTGCTGCTCACGGTGATTCTTGGTTGGATCTATGTGCAGGGCCCGGAGGTAAAGCTGCTCTGCTATCTAGCATTGCCAAAGAGCGTGGAATCAATTTTGTTGCTAATGAATTCTCCGAACCTCGTGCGCAATTGGTTAGAAATGTTGTCCATGGCGCCACAGTTTGGTGTGGTGATGGACGCGATGTTGCCACACATGGAGAAAGTTTTGATGCGGTCATCGTTGATGCTCCATGCACAGGTCTAGGTGCGCTGCGTCGCAGACCAGAGGTGAGATGGCGAAGATCCTTAGCTGATTTGCGCGAACTTACATCTTTGCAACGAGAACTGCTAAGTAGTGCAGTTTCAGTAATCAAGCCAGGGGGATTGCTGGGGTATGCAACTTGTTCACCACACTTGGCTGAAACAACGGTCCAAGTTCTAGATATCTTGAAAAAGCATCCAGAGCTGGAGCAGGTAGATATTGCCCAATTTCTTCCTGAAAATCTAAAGGATGCTACGCGAGCACAATCGATGTCTCTGTGGACACACAAACATGGCACAGATGCAATGTTTCTTGCGCTGCTACGAAAGAAGCAAGGCAGTCAGGGTTAGGCTAGGGGAATGAGCCGTGAAATTCGCATCACTCCCAGCATTCTCAATGCTGACTTTGATCATCTTGATAAAGAGATTGGGAAAATTGCTCAAGTTTCAGATCTCATCCATTTAGATGTGATGGACAATATTTTTGTTCCCAATTTCACTTTCGATTTTGAAAGCGCAAGCAAGATTATCCAGAATTGTCCTATTGGAGTTGATGCACATTTGATGGTGGCAGAAGTCGATGAAATAGCTCCGCTGTATGCGCAAGTGGGTTGTGAAAGCGTCACGATTCATGCTGAAGCCACTAAAGACATTGCAAAGACCTTGCGAGCTATTCGCAGTGAAGGCGCGCGATCTGGATTGGCTGTGAAACCGCAAACATCAATTGCTGACTATGAGCAGTTCAGTGATTTGGTGGATATGTTTCTTATCATGACTGTGGAACCAGGCTTTGGTGGACAAAAATTCATGAATGACATGATGGAGAAAGTAAGAGCCACTCGTAGAGTTATTGGCGACCGCCCGATTTGGTTGCAAGTCGATGGGGGAATCTCACTTGAGACGATAGAGATTGCGGTGGAGGCCGGTGCGGACACATTTGTTGCAGGTAGCGCGGTGTTTAAAGCCGATGATCCTGCCGCAATGGTGGTTTCGTTGCGCGAACTTGCACGGGGTGTGGCAAACTAAGCCCACGTTGTTCCGGGGGTCGGTGTAAATCCGAACCGGCGGTAAAGTCCGCGACCCGATCACATCCAGTGGTCGGTTGATTTGGTTAATTTCCAAAACCGACAGTTAAAGTCTGGATAAAGGGACAAGGATTTCTGCGCTTTGTGCTGCAGTTAATCCTCGTTGCTTCCTGGAGCTTTTCTACTAGGAAGGATCAACTGTGTCAGTTATTAAGTGGTTATTTGAAAGCACACTACATTTCGGTAGCAAGTCAATTGCTTTGCGCGAAATTATTGGTGGAATTTTAGGACTCTCAAGTGCTGTGCTGGGTATGAAACGTAAAGTTATCGCCTGGCCTGTTGGTATTTTGGGAGATGCATTGCTCTTCACTGTATTTCTTGGGGCGGTCTTCGCCTATGCAGATCAACCCTCAGCAAATTTCTATGGTCAGGCAAGTCGTAATCTATTGCTCATTATCGTGAGCGTATATGGATGGATTACTTGGGCAAGACATCGCCGAGTCAATGGAACTGACCAACCCGCCGTTAGTCCACGTTGGACAACAGCTAAAGAGAAGCAAGTTTTGGTACCAGCGATCATTGTTTTCTTCTTTCTCTCCATGCAGATCTTTAAAGCCTTAGGTGAGAGCGGAACATGGCTTTTGGTTGATACGTGGATTTTCACAGGAACCGCTCTGGCCACATATGGCATGAGTCGTGGTTATGTGGAGTTTTGGTTAGTCTGGATTGCAGTGGACTTCGTTGGCGTGCCATTTGCATTCAAAAATGGTTACTACCCAACTGGAACGCTCTATGCCATCTATCTCCCCTTTGTCGTATGGGGCTTCATTTCGTGGCTTCGCATTTCAAAGCAAGAGAAATTGGCAGCGGTGAACTAATTACCTCTAGTAAACTAGGGGTATGAAAACCTTTGAATCCCTCTGGGCTGAGTTAAGCCAAAAGGCCCTGCAACGCCCAGAGGGTTCTGGGACCGTAGCTGCACTAGATGCTGGGGTGCACGCTATAGGTAAGAAAATTCTTGAAGAGGCTGGTGAAGTGTGGTTGGCAGCTGAACACGAGAGTGATGAAGCTCTAGCCGAAGAGATCAGTCAGTTGATTTATCACGTGCAAACATTGATGTTAGCCCGCGGTCTCACTCTTGATGATGTCTACACCTACTTGTAAGGGAATCGAGTCCACATATGTTGCGCATAGCCGTTCCCAACAAAGGTTCATTGGCCGAAGAATCCATAGCAATTTTGAAAGAAGCGGGTTACCGCCAACGCACTGATAGTCGAGATTTAGTCCTCATTGATAATGAGAATGGGGTTGAGTTCTACTATCTACGCCCAAGAGACATTGCAATTTATGTCGGTTCGGGGGAGTTGGAGGCTGGGATTACTGGCCGTGATCTTTTAATCGATTCAGCGGCTGCTGCGCAAGAACTTATGTCTCTCAACTTTGGTGCCTCAACTTTTAGATTTGCAGCACCTGCAGATCGCCAATGGTCCATGGAAGATATCGCAGGAAAGCGTGTTGCAACGGCCTATCCGGGATTGGTTGATCATCACCTCAAGGCGTTAGGTATCAAGGCACAAGTTGTGCGATTGGACGGAGCTGTTGAAAGCAGCGTGAGATTGGGTGTTGCCGATCTAATTGCAGATGTTGTCAGCACTGGAACCACGCTGCGACAAGCTGGGCTAAAAATTTTTGGTGAAGTAATCTTGTCTAGCGAGGCAGTCGTTATCGCTAGAGAAGGTGTTGCAATACCTGCAGAGTTAGAGATTCTCATCCGTCGTTTGCAAGGTGTCGTGACGGCTCGAATGTATGTTCTTTTGGACTATGACATTCCTAAAAATCTTGTTGAAAAGGCATGCGCAATAACTCCAGGCTTAGAGTCGCCAACGATTTCCCCATTACAAAATGCTGATTGGGTGGCTGTGCGAGCAATGGTTAAGCGCAAAGAGACTAATCAGGTTATGGATGAACTGTGGGCCCTTGGCGCACGTGGAATCTTAGTGACCGATATTCACGCTTGTCGCCTCTAGTTCTTTATAGAATCAATCTCCTCAACCGAGATTCCGAGTAAATACAGCACTGAATCCAAATATGGCTCAGTTAGGGAACTATCTGCAGCAGCTTTAACGGCAGGTTTTGCATTAAAAGCGATACCTAAACCAGCTGCTGCAATCATATCTAAATCATTTGCACCATCTCCGATAGCAATTGTTTGATCCATGCTAATTGAGGTTGCTGCTGCAAATTCACGTAAGGCAGCCGCTTTGGCCGCGCGATCAATGACCGGGCCAACAACTTCACCAGTGAGCAATCCATTTTCTATGCCCAAGGTATTGGCTTTGTAATATTTGATTTGCAAGTTTTGCAACAAAGGTGCGATTACATCGATGAAACCACCCGAAACAACTGCAACTTCATGGCCTAGTTTTTGTAGGGTGGAGACTAAAGTTCGTGCACCAGGAGTTAATACAATCTCACCTTGCACCTGGGATATGGCACTGACTGGTAAACCTTTGAGTAAAGCTACTCGTGCTCTTAGGGATTGTTCAAAGTCCAATTCGCCTGCCATTGCCTTTTGGGTTATTGCAATAACTTCATCTGCTACACCGGCTTTAGCAGCTAACAATTCAATGACTTCCTGTTGAATAAGTGTTGAATCAACATCAAGTTGAACAAGTTTTCTGGAATGGCGCTGCAAACCGCCGGGTTGAACTGCGATATCAACTCCATTATTGGCAGCAATCGGGGAGAGGACCTGACTAAGAACCTCTTGATTTGAACCTGAGAGAACAAATTCAATGGCAGTGACTGGGGAGGTGGCCAAACGTGTTATGCGTTCAATATTTGCTCCACTTGCACTCATGCTTGCAGCGAGCTCACTTACCGCTTTTGGAATTAGCTTCTTAGACAAGATCACTACGTGCACCAGATCACTCTTTGTTGCAATGGTTGACTTGTGTTCGTAAGAGAACACAGTGGCGATATCCACATCTAGAGATGTTGCACACCCTTCTAGATCCGCGGTAATAGCGCTCTCATGAGCTGGATTGAGGCTAATTAATGCTGTGAGGATAAGTCGATCCTTGATAACAACTTGCTCGATATCAACAATGGTTATAGCAAAGGCAGAAAGGACCTCAAAAAGGGATGCAGTGATTCCAGGCTTATCGACGCCGCTAAGCAGGATTAGACCTGTGTATTGCTCACTATCTGCACTATTGCTCATGATGTGGGCAAGATTATCTTAAAATCACATCGCGTAATTGCCAATAATTAGGCAATTAAAGCTCTCCAACCAGTATCTTCTTGCTCTATGACCACTTCACCAGTACTAGAACTGAGCGATGTTTCGGTTCGTCGTGGTGAAAAGATCATCCTGGGCCCTCTCAATTTTCAGATTGCACAGGGAGAGCGTTGGGTCATCCTTGGACCCAATGGCGCCGGTAAATCAACGCTCTTACAAATTTTGGCGACAAAAATATTTCCAACTCATGGCACCGTAAGTGTCTTAGGCAAACAAATGGGTCGTGTGGATCTATTCGAATTGCGCACGCGCATTGGTATATGCGGAGCTCCAATAGCTGATGACATTCCGGGAGATGAGAAAGTTAAAGACGTAGTACTAACTGCGGCTTATGCGATTTTAGGTCGTTGGAATGAAGATTACGATCTCTGGGATGAATCCCGAGCGATAGCCTTGTTAACAACTTTCGGAGTGCGTGAGTTGGGCGAGCGTCTTTATGGATCACTGAGTGAAGGTGAGAAAAAGCGCACGCAGATTGCACGAGCGCTCATGGCAGATCCTGAGTTATTGCTTTTAGATGAGCCTGCTGGTGGGTTAGATGTGGGTGGACGAGAAGATTTACTTCGACGTTTTGCTAACTTTGCCGCCGATCCAACTGCTCCAGCCACAATTTTAGTGACGCACCATATTGAAGAAATCCCATTGGGTACTACTCATGCCTTGCTTCTTAAAGATGGTCAGATAGCAGTTTCTGGGCCGGTGGAATCAGTTATTACATCAGAGCACATTTCAGCAATCTTTAACGAGAAGATCTCAGTTTCCCAGGATGCAGGGCGTTTCTTTGCCCGTTCGTATCAATAGGTTATGTCGCTTTTCGACCAACTCCACCCTGAGTGGCAGAACGCGCTGGCTGATTATTCTCCGTTGATATCTAAAATTGAGTCTCGTATCAATAAGGATGATGTTGCACCGGCTTATGAGAATATCTTTGCCGCCTATCAACTACCTGCTAGCAAAGTGAAAGTAGCTATTTTTGGTCAAGATCCTTATCCGACTCCTGGGTATGCACACGGTCTGGCATTTTCTGTTGATGCAAACGTTGAGCCGTTGCCGGCATCACTTCGCAATATCTTCAAAGAGCTAGAGCGTGATTGCGCTGTTACTCAGCCCGAAAATGGAGATCTACATCGTTGGGCAAACCAAGGGGTTTTTCTACTCAATCAGATACTCACTACTAAACCAACTCTGTCTTTGGCTCATCACGATTACGGTTGGCAGGAATTTAGCGCTGCCACTGCGAAGGTCATTGGCGAATCAGGTGCCATAGGCATTTTTTGGGGATCTAAAGCACAAGAGCTCTCACAATATTTTGATCCACAACTATCAATTTCTTCGCCTCATCCAAGTCCTTTGTCGGCCTACAGAGGATTCTTTGGATCAGCTCCATTTTCTAAGGCCAATGCTTTACTTCGCAAGCAAGGTCGTCAGGAAATTAGCTGGTAGAAACACTAAAGCCCCGCAGATTTCTCCACGGGGCCTTAGTGAGTTAATTACTTTGGATTTAGCCAATCCACGCTGTGATTGGTGAAGTCATGAAGTAGATAACGAATAGAACTGCAACAAGCCATAGCAATGGGTGAACTTCCTTGCGACGGCCCTGTACAGCACGGATAAGTACGTGTGATACGAAACCTGCACCGATACCAACTGAGATGCTGTATGTGAATGGCATCAAGATGATTGTTAGGAATGCAGGAATCGCAATTCCTAGATCAGCCCAGTCAATATCCTTCACTTGAGTCATCATCAAGAATCCCACGATGATCAGAGCTGGCGTTGCAGCCTCGTAAGGAATGATTGCAACAAGTGGAGATAAGAAGGTTGCAAGCAGGAAGCAAATACCAGTAATTACTGATGCAAATCCGGTGCGAGCACCTTCGCCAACACCTGATGCTGATTCGATGTAAGAAGTATTTGAAGAAATACCTGCGGCTCCACCGGCAGCAGCTGCAAGTGAGTCGACAAGCAAGATGCGATCGTTGTTTGGAACGTTGCCATCTTTATCAATCAGACCAGCCTCATGACCAATGGCTGTAACTGTTCCTACAGTGTCAAAGAAATCTGAGAGTAGGAGTGTGAAAACCAAAAGGACAGCAGAGACAAATGAAATCTTGCTAAATGAACCTAGAAGGTTGAATTGTCCCAAGAGTGAGAAGTCAGGAGTTGAGGCAATTGAATCTGGAAGTGCAGGAATGTTGAGGCCCCAGCCCTTTGGATTACTCTCTGTTGGAGAGATGAAACTTGGGCCAATTTTGAATGCACTTTCAAGAATGATCGCAAGGACGGTTGCTCCCACGATACCAATGAGAATAGCTCCCTTGGTCTTTCGCACCATCAAGGTAACAATGAGAATGAGACCGAAGATGAAGACTACGATTGGCCAACCTACAAGATTTCCACCATCACCTAGCTGTACAGGAACTGGTCCAGTACCGGTGCGACGAACGAAACCTGAATCAACTAGACCGATCAAGGCAATGAATAGACCAATACCAACTGAGATTGCATACTTGAGTTGCTGTGGAACAGCCTTGAAAACAGCTGTTCTAAAACCAGTGAGCACCAAGACGGTGATGATTAGACCTTCTAGAACTACAAGGCCCATAGCGTCAGCCCATGTCATCTTTGATGCGATGCCATAAGCAACGAATGTATTGAGTCCAAGACCTGTAGCAATAGCTAATGGGAAATTACCCACGACGCCCATCAAGATCGTCAAAATACCCGCGACTAATGCTGTTGCTGCTGCAATGAGTGGAAGGTTTTGACCGAAGGCAGTGAATCCACCTAGGAATTTCTTATCTGCATCAACTGCACCACCAATGATTAATGGGTTCAATGCGATGATGTATGCCATCGTGAAGAATGTGACGAGACCGCCACGAACTTCCCGGCCTACAGTGGAGCCACGTTCTGAGATTTTAAAATACGAATCCAGCATGAGTAACGCCTTTCTAATTTTGTTATCGGGGGTGTTTGCGACCCCGTGCGCAGTAAACGGCCTACGCACGCCGAGGGAATGCTTTTAGGGTAGTAGTTACTTGCTCGTAAGTCGGGAAACGACACCTAGCGCTACAGCGATGGATTGGCCGATCAAGCCTGCAAAAAGGAGCGTGCCTAACCCTACGGTTCCGCCCAGAAGCCATCCCAGGGCAAATACCGTGCTCTCAATGGCCAAACGAACTCGGCCTACTCGAATTCCTGTCTTGAAATGAATTCCCGTCATCAGGCCATCTCGAGGTCCTGGTCCAAGGCCGCAGGTGATGTAGAGAGCAGAAGCTGCCCCAACCATGCCAATTCCTAATAATGTGTAGAGAATTCCAACGAAATAGTTTTCTTGAAGCGGAATGTATGTAACACCAAACTCGATTGCTAACGCGATGATGATGATGTTAGAGATGGTGCCAAATCCTGGTTTTTCTCGCAGCGGAATCCAACCTAAAAGTACTAGCGCACTAATTCCAAAAGTGGACCAACCCATAGTGATATCAAGATTGCGAGAAATTCCCTGTGCTAAAACCGACCAGGGCCCATTGCCAATATTGCTTTGAATCACGAAGGCATCGCCCAAACCGAAAATAAATAGACCAACCCACAAAATCAGAACACGGGTGAAGCCAAGATCCCATTTCGATTGTGCGCTCCACGCAGTGACTGGAACTGTGCGGTGAGGACGAAGAAATTCCATGAATGCATTCGATGACATTGGGGGAGTCTAGTCCAACTCCGCACGCTGTATCAGGCTATTGTTGCGCAATGTTTCCAGGAATTGGCACTCTCATCAATATTATCGCGATCATTGCCGGGGCTGGGCTTGGAATTTTTGTAGGGCACCGTCTTAGTCCAAAGACACGAACTCTTCTCACAGATGTCTTAGGTCTAGCAACTCTGCTCGGTGCTGCATCGGCTTTGATCCCCATGTGGTCCTCTCGCTATGTTGCAGCATTACCTGCGGGATGGCCGTTGCTAGTTGTTCTAGGTTCACTAATCTTCGGGGGACTCATTGGCTCTGCACTTGGATTAGAAGAGCGTTTAGATCACTTGGGTGAGAATTTGAGAAGCAAATTCAAAGCATCCAAGGAGAGCCCTTTTGTTGAAGGTTTCGTCACCGCCTCATTGCTATTTGCGATTGGACCTTTGGCAATCCTTGGGAGCATTAGCGATGGAATGTCTAATGGAATTGATCAACTTTTACTAAAGAGCACACTCGACTTTTTTGCTGCAATGGCTTTTGCTTCATCGCTGGGTTGGGGCGTGGCTGTGGCTGCAATACCCGTCGCCCTTTATCAGGGTTTTTGGACGGTAATTGGTTTAGCTCTCGGTGAAATTCTTAACGGATACCAAGTAGATGCAATGACAATCGTAGGTGGCGTTCTTTTAATTGCGATAGGTATGCGACTACTCAACGTTAAGCATGTTGCCGTGGGCAACTTACTGCCAGCATTGGCAATAGCGCCGCTGCTTGCAATGCTCGTGCATTCCTTCGTTTAGAAGGTAGCGGCATCTATGACGAAGCGGTACTTAACATCGCTGGCAATCGTTCTCTCATAAGCAGTATTTGCATAGCCAGCATCAATTACTTCAACATCACTAACAATGGAATGCTCACCACAAAAATCCAGCATCTCTTGCATCTCAGGAATTCCACCAATCATTGAGCCTGCAATTCGTCTGCGGCCATTGAGCAAAGCGCCTGCGTTGACTTCATATGGCTTACCTGGAAGGCCAATAACTACCAGCGTTGCATCAAGCTTAAGAAGGTTTAGATACTCATTGATATCTAGAAAGGCGCTGACTGTATTGAGTACTAAATCAAAGCTCTTCGTTAGTGGCTTAAGTGCATTTGGAGCACTTGTATCAACAAAGTGTTGTGCTCCCATGGCTAATGCATCTGCCTTTTTTGCAGGAGAGTGGGAAAGTACGGTTACTTCTGCGCCCATTGCAACTGCAAATTTCACACCCATATGTCCAAGACCACCAAGTCCCATGACAGCTACCTTGCTACCTGGTGAGACATTCCACTTACGTAGTGGTGAGTACAAAGTAATACCGGCACACAAAAGTGGTGCAACACCATCGAGTGGGAGGTTAGATGGAATGTGAACTGCGTAATCCTGATTGATTACGAAAAGATTTGAATATCCACCAAGAGCAACAGTTTTTCCATCTCGTTCCATGGTGTTGTATGTGCCAGTCATTCCTTCTTCGCAATATTGCTGCAAACCTGCTAAACAGCTTGCGCACTTTCGGCAGGAGTCAATGAACACGCCCACTCCTATGCGATCTCCGACTTTAAATTTAGTAACCCCGCTACCAATAGCACTAACGGTGCCAGCAATTTCATGACCTGGGACCATTGGAAATATTGCAGGGCCCCACTCTTCGCGTACTTGGTGGATATCGGAGTGACAGATTCCCGCGTATGCAATATCTAAAGCCACATCATGGGCTCCAAGCTCACGTCGTTCAAACTCAAATGAGGTGAGGGCTGCTTTTGGTGTTAGCGCTGCTAAGCCACGTGCTTTCATGGGATCTCCTTGATGTGATTATTGATTAAACGGTAGAGACTGCGAAGATACATGACCGGCGCGAGATGCGCGCGCTGTAACTTGGCGCATGTGATGACGACGACATAAAACTTCATAACCAACTTCACTGCCCGGTGATACATCTCCAACAACTACTTGTTCACCTTCAACAACCATCGTTCCGCCGATGGTGCGGGCATTATGCGTAGCACGTGAACCACACCAACATAACGCCTCTACCTGTAACGTGTTTACTCGGTCGGCAAGTTCGACCAAACGCGCAGATCCAGGGAAAAGTTTGGTGCGAAAGTCACTCAGAATTCCAAATGCATAAACGTCTATACCCAGTCCATCAACAATTCGAGCTAGTTGCTCAATTTGAACCTGCTCATAGAACTGGGCTTCATCACAGATGATGTAATCGATACGATCTCCGGCTGAGAGTGCATCGACTACGAATTTGTGAATATCTAGCGTAGGGATGACTTCAATTGCTGGACTGGATAAGCCTAAACGTGAGGAAATAATTCCACTTCCAGCACGATCTTTATTGGTAAAAATCAACCCAGTTCTTCCGCGACTTTGATGATTATGCGCAGTCTGCAAAGCCAATGTGGATTTTCCGCTATCCATCGTCCCGCAGTAGTAGATCAGCTCAGCCATGGAATGCATCCTGCCACAGAGTTAAGAAAAGAGCCCCTTTGCAATGAGGGCCTCCTCGAGTTTGGGTAATAGTTTCACCGCCATCTGCACTGAAATGTGAGATGCGTCGCGATAAGCCACAGTTCCGTCAACGATCGCTGGGCAATACGAGGCGCACAGCCACGGTGTTGGATCGACAACCTGGAAACCAGAAACGATTGAGACACGAGATTTTTCGGTTGAATCGCAACTACTTGAATTGCGTGAGGCTAAGCAGTTTGGGATATCGCGTAGCGGTCGAGGAGTGTCGCTGATATAGATCAGGTGAGCTGTAGACCCTTGCAAATCTTTCAGAAGTTTTCTCTGTCCATCTGACCACCATTGTGATCGACTTATTTTTGTGTTTGCCGGAGTGAAGTATTGGAAACTGCTGGTGATCACTGCCATCGGCTTAATTTTGGCAATTCGTGCAATTGAGTTTTGACGCCATTTCGTACAGTGCACCATTTTGAAAGCACCTTGATCTGGTCTTTTCGAATCAACAGCTGGGCAAGCTGACTTGGTCAGTGAAACCAGTTTGAAGCCGCGTTCATTTGCCAGTTTCTCAAGAGCTGGAAACCATTGGGCCGCATGTGAGTCACCATAGAGAACTATCGTGGTGGATGAATTTTTGTTGCCATAGGTGCAGTATCCAGACTTTGTTTCACCGTAGTTCACATGGCAGCCATCGCCATACACGGCGGGTTTTTCCATCACCTTAACCAAATCGAATTTATAGGAGGCTGCACCTTTGGTTGTGATTATTGAGGACGCACTTGAGGCAATCACTATTCCGGCAATAAGTGAAAGAGTGGTAGTGATCACAGCACCTTTATAGACAGTTGCAGTGCGCAGTTTCTTGTGACGCAAAGGGTCTTCAACATATTTACTGGTCAGGTGAGCAAGCACAACCGTTAAAACAATGCACAGGAAACGCTCATAAATTCGCAAGGGTCTACCAAGGGCGCTACTAGGAAGGACAAGTGCCGGCCAGTGCCAGAGATAGAGTGGGTAGGAGATTGCTCCCAACCACTGACTTATGCCACTGTTTGCTAGATCATCAAATAGTGGCGGCCAATATTTAATTGTCGCCATCAGAACGGTTGTGGCTAAGACTGGAAGTAAAGCGTTCTTTCCTGGAAATGCCGTGTTTTCATTAAAGTTGAGTGCAGAAATTGCGATGCCAAGAAATCCTAACCACGGAAGTATTCGCATCTTCTTTTTAAAATCAGGGATAAAGAGCAGTAGGGCACCAAATCCCAATTCCCAAGCACGAGTCGGCAATGAATAGAAAGCCCAAATAGGAGCAGCTTGTGTTAGATAGATGGAGAAAATAAGTGAAAGAAAGGTTGTTACAGCAATCCCGCCGAGTATTACTCTTTTGCCATATCGTGCCAAGAAGAGGATAAAGATGGGCCAAACCAAATAGAACTGTTCCTCTACAGCTAGTGACCAGTAGTGAATAAAAGGTGATGGAGTCGCATTCAGGTTCTGGTAATCGTTTTGCCACCAGGCGAAAAGGTAGTTCGAAATGTAGGCAGCGGCCGCAAATAGATCGCGCCCCAAGGAATCGCGAGTTATTGGGGGGAAGAGGATCCAAGCGAAAATTGCTGTTACAAATAAAACAAATACGGATGTTGGCAAAAGGCGCTTGATACGACGTTGGTAAAAGCTTTTCAGATCTAGGGTTCCAGTTTTCTCAATCTCTCTTAAAATGAGACCAGTTATCAAGTATCCAGAAATAACATAGAAGATATCCACACCAATAAAACCGCCAGGAACAAGGCGGGCATGGAACAGTGTTACCAATATTGCAGCAAGAGCGCGTAGGCCTTGGATCTGAGTTATACGCACCTTTATGAAACTACCAGCGAGTGAACTGGAATCTCTGGGTATTTGCCAGCAAGTCGAGCACGACCTGCAAGCGCTTGAATCTCTAAAAGCGCCAATATTTGATACACCTGTCCGCCAGCTCGATTAATTAATTGAATCGCTGCATCCAAAGTACCGCCGGTGGCCAAGACATCATCAATCAAAAGAACTTCACCGGCAAAGGGAATCGCATCAACATGGATTTCTAAAACATCAGTGCCATATTCCAGTCCATAACTTTGGCTAAAGACTGTGTGGGGGAGTTTTCCCGCTTTGCGAATTGGAACGAATCCAGTTGCCATTTTATTGGCAAGTGCTGAAGCGAAGATAAAACCTCTAGCTTCAATTCCCGCAATAGAAGTTGATGGGCGGGCATAGTTTGAAAAGTGATCTGTCACTGCAGAAAAGGCAGCACCATCTGCTAAAAGCGGAGTGATATCTTGAAAAAGAATCCCTGGTTTTGGATAGTCAGGGATTGCTCTGATGAGAGCGACTGCCTCATCGATATTCATGTGCTTATCCTAACCAATGTGTCCGAGAGGGGACTTGAACCCCTAATCCCTTGCGGGAACTAACACCTCAAGCTAGCGCGTCTGCCAATTCCGCCACCCGGACTAAGTGCTGGGAAAGGATAGCAATTTGGTGAGAGAATGGCGAAATGACTACATCATCACGCACCGAACTTGAAAATGAAGCAATCCGCATTTGTCAGGAATTAATCCAGATTCCTTCCGTTAATTACGGTGATGGCAAAGGCGATGAAAAGGCTGTCGCCGCACATGTGATGAAGCTGCTCACAGAAGTTGGTATTGAAGCAACTATGTATGAAGCAGCTCCAGGTCGTTGCAACGTCATTGCTCGAATAAAGGGCACTGACTCAACTCGGCCAGGTTTAGTTCTACATGGTCACATTGATGTGGTTCCTGCAAATGCTGATGATTGGTCAGTTGATCCGTTTAGTGGAGAAATTCGCGATGGAATGATTTGGGGTCGCGGGGCTGTAGATATGAAAAATATGGATGCCATGATTTTGGCAACGGTTCGCGATTGGGCCAGAACCGGTTACAAACCAAAGCGTGACATTGTTTTAGCTTTCTTTGCTGATGAAGAAGCTGGCAGCATTTATGGATCGCATTGGATGGTGGATAAGCATCCTGAAGTATTTGCTGGTTGTACTGAAGCCGTGTCTGAAGTTGGTGGTTTCTCTGTGACTGTAGCTGGCGGCAAACGTCTCTATCTCATTGAAACAGCTGAAAAGGGAATTCACTGGATGCGTCTGACTGCCCATGGACGCGCCGGTCATGGTTCAGTAACAAATAATGAAAATGCTCTAACGCGTTTGAGTGAAGCGGTAGCAAAGATCGGAAATCACCAATGGCCTCAACGCTATAGCCAAACGGTTAAAGCTTTTTTCAAAAAAGTTGCAGCTGAAACAGGCAAGGAATACAACGAAAAGGATTTGACTCCATTGCTCAGCGAATTAGGTTTTGCTGCCCGTATGGTTGGAGCAACATTGCAAAACACTGCCAACCCAACAATGCTCGAAGCAGGTTATAAAGCCAATGTAATCCCAGGTTCGGCTAGCGCTGTAGTTGATGGGCGTTTCATCCCTGGTTTTGAAGATGAACTCAATGAAACTATTAGATCTCTCATTGGTCCAGATATAACTATAGAAACAATTACCACTGATAAGGCTTTAGAAGTTCCTTTTGAAGGAGATCTAGTTGATGCAATGTGTGCAGCAATTATGGTTGAAGATCCTGAAGGAATTCCGGTCCCTTATGTGATGAGCGGTGGAACGGATAACAAAGCATTGGCCGAACTAGGCATCATCGGTTATGGATTTTCTCCATTGAAACTCGATGCTGACTTTGATTTCATGGCGCTCTTCCACGGAGTCGATGAGCGAGTACCAGTTGAAGGTCTCACTTTTGGCGTAAGAGTGCTGAAAGATTTCTTAGAAAACGCCTAAGCGCTCACATCATCCAAGGCGCTACGAACGATGTCGGGAAGTGAAATCTCTTCACTTTGAAGTACTCCACGTAGTTGAGCGCCGGTTCTTGCACCGATAATTGTGCTTGTTACACCAGGTGCATCTCTGACCCATGACAACGCTACTTCAAGAGGTGAATAACCCAAACCACTTGCAGCAACGCACACAGATTCAACAATGCTGTTACTTCTTGAATCTAGATACGGGGAAATATCTTTTGCAAAATGTGGGGCGGCACCGCGCGAATCACTTGGAATTCCATTTCGGTACTTTCCGGTGAGCACACCTCGTGCAAGAGGTGCCCAGGCTAAAAATCCCACACCGCACGCCTGTGCACTATCTAAAATTTCTATCTCGGCGTCGCGATTAAGGAGAGAGTATTCACTCTGAATAGTAGTGATGGGTGCCTTTGCTGAGTTGCTAATTTGCTTGGTCGCAGATTGCGCCAGTTGCCATCCTGTGAAATTTGAAATACCAACATAGCGAGCTCGCCCAGTGCTATATGCATAGTCCAGGGCAGATAAAGTGTCATCAATGGGTGAGAACGGATCCCACGTATGCACTTGCCAAATATCTACAAAATCAGTCCCAAGTCTTGTTAAGGAACGATCTAACTCTGCGATGAGAGCATGACGTGAATTATCTACAGTGCGTACGCCTTCTGGAAAAGTCAGACCAGCTTTTGTGGCAATTACAACTTCATCTCGTTGAAAGAGAGTGCCAATAAGCCCGCCAATTACACGCTCGCTATCGCCATCGCCATAGGTCGCTGCCGTATCTAAGAAATTTCCTCCGGCATCAATAAATGCTCGACATTGATCTGCAGCTTCATGTTCATCGGTATCGCGACCCCATGTCATCGTTCCCAGCGCTAATCGCGAGAGCATGAGCCCGCTGTTTCCCGCTTTGCGCATTTGCATGGAGTGACCCTAGCAAGTCACGAGAGTAAAACCTGCGATAGCCTTTGCGATATGCAGATAGTTTTGATCAGACATGCTCATTCCCAAGCAAATGCGCGGGGGGTCTTATCTGGCCGTCTTCCCAATATTGCACTCTCTGAAAAGGGCATCGAGCAATCGCAACAGCTTGCCGCCAGATTAGGATCATTTCCAATCGCAGAGATCCGTATTAGTCCGATGCAACGCTGCCAGGAAACCATTTCTCCTTGGCTAAATACACTTCCAAAAGCATCTCAAAAACTGCTTGTCCATGATGAAAATCTGACTGAAGTTGATTACGGCAGCTGGAGTGGAAAGAAGCTTTCAGTTCTCTCTCGTCATAAATTGTGGAGAACAGTTCAAGGCAATCCCTCGGCCATGTATTTTCCTAACGGCGAGGGTCTAGCCCATATGCAACAACGAGCAATGAGGGCTGTTCACCAAACGTTAGATTGCAATAGAACAGGCGTTGGGGTTTTAGTCAGCCATGGAGATGTCATTAAGGCAATTGTCGCTAATTCCCTTGGAATGCATCTGGATGATTTCCAACGCATTGTTATCGATCCCGCTTCAGTAACTATTCTTGATTTTTCTCATGGCAAGGCTCGACTGACTCTGCTTAATGACACGCGATCAAACCTAAACGCTGCCTTATCTGGTCCCAAGCGAAGCAAAAATCTTCTTGGGGGCGGTTCAGGAAAATGAGTTATGAGTTCGAGAGTGTTGATCGCTTCGTGTGCGGAACTGTGGGTGAGCCGGGTGAGCGTGAATTTTTCCTTCAGGTGCGATCCGGAATTGCGTTAGTAAGTGCTTCTCTGGAGAAATCGCAAGCATCCACATTGGCCCAGCGTTTAGAAATTCTATGTAAACAGATCGCCAAAGAGGATGTGACGTTAGTTGTCGATCGTCTCGAGCGAGATGACGCTTCACTTGAGTCACCAGTTGATAAGGATTTTGTTATCGGCGCGATATCTATCGCTTGGGATGACGAATTGAAAAAGGTGGCTGTTGAGCTATATTCAATTAAGGATATTGAAGTTGAGGATGAAACCCCGGATATCACTTTGAATATAACGCTTGGACAAGCCAAAGCCTTCATCGTTCGCACCAATGCAGTAGTTAATGCAGGTCGTATCCCTTGCCCATTTTGTGCAATCCCAATAGATCCACGTGGTCACTTGTGTCCTAGGGCAAATGGTTACAGGCGATAAACGCACGATCCTGACGTTAGGTGAAATGTCAGTTACAGGTCGTTTAGTTGATGCATCAAATGCAACTCTCTATGCAAAAGTCGTCCACGAATCGAGTGAAATTACCGCCATATACAAACCTGTAGCGGGGGAGCGACCGTTGTGGGATTTTCCAGATGGAACTTTGGCAGATCGTGAGTTTGCAGCATTTCGCGTCAGTGAGTTCCTTGGCTTAGATTTGGTACCACTCACAATTTTGCGTGATGGTCCGTATGGAATCGGAATGGTGCAAGAGTGGATAGATATTGATGAGTCAATTGATTTAGCTAACTATTTCTCGCAAGATTTACCACAGCTTCGAGCAATGGCTTTCTTCGATGCAATCATTAACAATACCGATCGCAAAATCGGCCATTTATTGCCCGATGAGAACGGCAATCTTTACGGTTGTGATCATGGAGTTACATTTCATGAACAAGACAAGCTGCGCACAGTTTTGTGGCAATGGGCAGGAGATGACCTAACCACTGAAGAATTGAAGGCTTTGGAGTTAATCAAGGTCGCTTTAGGTAAAGATCTGGATTTATCGGCTCACTTAACCCAACCAGAAATTGAGGCGTTACTGAGTCGTGTCGAAAGATTATTAGAAAGCGGCATAATGCCTTTGCCTAATCCCGAATGGCCAGCAATTCCTTGGCCTGCGTTCTAGCAACTTAGTTACTAGAATCTACTCATGAAATCTTGGCCAGCTGTTGCGGTTCCTGCACTCATGGGTGGACACACGATTCCGCAGATTTCGCTCACGAATTCAAAGACTCTCACAAAGGAGTTGGTTGGTAATAAAGATATCTACCGCATGTATGTCTGCGGGATCACTCCTTATGATGCAACGCATCTAGGCCATGCGGCGACATATCTAACTTTCGACTTAATCAATCGCTACTTACTCGCCACTGGCGCTGAAGTTCTCTATGTTCAAAACATCACAGATATTGATGATCCACTTCTTGAGCGCGCTGCACGCGATAACTTAAATTGGGAAGATTTGGCTACCTCGCAGATCGATCTTTTCAGAGGAGACATGGTTAACCTGCGAGTAATACCACCGGCTCATTACATCGGGGCAGTAGAGGCAATTGATTTAGTCAGCCAAGCAGTAACCGCTCTTGAATCTGCCGGTTCTATCTACTCAATTGATCAAGATCTCTTTTTTAAAAACTACTCTTCACCTGACTTCGGTTCACTCTCTCACCTAGATAAAGAGAGTATGAAAGAAATATTCTCCCAACGCGGTGGCAATCCAACACTGCCAGGAAAGATCGACCCGTTGGATTGTTTGGTGTGGATGGCTAAGCGTGAGAATGAACCAGGATGGCCTTCAGTTCATGGGGTTGGTCGCCCAGGCTGGCATATCGAATGCACCGCAATTGCATTGAAGTATCTGGCACCGATTGAATCAGATGCTACATGTATTGACATCCAGGGCGGTGGGAGTGATTTGATATTTCCACACCATGAGATGTGTGCTTCTCAAGCGCGAGTCTTAACTGGAAAAGATCTTGCAGCTACATATGTTCACGCCGCAATGATTGGTCTAGATGGTGAAAAGATGAGCAAGAGTAAGGGAAACCTCGTCTTTGTTTCTAAATTGATTGACTCTGGCACAGATCCTATGGTTATTCGCTTTGCACTCATGTCGCAGCACTATCGATTAGATCGAATGTGGACACAAGAATTGCTCAATGAATCTATCGTGAGAGTTTCCAATATTCGCAAGGCTCTGCAATCTTCCACCATCGCTCCTACAGATTCAGTCATTGGGCAAATCATCCATTCGCTCAGTGATGACCTGGATACGCCAACAGCCTTAGCTGCACTCGACACATGGGCAGCAGATTCCCTTAACGGTAGCGGTGGTGGGGATGCTACAGAGCTGCGTTGCCTACTAGATGCTTTGCTGGGTCTAGCCCTTTAATCTTTAGTTCTGCGTCGCAAGTAGCGCTCGAACTCTTTTGCAATTGAATCGCCCGAGACATCGGGTAGTTCGGCTGCATCTTTAGAATCCTCAAGTGCTTTGACGTATTCGGCAACATCAGTATCTTCTTTGGCCATCTCGGTCACATCTTTTTCCCACTCATCTGCAGCCTCTGAAAGATCTGCTGGCGGGATTGTTATCTCTAAGAAATCTTCTAGTGAATTTACTAAAGACAAAGTGGCCTTAGGCGATGGCGAACTAGATGCATAATGCGGAATAGCTGCCCACAGTGAAACTGCGTCTATGCCTCGTCGAATGCAACCATCGGCAATTATTCCCAAAATTCCAGTAGGTCCTTCATATCGTGAAAACTCAACACCTAGACGAACAGCTAAATCTGGATGCGCACTAGTTCCACTTACTGCAATTGGACGCGAATGTGGAACATCGGCCAACATGGAACCCAGCGTAATAATCAAAGAGACTTCTAAATCATCGGCTAAATCTAGAAGTTCTCGTGTGAAACTTTTCCACCGCATTGAGGGTTCAGTGCCCTTAACTATCACTAAATCTCGATCAAAATCGGGAAGGACCACGCCAAAGATTTCAGTTGTTGGCCAGGTGATGTTACGAATTTGAGATTCATCTACATAGATTTGCGGACGATTGACTTGAAAATCATAAAACTCTTCGGACTCAATATCTGCAATTAATTCTGGAACAACATCATTGGGTTCATTTTGCCAAGCAGACAGTAGATGCTCAACAGCACCCGTTGCTGCTTCACCCGCATCGTTCCACCCAGAAAAGGCCATCACCATAATTGGATTGCGAAGGGCTGGGATGTGATGTATCTCCATAGGACTAAACCTTAGGGTAATCTTGCCGAGTTCTGCTAGATGGAAAACTTAAAGGAGACGGGTGAATACTTTTTTTGACGCAGTCTTCTTCGATATGGATGGCTTATTGGTTGATTCTGAACCTGAGTGGCTCAAATCTGAGAGTGAAATAACGGCCGCTTATGGATATCAGTGGAAGCCAGAAGATCAGGTGGCTTGCTTAGGTGGTCCCTTATCGCGAGTCGGACAATATATGCACGAAAAATGTAATCAAGCAGAGGACCCTGAATTCTTCACGCAAAAGCTCATAGAAGTTCAGTCCGAGAAAATGCGCTCTCACACTCCTTTTATGCCAGGAGCCTTTGAACTACTTAAAGATCTTCAAAGCAATGGGGTTAAAACCGGGTTAGTGTCAGCAAGTCCGCGAATTATTGTTGATGCGGTTCTAGAAAATGTGGGCAGAGATCTTTTCCCTTTTTCGATCTCAAGTGATGATGTTGAGCAAACAAAGCCGCATCCTGATGCATACCTCAAGGCTGCGCAATTGACGCAGAGCAATATTGAACACTGCCTCATTTTCGAGGATTCACTCACAGGAGTGGGCGCAGCTATGAGTAGTGGCGGCTGGTTAGTTGCCGTTCCACACCTGGTCACAGTCCAAGAATCGTCCAGAGTGCGCGTGATTAAATCTCTGGAACAACTCAACTACAAAAAGCTGCAGGCGCTGTTTGTGGATTTCTCTCTAGCAATCTAGCTGGTGTGTGCAGGGCAAATTGTTTTAAAAAAGCACCAATCGCATAGACGACTTGGTTTAGGTGGCCAATAATCTTTTTCCATCGAAGCGAAAATATCACTTGCGACTCGTTTTAGAATTTTCTCAGTTGACGCCAAATCCGACAAAGTAGGTGTGCTCTTAACGAGCTTGCCATCTCCCAAATAGATCAGTTGCAAGAGACGGGGCAGAACGTTGTGCATTTTGAAGTAGAGGAGAGCGTACACGCGTAATTGGAAAAGGGCTTTTTCTTCCCAACCTGGTTTAGGCGCTTTCCCAGTTTTGTAGTCCACGATACGTACTTCACCAGTTGGCGCAATATCTAGACGGTCTACATAACCGTGCAAATAAATCTGCTCCGAGAAGTCATTTTCCAAATGCAATTCGCGGTGAGTTGCTTCAAAGCTTTGAGGATCTTCTAAAGTGAAATAGGTACGAAGTAGTGATTCAGCACGATCAAACCACTCCTTTTCATTGGTCACCATTTCCATAAGTTCTGGCTTTTCGGCCATTTGTGCTTGCCAACGTGAGGGCAATAGTTCAATCGCACTCTGAGGTGTTCTATCACTGGGGGCGTTTTCAAATAGATCGTGCAAAATTGTGTGCACTAAAGTTCCGCGTTCTGCATCCAGTGAAGGTGGCTGTGGGAGTTGATCGATGACTCGGTATTTATAGAGTTGAGGACAGTTCTCAAACTCACTCACCCGACTAGGGGATAGGCGCAATGGCTGGTTACTCACGTACGGCAACATACCCGCACTTACTTGGATTATTTGACCTAAGATGCTCCCGTGTCGAATCAAGGTTTCTTTGCAGCGGGTGATCGCATTCAACTTACCGACCCTAAAGGCAAGCTCTACAGCTTCACGATAGTTCCAGGCAAGGAATGGCACACCCACAAAGGCTGGATTACTCACGATGACCTTATCGGAATGCCTGAGGGCTCGGTAGTCAGTACTACTGCCGGATTAAAGTTCACAGCATTTAAGCCGTTACTTGCTGACTACGTATTAACAATGCCACGTGGTGCAACGATTGTTTATCCCAAAGATGCAGCAATGATTGTTGGCTTGGCCGATATCTATCCCGGTGCACGGGTACTGGAAGCTGGTGTTGGTAGCGGCGCTCTAACAATTTCCTTACTACGAGCTGCAGGTGAAAAAGGTTACGTGCACTCTGTTGAACGTCGTGCTGATTTTGCTGAAAATGCACGTTCAAATGTCGATGCATATTTCGAAGGCGCACCATCGAATTGGAAGTTAGACGTCGGGGATTTACAGGATCAAAGTTTTGATAGTGAATTTGATCGAGTAGTTCTGGACATGTTGGCGCCATGGGAATGTGTGGATATTGCAGCACGTGCCTTGCGTCCAGGTGGGGTGTTTATGTCTTACGTGGCAACAACCACACAACTCTCAGCCACGGCCGAAGCAATAAAGGAAGATGGACGATTTACAGAACCGGAAAGTAGCGAAACTTTGGTACGTGGATGGCACCATGAAGGCTTGGCAGTTCGCCCACAGCAGCGGATGATCGGACACACAGGTTTCCTTATTCAAAGTCGACGCATGGCCCCAGGAGTTGAAGTGTTAGCACGTCGACGCAGGCCATCAAAGGGTGCATACGGTGTCGCGGAAGAGTGAACGTCTAGTCAATCTGACAATCGCTCTACTTGCCACACGACGTTATCTAACTAAGAATGAAATCTTTCGAACTATCGAAGGATATGAAGGAAATGATGAATCTAAAGAGCGCATGTTCGAGCGCGACAAGGATGATTTACGGTCATTGGGAATTGAGATCGAAGTTGGTGGTTTCGATCCTATTTTCAATGATGAAGCTGGATACCGAATCAAACCGGAGAATTACGCACTCGACCTAGGAGAGATCTCAGGTTCTGACATTGCATTGCTATCTCTGGCAGCTTCTGCATGGAATGGGCAGGCACTCAACGCCATTGCGCATTCTGCGCTTCTAAAGCTTAAGTCGATCGGTATTGATTCTGATATTGATTCGATTCCAACTCTGGCACCCAGAATGGCCAGTGCAAGTAGTGAATTGGTTGCTGTTGTTGAAGCCATCACAACCAAATCAGCGATCACTTTTGAATACATGGCCCAAGATTTATCACAGCAAAAGCGCACTATTCATCCGTACGCATTGGCCTCACGAGATGGACATTGGTACTTTGCTGGATTAGATGTGGACAAGAATGCCATTCGCACATTCCGCTTAGATCGCGTGCAAGGTGAAATCGCGCTGGGTAAAAAGATGGACGTGTTCGCAATACCAACAGGGTTTGATCTCTTTTCGCACGTGGACGAAGCCGTGAGTCAAAAGATAGCTACGGTGGATGTGCGCAAGGACAAAGCTTTTGCCCTGAGAAAGCAAGCCTTATCGATTATTGACAAGGGGGAGTGGGATCAAATAACGATCAAATATAGTGATCAAACTACTTTCCTAGATTCACTTCTGTGGCATCTAGATGATGTTTTAGTGATTGAGCCTTTGGAGTTACGAGATTCAATCATTGACGTGCTTCGCACAATGGTGGTGGTTCATGGCAAAAAATAGGCCAGCACCAATCATTCACACAGAGCGTCTCCTTGCACTAGTTCCTTACATCAGTGCACATCAAGGGATTGCAATCGCTGACCTTGCCAAAGCTTTCGATGTAACTACTTCCCAGATGAGCGCGGATTTAACAACTCTATGGATGTGTGGTTTGCCTGGTTACACCGCCTTAGAGCTGATGGATTTATCATTCGAATCGGGTTTTGTAACCATACGCAACGCACCAACGCTCAAGTCTCCGCGCACACTCAATGTTGAGGAAGTGATTTCTCTTTTACTTGGCTTGGATCTCATTAAGGAATCTCTTTCGAATAATTCGCAAATTGCCGAAAGTGTCAGCAGACTTTCAAAGCGTTTGAGTGAAAAAGCTGGGGTAAGCGCAAATTTTAGAGCGCACGATCCCGTTTCAAGTTCCGTGCGGGCTGACATAGAAAATGCTTTGTCAAAGCAACAAACATTGGAAATGACTTACCACTCTCTCTATAGCGATAGTTTTACGCAACGGCGTATTACACCTCTAGAACTTCGAGTCGAAGCAGGCATTGAATACCTCTTCGCGTACTGCCACAACGCGATGGCTTTTCGAATTTTCAGATTGGATCGAATTCAGACTCTTAAAGTGAGTACTGAAAAAGCGGTCACTATCGAAACAGATACTCTCAAGAATGCAGGTGAGGTCAGTGCGCACATTTCATTTGCATCTAGAGCTCGATTGATGAAGGAGAGATTTGGGCTAGATGACGCCCCATTGGATGTGAAAGTACAGATTGCATCCTTTTCTCGTCAGTGGATCATTCGCAGTATTTTTGCCTCTTCAGGTAGTGCGCGCCTGGTTGAACCCGTCGAATTGGGTGATGAAATAGCCGAAAAGGCCCAACTGATACTCGATCGTTATCTGGCTCACTAACCCGCCTAGCCATTTTTCGGGGCTCTGGGGTAGCCTTACCGCTTAAGTACTTCTAACTGCAGGGAGTTTGCCATGTTCTTACGTGAACCTAGCCATATTTTGATTCTACTTATCGTTGTCCTTGTTCTCTTCGGCGCAAAGCGTCTTCCTGATTCAGCTCGCTCACTTGGTCGCTCCATGCGCATATTCAAGAGCGAAATGAAGGAAATGACAGCTGAAGAAAAAAAGGCTGACGGCGAAACCCCTACAGACAAGTAAATTCTGATGGCGTCTTCTCAAGACGCACGGATGCCATTACTAGATCATTTACGAGAACTTCGTAAGAGAGTAGTTCGCGCATCTGTCGCGATTCTCTTTGCATCTGGCTTTGGCTGGTATTTCTACAACCCAATTATTACCAAGCTAGCCCTACCGGTGTGTGACTTAGCGGCAGCCCAAAAAAGCGGCGCTACTCATTGTGGTTCTCTCTATATCAATGGCGTTCTAGGCCCGCTTAATCTGCAAATCAAAGTTTCACTTCTAGCCGGAGTTATCCTTTCTGCTCCTTATTGGCTTTTTCAATTATGGGCATTCATCGCTCCAGGATTACATCGAAAAGAGAAGCGTAACTCGGTTCTTTTCTTAGCTTCAGCTACGCCATTTTTTGCAGTTGGTGCGACGTTGGGTTACTTGGTTCTACCAGTTGCAATCAAGGTGCTTTTCGGCTTCACGCCAAATTCACTTTCAAACCTAGTTAAATTTGATGATTATCTAGATTTTGTAATGCGTATCATTTTGCTCTTTGGCTTAGCATTCGAGTTGCCAATCTTCTTAGTAACTTTCAACCTTATTGGATTCTTACGTGGGCAAACTATTCTTAGGCCTTGGAGAATCTGGGTCTTTTGTATCGTTCTTTTCACAGCTGCATTCACCCCAACTGCTGATCCACTCACCATGATGCTGTTGGCTGTGCCTTTGATCGTTCTTTACTTTATGGCAGGTGGAATAGCACTACTGGTTGATAAACGACGCGACAAGCGAGCTTCTAAAATTGAAACGGATTCAACCTCAATCGATGCACCAACTCCTATAAGCGAATAGGGGGTAGTACATGTGGGCCTTAGTTATAAATCCTGTTTCAGGCCAAGGTAAAGGTGCCCGCATTGGTACACACGTTGCTGGTTACCTCAGTAGTCGTGGCATCAGTTACGAGATAATCATTGGACGCAACGCAATTGATCAAGTTGATATGTTGCAACGTTTTTTGCAACGTTACCCAGATTGCAGTGGTGTTATAGCGGTGGGTGGAGATGGCCTTTTGCACCTCGTTCTACAAAAGGTTACGCCAGCTCAAGTCCCGCTTGCGATCATTCCTGCCGGCACCGGCAATGATTTTGTTCGCACATTGGGTTGGTCACTTGATGATGTTGATTCGATTTTGTCGTCAGTATTGAAATCAAAACCACGATCAATAGATCTTGGATTAGTCGATGGCCAATGGTTCGGAGCGATTCTCTCTACAGGCTTTGATTCAATCGTTAACGAGAAGGCAAACACGATGTCATGGCCAAAGGGCCCCAACAAATATAACGTCGCGATTGCGATTGAATTGCCAAGGTTTGCTCCCAGACATTATGAGATTGTGCTAGATGACAGAACCATTTCAACTCAAGCCATGCTCATTGCTGTCGCTAATGGTCGATCCTATGGTGGAGGAATGTTGGTCTGTCCTGAAGCAGAAGTGAGTGATGGCTACTTTGATGTCATGGTTCTACATCCAATTTCTAAGTTGGAATTCATTAAGGTTTTCCCACGCGTCTTTAAGGGAACTCATATATCGCATCCTGCCGTAGAAATTGTACGTAGTAAGACTGTCACTATTACCTCTGATGCGGTGGCATATGCCGATGGCGAGAGAATTGGGCAACTGCCGATCAGCGCACAATGTGTCTCAAATGCATTAGCCACGTGGATGCCATGACAACTCCTGCAGAAAAGTTTGCAGCAGCCAAAGTGCGCAATCAATTCAAAGAGACAACTGCTTTTGTTCAAAGTTTTGATTTTGAATTCGATCCTTTTCAAGTAGCCGCGTGTCATGCTGTTGAAGAGGGGAGTGGTGTTCTAGTTGCTGCGCCAACTGGTGCAGGAAAGACTGTTGTAGGTGAATTCGCTGCTCACTTAGCTTTAAAGCTTGGAAAAAAGTGTTTTTATACAACACCTATTAAGGCTCTTTCAAACCAGAAGTACTCGGAGTTCGTTGCAATGTTTGGCGAAGAGAGAGTGGGCCTGTTAACTGGCGATACCAGTATCAACGGTGATGCTGATGTATTGGTGATGACAACTGAGGTTTTGCGAAACATGCTCTATGCCGGCTCTAACACTTTGACCAACCTGGGTTATGTAGTCATGGATGAAGTGCACTATCTGGCAGATAAATTCCGTGGCGCAGTGTGGGAAGAAGTATTGATTCATCTCATGGAAAGCGTTCAGGTGATTTCACTCTCTGCCACAGTTTCCAATGCTGAAGAGTTTGGAGAATGGTTGGGTGAAGTGCGTGGAAATACGCAAGTGATTGTCAGTGAAATTCGACCTATTCCTCTCTATCAACATGTTCTAATAGGAAATCGCCTACTGGATCTTTTCGAGAAGCCGGGACAAATAAATCCTGAGATTTTGCAACGGGAACGAGAAGCGGTTCGAAAGGCAGCAATTAGTCGACATCGCCGTGGACGTTTTAATGAGGCGCAAGATAGATTGTCTCGAGCAGACATCATTGAAAAACTCGCGCATCAGAATCTTTTGCCAGCAATTACTTTCATTTTCTCAAGGGTGGGTTGCGATGCAGCTGTTAAACAATGTTTACATGCGGGTTTGCGGTTAACTTCTACGCAAGAGCGAGAAGAGATTCGTGCTACTGCCCTTAAATACACACAAAACATCGCAGAAGAAGATCTGGAAGTCCTAGGCTTTGATGATTGGCTCACAGCATTAGAGCGCGGAATTGCGGCTCACCATGCTGGACTCCTTCCTAGTTTCAAATCTGCGGTAGAAGAACTTTTCCAAAAAGGACTCATCAAGGCAGTTTTCGCAACTGAGACTCTGGCACTTGGAATCAATATGCCGGCACGTACAGTTGTGTTGGAGAAATTGATCAAGTACAACGGCGAATCCCATGTACCTATCACTCCTGGTGAGTACACGCAGTTAACTGGACGTGCTGGACGGCGCGGAATTGATATTGAAGGAAATGCGGTCATTCAATGGTCTCCAACTGTTGATTCGGCATCTGCAGCAGGTTTAGCGTCAACGCGTACATATCCTTTGCGTTCCTCGTTTGCTCCCACATACAACATGTCTATAAATCTCATTGCACGATTTGGTCGAGAGAGAGCACGCCGTTCTTTGGAGTCATCCTTTGCACAGTTCCAGGCTGACCGTGCAGTTGTTGGTTTATCCCGCCAAATTGCTAAGAATGAAAGTGCAATAGAAGAACTGCTTTCCCAAGCCGTCTGCCATTTAGGAGATTTTCTGGAGTATGCAGGTATTCGCCGCGAAATCAAAGAGGTTGAAACCCTTCTTTCAAAGCGTGATCACAAAAAGACTTTTGATAATAGACAACGCACACGATTAGAGGGTGATCTCTCGGATTTACGCAAAGGACTGCGTAATCACAGCTGTCACGCATGTGCCCAACGCGAAGATCATTCACGATTTGCTGAAAAAGCAGGGCGTCTTAATCGTGAAAATGAGGGCTTGCGCACTCGTGTACAAAGTCGCACACATGTCATTGCTAAAACATTCGACCAGATTTGCCAAGTACTTACCCATTTGGAATATATCGAGGGGGAGAAGCCAACTTCACAGGGAAAGATCCTGACCAAAATTTATGCAGAATCTGATCTTTTATTAACTGAGGCGATACGACGAGGAATTTTGGATGATCTCAACGCACCTGAATTATTATCAGTAGTTTCGACAATGATTTTTGAGTCACGCAATGCTGACAATGTTGCCCCGAAAATGCCGAGTCCACGTGTTTCAAGCGCTCTTTCAGATGTTATTTCTATCTGGGCTGAGCTAGAAGAGTTAGAAACTCAATATGGAGTTAAAACCCAACGAGCCCCTGATGCTGGCTTTTGTTGGGTGTCATATCGCTGGGCTAATGGAAATTCGCTACAAAATGTTCTCAAGGGCACTGACATGTCTGTTGGTGATTTTGTGAGATCTACCAAGCAACTTGCAGATCTACTCAATCAAATAGCTGCAGCAAGTGAAAAGCTACGTCCGGTGTGCAAGGATGCAGTTAAACGCATCGACAGGGGAGTAGTTGCATTCCTCATGGGAGATCTATGACATTAATGCTTTTAGATAGCGCCTCCCTTTGGTATCGCGCCTACTACGGAATGCCTGACACATTAACTGCTCCCGATGGAACTCCCGTAAATGCTATTCGTGGATATATCGATATGACTTCGAGATTGTTATCTGTTTATAAACCTAATCGATTGGTTGCATGTCTAGATGGAGATTGGCGTCCAAGTTGGAGAGTGGAACTTTTCCCTGATTACAAGGCAAATAGATTAGAAGAAGAGGGCGATGAAGAGGAAGAGCCGGAAACGCTCACGCCACAGATTCCAATTCTTTTGGACTTACTCGATCTTTTCGGAATTCCAGTTGTGGGTGTTGATGATTATGAAGCAGATGATGTAATGGCCACCTATGCCGAGATCGAAAAAGGACCGATCCGAATCGTTACCGGCGATAGAGATTTATTTCAGATGGTCGATGATAAGCGCGACATCAAAGTTGTTTATCTAGCTAAAGGTATTTCACAGCATGATTTAGTTGACTTTGAATACGTTGCCAATAAGTATGCGATTCCCGGAGATCGTTATGCGCTATTTGCCATGTTTCGCGGGGATCCTTCCGATGGATTGCCTGGTGTTAAAGGTATTGGTGAGAAAGGGGCAGCATTGATTGCCAATAACTTTGCTAACGTTGATGATGCGCTTGCAGGGGCGCATGCTGCTCACGAATCATTGCCACCATCACTTGCTAAAAAGATTATTGCCGGTGCTGACTACCTAGAGATTGCGCCAACTGTTGTTCAAGTTGCTCGCAATGCACCACTGCCACAAGTTAGCTTGGCAATGCCCAAAGCTCCCAAAGATTTATCAGAGATTTATCAATTCAAGGAACGCTACGGATTAGGTGCCAGCGTTGATCGTTTGATCAGTGCTCTAGGTTGGTAAATGTGCTCTTATCCGCGCTCAGCGGATTACTTCTCAGCGCCGCATTTGAACCACTAGCGCTGTGGTGGATTGCACCAATTGCTCTTGCCGTAGAAATGTTTGCTCTCACTCGAAGTGAGCGAAAATATCTCAGTGTTCTAACTTTTGCTCTCACTTTCAATCTTGTCTTACTGCACTGGACAAGTATCTACGTGGGTTCGGTGCCCTGGATCATTCTTGCTACTGGTTTGAGCATATTTTATTTGCCGTTGGTCGCTGTTAAACGCCTAGGAATCTCATTCTTTCCGCTAATTTTCATCGTTTTGGAAGAGATTCGTAATCGCTTTCCATTTCAAGGTTTTGGTTGGGCCAGAATCGCTTACTCACAAGCCGATGCACCGTATGCCAAAATTGCGGCGCACGGGGGAGCGGTCGCTCTTTCTGCCATAACAGTACTCATTGCTCTGTTTCTATTTGGTTTGACGCAAAAACAACTAAGGATTCTGATACTTCTTCCGCTCTTATTGATTTTTCAACCTATGCATGTGAATACAAATCAATCAATTAATGCGTTATTAATCCAAGGTAATGTTCCTGAGTTAGGTTTGGATTTTAATTCCAGAGCTACAGAAGTTTTCTATAATCACGTGAAAGAAACTAAAAAGGCATTACAAGATAATCGCAAAGTCGACTTTATTCTCTGGCCGGAAAACTCAGTAGATGTGGATCCATTTCGCAATCCAGAAGTTTTCGACACACTCAACAGCTATACGCAGCCCCTTATTGTTGGCGCAATTGTCGGCAAAGGTGAGGAAGTCTTGAACACATCAATATTGTGGACAAAAGATACACAAAATGTCTATGTGAAGCAGCACCTGACGCCCTTTGGTGAATACATTCCATTGCGCTCCTTAGCGGGAAAAATCTCACCATTAGTTAATGATGTTCGTGATTTCTCACCTGGAAATGCATCGGTTGTATTTAAAGTTGGCGCAGCTAGGATTGCTCCTGTAATTTGTTATGAATTACTTGATGATCAGATACTGCAGCAAGCAGCAAAATCTTCCAATTTACTTACCGTTCAAACTAATAGTGCAACCTTTGGGGATTCAGCAGAAAGTGCCCAGCAACTTCAGATAACTCGCATTAGAGCTATAGAACATTCAAGGAATGTTTTATCTGTCTCGACGACTGGATATTCAGCGATCATTGACTACAACGGCAAAGTTCTACAAAAAAGTAATATGGGAACTGCCCAGCATCTTTATGCCACAGTGGGGCTGATAACGAGTACATCTCCAAGGGATAGATATGGGGATTGGGCCTTAGTAATCACGCTGATCTGGCTGCTCCTGGTTGCCCGTCGAGCGTATGTATATCGCCGATAAGTTACATTATGTAAAGTTACGCAAATTCAGATATCGGTGGGCAGGAGCAGATTAGGTTCCTATCCCCGTGCGCTCCATCGATACGTCCTACCGTCGGCCAGTACTTGCCCTGCATTCCGATGATTTCACCGCTCACGAGGCCATTTCGCACTGATGGAAGTCCGCCCACTTCACGTGAGTAAGAGCGCTCCCAATGAGCTGCCAAAACAGATTCAATGGTGTGTGGAGCATGGCGCAACGCTGACTCCTCCACCGAGATCTTGCCATCCATGATCTCTTGGATCTCTGCATGAATAGCAGTCATCGCGGCAATAAAGCGATCTATCTCAGCAATGTCTTCACTTTCAGTTGGCTCAATCATCAGCGTTCCTGCAACAGGAAAACTCATTGTTGGAGCGTGGAATCCATAATCCATTAACCGCTTTGCGATGTCATCGACAGTTACGCCACTTACTTTGGTGATCTCTCTGAGATCCAAGATACATTCATGTGCCACACGACCATGTTCACCTGTATAGAGAACGGGAAACATTGGGTTCAACTTTGCAGCCATGTAATTAGCAGACAAAATAGCGATAGATGTTGCAAGAGTTAACCCTTCCCCACCCATCATGCGAATATAAGCCCAAGAAATGGGCAAAATGCTTGCAGAACCAAATGGCGCAGCACTAATTGGTCCAGGCCCAGTTGCAGGTCCCGCTAATTCATCGAGTGGATGATTTGGCAAAAATGGTGCTAAGTGTGAACGGCAAATAACCGGTCCAACACCTGGTCCCCCGCCACCATGTGGAATACAAAATGTTTTATGCAAATTCAAGTGCGAAACATCAGCGCCAAACTTTCCAGGTTGTGCCAAACCCACTAAAGCATTCAGATTTGCACCATCAACATAAACTTGACCACCTGCATCATGAACGAGGCCACACAATTCCGTAATAGCTGATTCAAAAACCCCATGGGTGGATGGGTAGGTGACCATGATTGCTGCCAAAGTCTGAGCATGATCGGCAATTTTTGCCTTCAAATCATCAATACTGACGTTTCCATGTGCATCGCATTCAACAACAACTACCTGCATTCCAGCCATAACCGCACTAGCAGCATTGGTTCCATGGGCAGAACTTGGAATCAAACAAATAGTCCGGCCCTGCTCGCCACGTGAATCGTGATAATTGCGAATAGCTAGAAGACCTGCAAACTCCCCCTGGCTACCGGCATTAGGTTGCAATGAAACTGCGTCATAGCCAGTTATTTTCACTAACCAATCAGAGAGTTGGGCAATAAGTTCGCGAGAGCCTGCGTTCTGCTTTGCTGGTGCAAATGGGTGAAGTGAAGAAAATTCAGGCCATGTCACAGCTTCCATCTCAGTGGTTGCATTGAGCTTCATCGTGCAAGAACCCAACGGAATCATGGTGCGATCTAAGGCTAAGTCACGATCTGAGAGTGTGCGCAAATATCGAAGCATGGAAGTTTCAGAGCGCATGGTGTTAAAGATTGGATGACGAAGATAGGTCGAAGTGCGCACGGCTGATTCTGGAATACATATTTCGGCAACCCCTACCGCACCACCACCAAAGATCTCACACAGATCCCTAAGCATTGTGGCATCGGTGGTTTCATCTAGAGAAACTCCAACATGGGTTGCATCAATTCTCTTCAAGTTGATTTTTTTAGCATCAGCTTTTTGATGTAGATCTGCAGCGTCTTTGACTTTGATAACCAACGTGTCAAAATAATTGGAGTGGACCACAGTATGACCAGATGCGGTAACCGAGTTCGCTAATTCTTGTGTCTGTCGATTAACCCTTGAGGCAATAGTTTTCAACCCCGTTGGTCCATGCCACATCGCATAGAAGGCACTCATGACGGCTAATAAAACTTGAGCCGTGCAAATATTGCTCGTGGCTTTATCACGGCGGATATGTTGCTCACGAGTTTGCAAAGCTAAACGAAACGCTGGATTTCCATGTGAATCAACACTCTGACCAATCAAACGACCTGGTAGAGATCGCTCTAAGCCTTCGCGAACTGACATGAAACCAGCGTGTGGTCCGCCAAAGCCCATAGGAACTCCAAAGCGCTGGGCGGAGCCAACTGCAATATCTGCGCCCCACTCCCCTGGTGGCTTTATGAGTGTGAGTGCAAGTAAATCAGTTGCAGCAATGAGCAAACCTTCTTTTGAATGCACCCACGTTGCAAGTTGGCTGTAATCAATAATTTCACCACGTGTGTTTGGATACTGAACAAGAACACCGAAAACATCGTTGTTAGTTGGGTTCTTTGAAAGATCAACTACTTCAACAGTGATGCCCTGTGGTTTTGCACGTGTTTGAACAACTGCAATCGTCTGAGGATGAACATTGATATCGATGAGAAAGACAGCATCATCACTGCCCTTATAAACACGGCGGGCTAAGGTCATAGCCTCTGCTGCAGCTGTGCCTTCATCCAACATAGAAGCATTAGCAATAGAGAGAGCGGTCAGATCACAAACAGCAGTCTGAAATGCAAACAGCGCCTCTAAGCGCCCTTGTGAAATCTCTGGTTGGTAGGGGGTGTAAGCGGTGTACCACGCTGGGTTTTCTAAAACATTTCGCAAAATAACTGGCGGAGTAATTGTTCCGTAATACCCAGTGCCTATTGCATTTCGATAAACATCATTTTTCTCGGCTAGCGCACGCAATTCTGCAATGGCATCAACTTCATTAAGGGCCGTTGGAAGTGTTTGACTTAATCGTTGGGTGATTGCAATGTTCTCAGGAACGACATCAGCAATAAAATCTGCCATCGAGGAATAACCAAGTTCCATCAACATTGTTTGTGCTTGATCCTCTGACGGACCAATGTGGCGACGTGAAAATGCGTCGTAATCAACCATGGACAAACATCCCCTACCCATACAAGCGGGCCATCAGTGGCCCGAATGAGTTAAGAATATGTCTTTTTATGCGCCTTTGCTCTTGCGACGAAGAGAGAGTTCATCGTTAGATTCAACACCCACGCTTTGACCACTGACTTCACCCTGCAAAAGAGAGAGTGAACCCTCAACCTCATGCCAGACTTTTCCGACCGCAATCCCAAAGACACCTTGGCCGCCAGCTAGTAGGTCGATGATCTCATCAGGACTTGCGCACTCATAAATAGATGCGCCATCACTCATCAACGTCATGCTCTCCAGCTCTGTCACTCCCCTGCTGCGCAGGTGATCAACAGCGGTGCGAATGTTTTGAAGTGAAACTCCAGCATCCAAAAGGCGCTTAACAATTTTTAATACGAGAATGTCTCTAAACCCATACAGGCGTTGAGTTCCAGAACCACTTGCTGTTCTAATGCTTGGTTCTACTAAACCTGTTCGTGCCCAATAATCTAGCTGGCGATATGTAATACCGGCGGCAGAACATGCAGTAGCGCCACGGTAGCCAATTTCTAGTTCCTGGGAAGTCACGGGGAAACTCGTTTCTCTTGGGGAGTGATGTAAATCTAGGGCAGCAACGCCCTGCCTTCAATGACCGACACGGTCGAAACCTCTACTAGAGATTGAGGGTTTGGGCCTCTACCCCGCAAAATCCTCTGGGTTGATCTGATCCAAAAACTCTCTAAAGCGTTCCACTTCCTGGTTCTCATCCCCTGGCGCGGCCTCGGCCGGAATCTCTATTCCGATTTCATCGAGTAGTTCAGAGCTGGCCAAAATGTTTGCTGCTGCCCTAAGGGCTAGTGCAATGGCATCTGAAGGTCTGGCAGAGATGGTGTGGGTAGTGTCAGCGCTATCTCGCAGGATGAGGTTGGCATAGAAAACGCCCTCATCAATATGAGTCACATGCACCGCAGTCAATGTGGCATCTAGCTCTTCGACAATATTTTGAGTTAAATCATGAGTCAACGGCCTTGGTGGTTGCACCCCCTGCTGAGCAAAGGCGATTGCAGTTGCTTCAACTGCGCCCACCCAGATTGGCAGAAAGCGCGAGCCATCGATCTCTTTGAGCAGAACGATTGGCTGATTGGAAGGCATCTCGACTCGAACGCCGATGACCTCCATAGAAATCATCATCGGTTATGAACGAAGGCGATGAAGCCCGCCGCGAACAAGTGCTGCGTGCAGACGAATAGAGAGCGAGGCAATTTCTTTTTGAACTTCTTCAGCCCGGGCCTTTGAATCTGCACCTTTTTGGCGAGTCAATGGTGTGATGACTTGCTCAATCAAACCAATCTCACGATCTGCTGCTGATCTAAATGATCGCAAATGGCGCGCTTCGATTCCAAAACCTGCCATCTCCGTAACAGCCTTAGCAATTGCTAGCGCATCACCGTCGTAGTGACGACCACGAATTGTAATAAGGCCATAGCCTTCCAATTCAACAAGCTGTTCTTCCTTTAATCCTGAGTTCTTCAAAAGCTCATCGCGAGACAAACGCATCTCTGATACTTCACCAAAGGTGCTCGGTGCCATCTCGCCATCAATTGTTGCAAGGCCCAGAGTTGGTCGCGGTGCTGGAACTGAACCAGTAGCAGCTGGAACCAGGCCACGATCGATTGCATCTAAATTAACTTTGATTACTTTGAGAGGTAGGTACTGATCGCGCTGGGCTAGTAAGACATAGCGCAGACGCTCTAGATCAGAAGTTGTGAACTTGCGGTAACCCGATGGTGTTCGCTGCGGCTCAATCAAACCTTCAGATTCCAAGAAGCGAATCTTTGAGATTGTTATATCTGTGAAATCTGGGCGAAGTCTGTTGAGAACTTCACCAATGCTCAGATATGCGCGAGCTGGAACTGCCATCTTGATTCTCCCCTAATTATTTTCTGCCAGAAACAAAGAGCAGATGAAACTTGCCGATTTGAATCTGATCTCCGGAATGTAAAACTTGTTCTGATACTGAAACGTTGTTGACATAGGTGCCATTTAAAGAACCACTATCTTTGAGAGAAAATCCCACAGAGGAACTTTCAATCTTTGCGTGAGATCTTGAAACCGTTACATCATCTAGGAAAACATCACTGGCAGATGAGCGACCAATGCTTGCGCCTTGGGCGGTAATCAAGAATCTAGAACCAAGATTTGATCCTCGATTAATAATGACCATTGCTTTTTCTGCTGACTGTGCAATTTCTTCGATAATGCTTCGATCTGGTGCTGAGACAGTGGCTAGAAACTCATCAAGGGCTCCAGCTGGGGAATCACTGGCTGTGCGCAGACCTAGGTGCAAAGTGGTGGTGAGTTCGCTGGGCGTTTGTTCTGCCTTCACTTTTCTCTCCTCCTTCACCGTCAACCTGAGGCTGACACTAAAGGGGTGAGAGGCTTTGGTCAAGCCGTAATTTGGCCGTAACCCGCAGCATCTAGCAGATCCGATGGCGCCGCTGAGACCTCAACCTTGACCAACCAGCCAGCTCCATAAGGATCACTATTAACAAGCTCTGGGGTTTGGGACAGTGCGCCGTTAATTTCACTTACGACACCGCTCACGGCTGCGAAAATCTCAGATACTGATTTTGTGGATTCAATTTCACCGCAGACTTTGCCCGCAGTCAGTGTTTCTCCAACTTTAGGTAGCTGCACATAAACGATGTCACCGAGTGCACCTTGCGCAAAGTCTGTAATTCCCATTGTGTAAAGATTTCCAGATGAACTTACCCACTCATGCTCTTTGGTGTACTGCAAACCTTCAGGAATTGATGACACGTGATCCTCTTATCTGCGAAAAACCTTCGCGCCCATAACTTATACCTGTAGCAATGTAGAGGGCAATCCCCCAGATGGCAAAACTCCACCCCAGAACAAAAGCAATCGTGCCGAGAGGTGAATCACTTTTGGCTAAGAGCAAAAAAGGGAAGGCATACATGAGGTTGAACGTTGCTGCCTTGCCCAAATAGGTAACGGTGAAAGGGGCGTGACCTTTGGCTTTCATCACAACTGTAATGAGGCCAAGTGCGAGATCACGGGCAATGAGTAAAACAATGATCCAAGCCGGAACAATGTCGCGGACCAAGAACACAATCAGAATCGTCAAGATGTAGAGGCGATCAATGGCTGGATCGGCTAACTCTCCAAAGCGAGAAGTTTGATTCCAAGCTCTAGCTAACTTGCCATCAAAGTAATCGGTGGCTCCCCCGATTGCTAAAACCACAATCGCCCAACCATCAGCCTTACTAGAAAGAGTGAGATAAACAAAAAGTGGAATACCTAGAAAGCGCAGAAATGTAAGAGCATTAGGAATGGAGAGAAGCGATGAATTCATAACTTACTCTCGCTCTTTAACCCTGATCGCTACTTGCACTGGAGTGCCAGGAAATGAGAACTCCTCACGCAATCTACGTTCAATAAAGCGGCGATATGAGGCCTCAATCCAACCATTAGAAAAGACGACAAATTTTGGAGGAGCGATTCCAGCCTGGGTGGCGTAGTACACCTTGGGTTGCTTGCCGCCACGAACCGGAGGCGGAGTTGCACCAATGAGAGCTCCGAGGAACGAGTTGAGTTTGGCCGTCGGAACTCGCTTTTCCCAACTATCAAGTGCTGTGCGAAGAGCAGGTGCCAGACGATCTCGGTGCCAGCCAGTCTTGGCAGCCACGTTTACTCGTTGGGCCCACTCGACTTGATCCAGATGGCGATCGATTTCGCGATCCAACTGATCCCGACGGTCCTCATCCACTAGATCCCACTTATTCATCACGATAACCATGGCTTTTCCAGCCTCTTCCACCATGGTGATGACACGCAAATCTTGTTCCGTAATTGGCTCTGAAGCATCCAGAACTACTACAGCCACCTCACAGCGCTCAAGGGCTGTCTGTGTGCGAAGGGATGCGTAGTAATCAGTACCTGATGCCTGGTTAGCGCGCTTTTTTAATCCCGCGGTGTCGATAAATCTCCAGATCGACCCACCAAATTCAATTAACTCATCAACTGGATCTCTAGTTGTTCCGGCAACATCATCAACGATGGATCTGTTCTCTCCAGCTAGAGCATTTAGCAAAGATGACTTACCCACATTTGGTCGACCAATGAGTGCGACTTTGCGGTAACCATCTTGTGTTTGCGCTCCTCCAACTTCAGGAAGCTCAGCAACAATGTGGTCAAGTAAATCTCCAGAGCCACGGCCATGTAGTGCTGAAACAAAATAAGGTTCACCAAGACCTAAAGACCATAATCCGTGCGCTTCTGATTCTTCGCGCTCTCCATCAACTTTGTTACCAATTAAAATCAAGGGCTTCTTTGCCTTGCGCAAGTGCTGAACCAAAATATCATCTTCATCTAATGCGCCAACTTGTGCATCAACAACAAATGCCAGTACATCGGCTTCTTGCATTGCAATTTCAGCACCGGCGCTTACTTGCACAGAGATGCCGTCAGGTTTTGCTTCCCAACCGCCTGTGTCCATAATGATGAATCGACGTCCACCCCACTCGCACTCATACTGAACACGATCGCGTGTAACACCTGGTGTGTCTTCAACAATTGCTTCTCTGCGTCCTAAGAAACGATTAATCAAAGTTGATTTACCAACGTTAGGTCGGCCCAATATGGCAACAATCGGAAGTCCGAGGAGTGAGCGTTGGCGAAGTAGTTCCCAAATTCGCTCTACAGTCTCATCAAGATCCAGATTCGTCGAATCAACCTCAACTGCATCAAATGCCATGGCTAGCGGTGAAACCGTGCGCGTTGAGTCAATGGAATCGCGGTTTTCCAGTGAGCTCTTCACATCCACAGATTTATCTTCGGTTTCATTCTCGCGGCGATATGCGCGGGCATCTAAATCAGCTGTTAGATATATCTTTAAGGCTGCATCAGGAACCACAACCGTTCCTATATCGCGCCCCTCAACAACAATTCCTCGTGGTGCCTGAGAAATAATCTTGCGTTGAATTGCAAGGAGTTCTTCACGAATCTGTGGCATTGCACTAATGCGACTTACATTCTCTGTTACCGATGTTCCACGAATTGCATGAGTAATTTGCGTGTCACCCGCAAACACATCCGGTGAATTGGGATCAGAGACAAATCTAATTGGCGCACTCTTGAGTGCTTTCAGAATTGCGTCTGCTTCGATGCAGTTATTTTCTAATGCAACCCAAGTAACTGCGCGATAGAGCGCACCGGTATCTAAATAATTCCATCCAGCACGAATTGCAATTGCTTTAGAAGTACTGGATTTACCTGCGCCACTCGGGCCATCAATTGCTACGACTATGCCCATGTGATGAGCCTACTTCTATTTACGAACCGGATGAACGTTCCACCCGATTGATGAGAGATGATTTGATAACTTAACTGCATCATCTGCGGAAAGTGCCAAAGTGATCAATGCATTGAGTTGTCCTGGAGAGTGTTCAATTGCTAAATCTTCAACGTTTACTGACATCGCAGCGCATTCATTAAAGATTGCTCCCAATTGACCTGGTTTGTCATCGATAACGATTGGAAGGTAGGTGTATTCACGTGCTTTTCCACCATGTTTACCCGGAATCAAATTTCGTCCATCACGACCTTTGCGCATAAAGTCCGCGATTTTCTCTTGATCATCAATTGAACCAATCATTACGCCTAACTCTTGATGAAGATTGGTGAGCAAATCTTTCAATTCTCTAGAATTTGAACTGATGATTTCTTTCCATAAATTCTCATCCGAGGCTGCAATGCGAGTTGTGTCGCGAAGTCCGGCCCCAGCAAGGTCTAACCATTCAGGGGCAACGCCATGGAGTGAGCCTGCCAAAAGGGTGGCGGTTATCTGCGGAAGGTGAGAAACCCGGGCAACGGCGGCATCGTGGGAAGGTGCATCTAGTTCCACACAGGTTGCCCCAAGTAGCTGGATGAGCCATTTAACTTTTGCCAAAGCCTCAGGATCGGTCTGTGAGTCTGGAGTGATGATCCAGCTTCTAGAAAGAAAGAGATCACCACGGGCAGACTCTGCTCCCCCAACTTCACGTCCAGCCATTGGGTGGCTACCAACAAATTGCCTCAAAGGTAGCTTTGATGCCTTAACCTTTTCTAGAGGTTCAACTTTTACGCTACATACATCCATAAACGTCGAGTTTGGGTTTAGTGCATACTGCTCATTAATGACCTGGGATAGGGCTCTAAGCGGTGTTGCCAGGATAATCAGCTCTGGGTCGGAGACAGAAGTAGAACCTGTTAAATCCCGTGCCAAAGCCTGACTGCGGCTATCTACGTCGATCATTTCAACCGCGATGTTTTTGGCTGCAAGAGCCAACCCGATGGAAGTGCCTATTAGGCCAGCCCCCACAATTCGAACCGAGCGCACCATTACTGAGCTATATCTCGGCGCAGGGCTACTGCCCCATGTAGATAGATATGAGAAATCTCTTCATGACTCTTTGTGCTCTCAACATGCAGCATCGCGCGGATAACCATGGCCAGTGCTCCCGGGACATTGACTTCTACTGAGCCGATCAGGGGTACTGAGGCAAAGCCAATCTCGCGACATGCAGCTGCCGGAAAGGCGGCTGTTAAATCGGGGGTCGAAGTGAAAAAGACCGAGACAACATCACTAGGTGTCAGGCTGTTGGCATCCAAAATCGCCTGGATCAGCTCTTTAACCCCTGTGGCTATTGC
>Ga0194060_10000192_pt1 | contig 43492 bp, 38 predicted proteins | sample SepL225m_MetaG_FD_163427 | JGI IMG/M metagenome (GOLD analysis project Ga0194060, IMG submission 163427) | Anoxic zone freshwater microbial communities from boreal shield lake in IISD Experimental Lakes Area, Ontario, Canada - Sep2016-L222-5m | ecosystem: Environmental > Aquatic > Freshwater >...
GACGGTACAGTGCTATTTTCGATGCCGATGCGGGCAAGTCTTCGCGCCGCCGAGGATTTTATTCAATCTAAAGCTGAGTTGATTTTGAACGCGCTCGAGAAGTATCGCGCCCGGGGAGGAAAAACTCGCACTGAAAAACAAACGGATTACAAGCTTCATCACAAGCGCGCACTTGCCATCGCTTGTGAACGCGTAGCCTATTTTGCGCCGCAACTTGGGGTTGCATATAAAAAAATCTCGGTGCGCAATCAAAGCACGCGCTGGGGTTCGTGTTCGCGTACCGGAACTTTATGTTTCCATTATAAAATCGCGATTATGCCGCCCCCGGTCGCCGATTATCTTGTTATTCATGAACTCTGTCATCTGCTAGAATTCAATCATTCACCTCGTTTTTGGGCTCACGTAGAAAGATTCAGCCCGGATGCCAGGCAGCATCGTAAATATTTAAGAAATATTTCGAAAATATAATCTCGCAATATGCAGAATGACGAAAAACCTGGGCAAAAAATTATCAGGCACCAAGAAAGAACCGATGAGAATTATGTGACTCCGGAAGAATCCGATACGAGTGACGTGGTTGGAGATCATCTACGGAAATTTTTCGGCGATGAAGGCGTTTCGGTTTTTCACGAATTTGTTTCAGACGTGGTTCATATTGATGTTTTCATGGTGAAGCCCGGGGAGGGTCGTCCGTTTAATATTTTGATGACAAGCGGCATGAGCTCGCGCGCCATGAATGCGCCGGAAGATGCTCAGGACTGCAAATACGCCGAAATCGCCATGTTTCTGCCGGCCGATTGGAAACTCGATCAGGAATCTTTCCGCGACGAAAATAATTACTGGCCGATCAGGCATTTGAAAAAGCTCGCGACGCTACCGCACTGGTACAAAACCTGGCTTTGGGGTTATCACAGCATGCCGAACGGCAATCCGGCGGAACCGGTGGCGTCAAATACCAAATTCAGCGGGTTCTTGTTACTTCCGTCGCTTGTCATGTCTGATGAATTCATGAAAATAGAAACCGGTGAAAAAACGATTTATGTTTTTGTAGCCGTGCCGATTTATACCGAAGAGATGCGGGTCTTGTTGGAAAGTGGTTCCGAGACATTGTTGCCGATATTTGAAGCGGAATTTAAAAATCCGAAAGATTTGGAAGTTGTAAATATTCATCGCAAGAATGTTTGTAGGAAGTTTTTGGGAATATTCTGATTTTCGCACAGGCTGGGTTTCATGCGAGGAGTACAATATAGGCAAAGCTATATAAGCCTATGAAATATTCTGCTTTGTTCAAGTCGGGTCGGATGGGTGAGATGCAACTCAAGAACCGTTTGGTGATGCCGCCGATGGTTCGCGATTATGCCGAGAAGAACGGTCACGCAAACGACCGCTACGTTGCGCATATCGAATCTATTGCGCGCGGCGGAGTCGGTATGATGATTTTGGAGGCGAGCTATGTCATGAAAAGCGGTCAGGGTTTTCCGAATGAGCTTGGGATTCATGAAGATGCCGTGGTTCCTGGTTTGAAGCGTTTGGTAAAGGCCGCTCACAAGTACGGCGCAAAAATCGGGGTACAGCTTTATCATGCCGGTCGTCAGACTCATCAGGCTGTTACTGGCATGCCGATTGTGGCGCCTTCGACCGTGCCGGATCCGTCTTCCGGGGAGATGCCGGTCGCCCTTACCGCAAAAGAGATTCAGACTTTGGTCGAAGCTTATGCTGCCGGAGCCCGTCGCGCTAAAGAAGCGGGTATGGATTTTGTTGAAATTCACGGCGCTCACGGCTATTTAATTACCCAATTCCTGTCACCATTCAGCAATCATCGCAAAGATTCATACGGTGGTACGCCTGAAAAGCGTTTTCGTTTCCTTCAGGAAGTTTATGAAGCGGTGCGTGACGAGGTTTGCGATTGTTTTCCGGTCATCGTGCGTTTGTCGGGTGCGGAGGATGTAAAAGGCGGCCTCATGATTAAAGATACTGTGAAAATCGCGCAAAAACTTGAAGATCTTGGCGTTGATGGTTTGCATATCTCGTCCGGAAACTATGCCTCGTATGCGCAGGGGAGAATGATTTCGCCGATGGCCGTAAAAGACGGTGTGCTGGTTGATTTGGCGGCGGCGGTAAAGAAGCACGTCAAGATTCCGGTGATTACGGTCAATAAGATTCGCACGCCGGAACTCGCCGAGAAAATTTTGAAAGCTAAAAAAGCGGATTATGTCGCTATTGGGCGCACGCTTCTCGCGGATCCGGAATGGCCGAACAAGGTCGCCGCCGGACAGTTGGATAAAATTATGCCGTGCATCGCGTGTAATCAGGCTTGCATCGGACGTCTGTTCGCTGGTCAGGATGTTTTGTGCACGGTGAATCCGACTTGCGGCCGCGAATTGGAATTCGCGAAGAAGCCGGGTAAATCGAAAAAGATTATTGTTGTTGGCGGCGGCCCGGCCGGTATGCAGGCGGCAAAAACGGCGGCCATGCGCGGGCATAAGGTCACACTCTTCGAGGCGAAATCGAAACTCGGTGGACAAATGTATGCGGCTGGTGCCGCGCCTCATAGAAACGGTTGGGTGGAATTTCGTAAGGCTTTGATTCGTGATTTAGGAAAACTTCACATCACGCTCAAGTTGAATAAGACTTTCGGTTTAAGTGATGTTAAAGCATTGAAGCCTGATGCAGTCGTACTCGCAATCGGATCATCGCCGTCGCTTCCGGGAATTCCCGGCATCGACCGCGAGAATGTGGTGACTGCGCGTGATTTGCTTGAAGGAAAATCTAAGGCTACGGGTTCAGTTGTTGTGATTGGTGGAGGCTGTGCCGGCGCTCAGACAGCCGAATATCTCGCGGTTCGCAAGCATAAGGTTGCGATTGTCGAGTTTACTAAGAATATCGCGATGGAAGCACCTCCGGATGATCGAAATCTTTTACTCGGACGACTCACGAAGCTTGGGGTGAAGATAAATCTCGAAACCAAAGTCACGGCTATTGGGGAGAAGAGCGTTACAGTCGAAGATTCGAAAGGCACGCGCACGATTCCGGCAAACACGATTGTTCTGTGTCTCGGCTCGCGTTCGAATGACGGATTGCAGGAGGAATTGAAGGGTGTTGTGAAATCGGTGCAGGTCGTGGGCGATGCGCTGAAGATTTCGCGCATGAATGATGCTGTAGCCGAAGGCGCGCTCGCGATTCTTGCGATTGAAAGTGGCAAATAATTATGGCAAAGAAAGAAGCGGTTTTTGCCGGGGGCTGTTTTTGGTGCACTGAGGCGGTTTTCAAGATGCTCCGTGGGGTTTTGGTGGTAGAACCAGGTTATACGGGCGGGACAGTTATAGATCCGACTTATGAGCAGGTTTCAACGGGAGAAACGGGACATGCTGAAGCTATCAAATTTACTTATGATCCGGCTGTGATTTCATACGAAGATTTGTTGAATGTATTTTTTGCGACGCATGATCCGACGAGTTTGAATCGTCAGGGAAATGATGTCGGAACGCAATATCGTTCGGTTATCTTTTACGCGGACGAAACTGAGCGAAAACTGGCTGAAAAATATATCTCGAAACTTGAAAGCGAACACCCGGGCGGTAAACCGATTGTGACGACGCTTGAAAAGTTGAATAAGTTCTATCCGGCCGAGAATTATCACAAAGATTATTTTGAGAATCACTCGGATGAACCGTATTGCCAAATCGTAATCACGCCGAAAGTGGAAAAAGCCAAGAAGCGTTTCGCGGAATTACTGAAAACTTGAATATGAATCAGGAAGAGGCCAAAACAAAACTGACTCCGGAGCAATATAATGTTTGCTTTTTGAAAGGTACCGAGCCGCCGGGGAGCGGAAAATGGCTGCATAACAAAGACACAGGGGTTTATTCCTGTGTCGTTTGTGACACACGGCTATTTGATTCGGAGACGAAGTTCGAGTCCGGTACCGGCTGGCCTTCGTTTTACGATTTAACTCGCGTAGAATCGGTGAAACTAGTGCCTGACGCTTCCATGGGTGTGCTGCGTACCGAAGTTCAATGTGCCAAATGCGGTTCGCATCTCGGCCATGTTTTTGAAGATGGTCCGGCGCCGACCGGAAAAAGATATTGCATCAATTCGCTTGCGCTTGATTTTACAAAGAAAGCTTGAGCGAAATCGGGCAATGATCTGAACCAAGCACATCCGGGTGAATATCGGCACTCACGATGTGCTTTTTCAGTTCCGTCGAAACCCAGAAATGATCGATTCTCCAACCGACATTTTTTTCACGCGATCTGGTTTTCATATCCCACCAGGAATAATAGCCATTGCCTTCATGGAATAAGCGGAAAGCGTCGATATAACCGTGGCTCTCGAGTTTATCAAGCCAATCACGTTCAATAGCCATAAAGCCGGAAGTGTTTGCATTTTCCTTCGGGCGCGCCAGATCTTCAGGCTTGTGCGCCGTGTTTACATCACCGCAAATCACAATCGGTTTTTGTTTGCGGAAACTTTCGACAAGTTTCAGGAATTCATCATAAAATCGTAATTTATATTGAAGACGCTCTTCGCCCGAGCCACCGTTCGGAAAATAAACATTGAAATAGAAAAACTTTTCAAATTCGAGCATCACGATGCGACCTTCGCCGTCGAGCGCCAGGTGTCCAAAGTCCGTCATGCATAAAATAGGGGAGACGCGTGTGAAAACGGCGGTTCCGCTATAACCGCGGCGAACTCCGCTCGACCAATAGGATTCGTATTGATCGGGATGCAACACGGCCTGCGAAAGCTGATCGACGTGGGCTTTAGTTTCCTGAATTCCTAGTACATCAGGCTTTTCGGTATGGAGCCAATTTAAAAAACCCTTCTTTTCTACCGCACGAATACCGTTCACGTTCCAGGAATAAAGCTTCAACATGAGGATATAGGGTTAAGGGTTAGAGGGAAAGGGATTTCTCTCGCATTCTACTGCGCTTGATTTTCGTATTCAAGTGCGGTAGCTTGGGCGGCGCAGTTCTTTTGCCACTCAGTGTGGCGCGGAGGCAACGATGTGTGGAGTGGTCGGATATATTGGTGAGAAACAAGCCTGGCCCATTATTCTGGATGGGCAGAAAAGGCTCGAGTACCGAGGGTATGATTCGGCGGGCATCGCGATTGGTGATGGGGGACTGGAGTTGCGGAAAATTCGTGCGGTTGGAAAGACCGCAATCGCGCAGATTCGTGCCATCGCGGAGGAAGAGAAGCTGAAGGGAACCTACGGCATCGGACACAACCGTTGGGCGACGCATGGTGGCAAGACGGAAGAGAATGCGCATCCGCACGCCGACTGCACGAATGAGATTCAGGTTGTGCACAACGGACAGGTTGAAAACTGCGTCGCGCTTAAGAAGGCTCTCGAAGGCGCGGGGCACGTTTTCACCTCGGAAACTGATACGGAAGTGATCGCGCATCTCATCGAGTCATATATGGTCGCAGGCGCGAACTTCGTGGAAGCGGTGCGCGAAACGGTGAAGCAGCTCCGCGGGACCTTCGGCATCGTCGTGATGCATTCGCAGATTCCGAATACCTTGGTTGCGGCGCGATTTGGAAGCCCGCTTGTGCTCGGGATTGGAGAAAGCGAAGTCTTTGTCGCGTCGGACGCGAGTCCGATCGTGGCGCACACGAAAGAAGTCATCTATATGGAAGATGGTGAGATGGCGGTTCTCGGAGCGCGCGGTTCGTACCGGATCAGCACTTTTGAAAACGTGCAGGTCGCGCGTTCGGTCGAGAGAATCAATCTCACGGTCGATGAGATCCAGAAGAGTGGTTTCCCTCACTTCATGCTGAAGGAAATCAACGAGCAGGACAAGGTGCTTCGGGACACGCTCGCCGGGCGTCTGGATTCGTATGACGGGCTTGCGATTCTCGGCGGCATTCGGAATCACGAAGCGGTTCTCGCGGGAGCTACGAATATCATCATCCTCGCTTGCGGTACGGCTTATCACGCCGGACTTGTGGGCGCGAAGATGATCGAGGATTTGGCGCGGATTCCGGTGCGCGTGATGTTCGCGAGCGAGTTCCGCTACTCGAACGTTGCGATGCCGGAAGGAACGGTGGTTGTCGCCATCTCGCAGTCGGGCGAAACCTACGATACGCTCGAAGCGGTGCGGGAAGCCAAGCGCCGGGGAGCGCAGGCATTCGGCATCGTGAATGTGGTCGGATCCTCGATTGCGCGCGAGTGCAAACGGGGAGTGTACACGCATGCTGGATTTGAAATCGGCGTGGCTTCGACCAAGGCGTTCGTTTGCCAGCTCGCGGTCATGGCCGAAATCGCGCTATACCTCGGGCGTGCGTGCGGACTCTCGCTCGCTGAGGGTCAGAGGATTGTGGCAGCTCTCATGAGCCTGCCGCACAAGGTTGAAAAGTTGCTTCAGGGTCTTGCCGCCTCGAAGAAGGTGGAAGACTTGGCGGCTTTCCTGAAGGACACACGCGGAATGTTCTACATCGGGCGAGACTACATGTACCCGATTGCGCTCGAAGGCGCGCTCAAGCTGAAAGAGATCGCCTACGTTCATGCGGAAGGCTACGCGGCGGGGGAGTTGAAACACGGACCGCTCGCGCTCATCGAGAAAGACACGCCGTGCGTCGTGCTCTGCCCGAGTGATTCATTGCTCGAAAAGACGCGGCTCACGATTCGGCAACTCAAGGCGAACGGCGCGCAGGTCATCGTGATTTCGAGCGAAGACCTGCAGGAGGTTCCGGAGTTCTTTGAAGTCCGGATTCCATCCGGCGGTTCACCGGTCACGGACGCGATTCTCGCGACGATCCCGCTGCAGCTGCTCGCGTATCACATGGCGGTGAAGCGAGGTCACGACCCGGATATGCCGAGAAACTTGGCGAAGAGCGTGACGGTGGAGTGAAGTGTGTTGAAAGTAGCGTACCCGCGATGGAAGTGAAAAATCCGTCGCGGGATTTTTTGTGTGTTTATTTCCGTCCCACACGTTGATGGTGATAAAAGCCAAGCAGAAAGGTGTTGGCTCGAAGCGAGCGATATTGGGCGTGTGTGAGCCGGGCACTGCGCCCCCAACGTGCCCGCCACACACACGCCCAAATCAGCGCTCGCGTATTGCCCGAAAGGTAATTTGCCTTTTTGCTTTTCAATCACTATACTGTGCCCATCTTAAAAAGGCCCGTATTTGCTGAATAATCTCTATGGCCCAGCCGCAAACGTCCTCACGCCGGAAGTTATACATGACCCTCGGTGCACTTGTAGTGGTGTTTTTATTCACAGGTTTTTTGAATTATCCGAAAGCTTGGAATGTTATGGCCGGCGCGGCTCGCTCGGCTCATCTCGGAATCAGTGATTATTGGGACGTGCCATTTCGTCTCGGCTTAGACTTGAAGGGTGGCGCGAATTTGATTTACGAAGCTGACCTTTCAAAAATTCCTTCTAAGGATCAAACCGAAGCTCTTCTCGGTACCCGAGACGTTATCGAACGTCGTGTGAATGCTTTTGGCGTCGCTGAACCTCTTGTTGAAACGGCTTCAGCCGGTGGCGTTTCGCGTATTAATGTAGAACTCGCTGGTGTTTCCGATGTTGAATCAGCTATTAAGCAAATTGGCGAAACTCCGGTTTTGGAATTCAAGACACCGAAGTCACCGGATGCACAGATTGATAAAAAGGCGACTGACGAAGCTAACGCTGCTTCTCTCAAAAAAGCTGAAGCCGCTTTGGATCGCGTAAAAGTAAAGCGTGAAGTTTTTGCGACGGTTGCTAAAGAAGTTTCCGAAGACGCGGCCACCAAAGAAAAGGGTGGTGAGACAGTATTCGTAAATAAAATGACCGCGGCCTATTCCGAAGTTGTTCAGGAAATCACGAGTCAGAACGCTTGGAAGGGCGAGCTCATGCCGAAGCTCATCGAAACTAAAGATGCGTATTGGATTGTTAAGGTTGATGATATCCGACGCACCGAGCGCGAGGTTCAGGCTTCGCATATCTTGATTTGTTTCAAGGGCGCCTCGAATTGCGATAAAGAAACAACCAAGGAAGAAGCTTACGCGAAGATTAAAGCTTTGGTTCCACAGCTCACACCGGCAAATTTTGCCAAGTTTGCTTCTGAAAACTCAACCGAGCCAGGCGCTGTTAATTCCGGTGGAAGCTTGGGTTGGTTCTTCCCGGTTACAATGGTTGATTCGTTCGCAACCGCGGTTCGCCCGATGTACGTGAATACCATCACTAAAGAACCGGTTCTTACCGATTTTGGTTATCACCTGATTTTGAAGTCCGGTTCACGCCCGAACGTGATTTTGCCTGAATATAAATTATCTGTTATTAAAATCGCGAAAACGGCAGGCATTATTAACGCGTCCGACCCTTGGGAAAATACCAATCTTTCCGGTAAGGATTTGGAATCCGCTACGGTTCAGTTTGATTCTCGTACCGGCGAACCTCAGGTTTCTTTGAAGTTCTCAGCTGAAGGTGGAAAGAAATTCGCCGAACTCACGAAAGCTTGGGTCGGTAAACAGATTGCGATTTTCCTGGACGGAAAAGAAATCAGTGCCCCTGTTGTCCAGCAAGAAATCGATGGCGGATCAGCGCAAATTACCGGCAACTTCTCGATCGAAACCGCGAAGACTTTGGCACGTCGCTTGAACGCCGGTGCCTTGCCGGTGCCGATTAAGCTGGTTTCGCAATCGACAATCGGTCCGACGCTCGGTGCCGCCGATTTGGAAAAGTCGATGAAGGCTGCGACTGTTGCGTTCCTGCTCGTCGCACTCTTCATGATTCTTTTCTATCGCTTGCCGGGTGTGATTTCGGTCATCTCGCTTCTCTTCTATACGAGCGTTGTGCTCGCCATCTATAAACTTTTCCCGGTTACGCTTTCGCTTTCCGGTATTGCTGGTTTCGTTGTAACCGTAGGTATGGCAGTCGATGCAAACGTGTTGATTTTCGAGCGTATGCGCGAGGAATTGCGTCTCGGACGATCGTTGCTTAGCGCAATCGACGAAGGCTTCAACCGTGCTTGGTCGAGTATTTGGGACGGCAACATCACAACTCTCTTTGCCGCTTTTGTGCTCTTCTATTTCACCTCCTCGGTTATTAAGGGTTTCGCTCTGACGCTCGCAATCGGTGTTATCGTTTCGATGTTCTCGGCGATTACCGTGACCCGTTCAATTCTCCGCTTCGTTTCCGGCTTCGAATTCGCTAAAAAAGAATGGCTCTACGGCGCCAAGAAAAAATAACTTCTATGAACGTAGTTACGATCAGAAAATATTGGTACGCCCTTTCCGGAATCGCCGTAGTGCTTTCGATTTTCGCTTTCATGACCTGGGGACTTAAGCTCGGCATCGAATTTACCGGCGGCTCGCTCGTTGAGTATTCAATGGCGAATTCCCCGATTTCGAGCGAAGTTGTTGCTGCTGCCAAGACGGTTGGCGTTGATGCTGGCATCGTTACGACCGAAAGAGGAGTTATTCTTAGAACGGCCGAACTTGATTCGACTAAGCACGCCGCTCTTACGGCTGCCATCAAAAAGCAGTGGACGGATTCGAATGAAGTCCGTTTTGAAACCGTCGGACCTTCGATTAGTGCCGAACTTCGTTCCAAGGCACTTTGGGCCGTCTTCTTTACGCTTCTCCTCATCTGTCTGTATATCGCCTGGGCTTTCCGAAAGGTGAGTGGTCGTATCGAAGCCTGGAAATATGGTGTGCTCGTGGTTTTAGCCGGCGTTCATGATGCCATTATTCCAATCGGCGTCTTTGCGGTTCTCGGCCACTATACTAACCTTGAAGTTACCGGCGCATTCGTGGCTGCAATCCTTACGATTCTTGGTTATTCGATTAATGATACCATCGTGGTATTCGACCGTGTTCGCGAAAACATGACCAAGACTTCCGGTACCGTCGCCGAAATTGTCGACGTTTCGATTCGCCAAACGGCGGTTCGTTCCATCAACACTTCGATGACTGTCATCTTGTCTCTCGTTGCTATTTTCCTGTTCGGCGGAGATTCAACCAAGTCGTTCGCACTCGCGCTTATCATCGGCGCCGCATCCGGTACATATTCATCTATCTTCCTTGCAACTCCTCTCATTGTCGATTGGCAGAAAAAGCGTTAGTACAAATCACACGATAAAAAAGCACCGCTGTCCCGATTGGGTCAGCGGTGTTTGGTTTGCGGGCAAGGTGCTTCTAGATGAATTGCATGTCCTCGAACTTTCTGAGCTCGAGAAGGCGATCTTCGGTGTTCGGCTCTTGCCCTTCTTCAATCTTGGTACTGCGGAGCTCGTCGCAGATGATCTTGCGGGCATGCTCCAGTGCCTCAAGCCAAGAGAACTGGATTTGAGGTCCGGACCTCGTGCAGAGTTCTGCTTTTCCGCTTTCATCGAAGACATAGCGCACTGCGTGACCGCGATGCAATGCGTGTAGCTTGATGTAGAGCGTTGAGATAGTGCCGTGCTCATTCTTTCGCGCGGCGTGTTCGGGCTTCGCGATCCAATGCACACCATGTCTATCAATCGAGCACGCAAAGGTATCGAGAACGCGCTCCAATGCTTCATGGGCTGTCTTTGAACCATTTTTCGGAACTTTGTTGATGATGACGGGTACGTCGGAAAGCTTCTTTTCCCCTGACATTATGGCCTCCTTGATTAGCAATATAAGCTAAAAATCAGTCCGCAGTCAAGCGGTGATATTTTTCCGTTTTTGCGTGTGCTATAATAAATGCGTTATAAATTTAATGTTTTACCGCAATTTTTAGCCGTAAGTCTTGAGTCAACTATGTTTATTCTAGATTTCTTAAATGCGCTGTACCAGCACGTATTGGGCGTCTTAAACGAGATGCCAGCTCATTCGACGAACCCAATTTCGGCCGGCTGGTTTTTGTTTTTGAACGGCGGCTGGATAATCGTAGTGGTATTTTCGATTGTTACGATTGAGCATCTTTGGGTTGAATGGCTCGAAGAGAAGTGGGAGCACGCTCAAACTTATATCTTGCTGAATGTTGAAGTTCCGCGCCTGAATGAACAATCACCAAAGGCTATTGAAAATATTTTCGCAATGGTCTGGGGTACTGGTGGAAAGCCTCAATTTATTCCGAAATATGTTAAAGGCTGGGGACCGAATCGAATGTCTTTTGAAATTGTCTCGCATGAGGGGCATATTCATTACTATATTCGATGTCGCGATAAAATTAGGGATTTGGTGGAAGCTGCCGTTTATAGCGAGTATCCGCTTGCCGAAATCCAGCAGGTCGAAGACTATGTTGATGCCTATCCGCGAAAATGGCCGAATGAGGAGTACGACATGGCGGGAACGGAGTTTGTCATGACCAATAAAGATAATTATCCAATCAGAACTTGGCCTTTTTTTGAGGATAAGCTGATTGGTGAATTCAAGGATCCGCTCGCACATGTAATTGAAGTCATGAACAAACTCGGTCAGGGTGAGCTATTGAGTTTTCAGCTCGCCATAACACCTGCTGACAGTGAATGGAAGAAGACTTCTGAAGCCTTGATTGCAAAAATCGCTGGCATTCCTGTTAAAGAAGAAAAACACGCTCCGGGTCTCATCAAGCTTTTTGTGAGCGAGGCCTATAATATGGTGGAACTTGTAGTTCACACATTTTTTGGTGCGAAGGGATCAGAAGTAAAAAAAGACGAAAAAACTGTAAAAATGGCTTTTACGCCACTCGAAAAAGAAGCACTCGACGGCCTTTCGATGAAAGCATCTAAGGTTGGCTTCAAGACCAAGATGCGTGCGGCCTATCTTGCTCCCAAGGGTGCCGGAAAGGGAGGTGCGCGTTTGAGCGAGTTATCGGCGGCATTAGCTGGGTTTGCTTCGCATAACTTGAACAGTTTTGGGCGTCACTGGCCGTCGGCGATAAAATCAGATTATTCTTGGCACAAGGGAATCTGGTCGTATTATCTGACGTTTGGTTTTTATCGTCCGGCCCCGATTCGTACCATGAATATGTTCTCGAATTTCCGCGGACGTTCTATCGGAACCGCCGCCGCGCCGTACATAATGTGCACGGAAGAACTCGCGACTCTTTGGCATTTCCCGACGGCGCTGATTAAGTCGCCTTTGCTTCGCAAGATTGAGGCTAAGCGCTCAGAACCGCCGTCGAATGTACCGTTCCGCGAAGATATGCTTTTCCCGTCTCAGATTAAAGATGCGGCGGCGCACGGATCTCCGGAACCGAAACAAGAATCACATGGCGGTGGCCACGGTGGTCACGAAGAACCGTCGCAAGAAGTCCCTGAAAATCTTCCTTTCGTATAAAAACCTATGATGGATTTCAAAGATCATTACCTGAACGTGCATCCGAACGAAGTAACGCTTTTCGCGGCCACTAATTTTCGTAATCAATTGCGCAGATTCGGTATCAAGACCGAAGATCGTCGCCGTCACATGTATGTTCTCGGAAAAAGCGGCACCGGAAAAACTACGCTGCTCGAAAACCTGATGTATCAGGATATTCAGAACGGTCACGGTTTGGCGCTCGTCGATCCGCATGGTGATTTCTCGGAAAAGATTATCGGTTTCGTGCCTGAATGGCGCAAGAATGACGTTATTTACGTGAACCCGGCTGATATTGAGCATCCGGTTGGGTTCAATGTGCTCGAATGGAAAAAAGAAGAACAAAAATTCCTGATCGGTGCCGGTTTGATGGGCGTTTTCAAGAAGATTTGGCCTGATGTTTGGAGCGCCCGCATGGAACACATCATGAATAACTGTATTCTGGCGCTTTTGGATTATCCGAATTCAACCCTTCTCGGTATCAACCGTTTGCTGTCAGATAAAGACTATCGAAGAATCGTGATTAGCGCGGTAAAGGATCCGGTCGTAAAATCATTTTGGCTTCATGAATTCGAACGCTGGGAACCGAAGTTTCAAAAAGAGGCGATTGCTCCGATCCAGAATAAAGTCGGACAGTTTTTGTCGTCGACTCTTATCCGAAATATTGTGGCGCAAACGAAATCGACTTTCGATATTCGCGAGGCCATGGATACCGGAAAAATCGTAGTTATCAACCTTTCCAAAGGCAGAATTGGTGAAGATGCTTCACGCCTTCTCGGCGGCATGTTGATTACGAAGATTCAGCTCGCGGCTATGGAACGCGTCGATATGCCGGAAGCTGATCGCCGTGATTTTTACCTGTATGTCGATGAGTTCCAAAACTTTGCCACGGAATCTTTCGCAAATATCTTGTCTGAGGCGCGTAAGTATCGTTTAAATCTGATTGTTGCACATCAATACATCAAACAGCTCGAAGAAGAAGTTGCTGATGCGGTCTTCGGCAATGTCGGGTCGATTCTGACTTTCCGCGTCGGTACTGATGATGCGACTTTCATGGAAGCGGAATTCATGCCTGACTTTACGCCGGAAGATTTGGTGAATATTCCAAATCATCAAATATACCTGAAGCTTTTGATAGACGGCGTAACTTCGAAGCCATTTTCAGCAAATACGCTTCCGCCGCTTGGCAAACCGAGTACGGAACTTTTGGATTTGATTATCAATACAAGTCGTAGACTTTATTCAAAGAATCGTGCCGAGGTTGAAAAGCAAATTGTGCAGTGGTCCGAATCTTATGTTGATGAGTCGCGACCTGTGGCGGCTAAGCCTGTTGCTGCAGCTCCTGTTGCAATTCCACATCCGCCAACTCCTGTTGCGCATGCGGCTCCAGCCTTCACGAAGCCAACACCCGTTGCGCATACTCCGGTTAAACCTCCAAGAATCGAAAGTGTCGAAGTGACTCTGGAACCAGCCAAGCCAAATGAAACGGTTTCATTGTCGGCTCTAATGAAGGACGCAAAGCCCGCGAAAGTTGAGAGCAAAGCTGTGGCAGCTCCGGTAAAATCTTCGTTGCCTGCAAAACCGGTTTCTCATGTAAAACCGGCATTAAAAGTTATCCCAAAAGGGCAAAACGGTGAGTTTGGTGGAAAGATTAGAATCGTAAAGGACGAGGCGCCTGCTCCGGCAAAACCGGTTCCAGCTCCTAAGCCTCATGTAGCCCACAAACCGGTACCTCACGAAAAAACCCCTGCAATTGCGCCAAAAAGCCCAGCTCCAGAACCAAAAAAACCTGAAACTTCAGCCAAGTCTTCACAAAAGTCCTCAAATGTGTTTCCGTGGTGACATAAATAAGCCGTAATCGGCTAATTGAAGTCTCATGGAATCGTTTGATGACCTGGAAATAGCTCGTCACGTTGAGCCGCCGAAAAATATCCCAACTCCGGAAGCCGCTGAGGCTGCCGAAGCCAGTTTTTTCGCTGAGACCAATTCAAGCGCCGGGCTTGGTGATGACCGCAAAGTTTTTGGCGTTTTGCGCGAGGATCGCCGTCGCCACATGTATGTCATCGGAAAAACCGGTGTTGGTAAGACAAAATTGCTCGAACATCTGATTCGTTCCGATATTTATTATGGTCACGGTATTTGCGTTGTCGATCCGAGCGGGGATCTGGTTAACGATTTGATTGATTTTATTCCCAAAGAAAGAATCGGCGACGTGATTGTTTTGAATCCTTCTGATCACAAAAACCCTGTCGCCTGGAATCCGCTTTCAAATATTCCTGTTCCTGAGCGCCATCACGTGGTCGCCGGCATTGTAGAGGTATTTTCTCGTTTGTTCGGAGCGCAGTGGAATCCGCGCGCCGAGCATTTGCTTCGATTTGCGCTTCTCGCACTCCTCGACCATTCGGAAGCGAGTTTTGTGAATCTTTTGACTTTTATCGCGAACGCCGAATATCGAACCAAGGTATTGGAGGTAGTGCAGGACGGCATGGTCAAACGTTTTTGGCAGAATGATTTTGTGAATTGGACGACTTCCGAAGATCGTACGGCGGTTTCGGCGCTTATCAATACGCTGACATCGTTTTTGTCGCATCCGGCTTTGCACGCCGTATTTTCTGGTGCCGAAAACAAAATTGATATTGAAGCGGCAGTTCGTGACGGCAAGATTTTGCTCGTGACGGTTTCAAAAGGCGCGCTCGGCGATATCAACGCCTCGATTTTTGGCTCGCTGTTTCTCGCGATGTTCAAGCGAGCAGTTTTGCGCCGTGGTGTGAACGCGGCTGGTACGAGAGCGGATTATTATCTTTACGTTGATGAATTTCAGAACGTCGCAACCGATTCTTTCCTTGCACTTCTCTCCGAGGCTGGTCGATATGGTGTCTGCATTACGGCTTCAAATCAGTATCTCGGGCAACTCGCTCCGGCGCTCAAACATTCGATGCTTGGAAACGTCGCGACTTTGATTTCTTTCCAGGTGAGCGCCGAAGATGCAGCTTTTCTTGAAAAAGAATTTTCGCCGCAGGTTGAATTACGTGACATGATTAATCTCCCGGCTCAGGAATTCTATATTAAGCTTTCGATCAAAGGACGTCGTTTCGATCCGTTTTCAGCTTCTACGCTTGGTGTCGATAAGCCAAAATGGGCGAGTGAGCGCGTAGCAATAGAGGCTGCTTGTAATGCAAAATATTCACGAAAAATCGATGGCGGAAAATAAACAAAAAGTTTTTGTGGCGATGAGCGGCGGAGTTGATAGCTCCGTTGCAGCTTTTTTATTGGTCGAAGCAGGTTATGACGTCACCGGCGTTTTCATGAAAAACTGGTCTGAAACCAAAAATGCGAACGGCGAGTGCGAATGGCGCGGTGAACGCCGTGACGCCGAGCGCGTCGCAGCAAAGCTCGGTATTCCGTTCTTAACTTTCGATTTCGAGGCCGAATACCAGCGCGATGTTGTGGAATACATGGACCGAGAGTATTCCCGAGGCCACACTCCGAATCCGGACGTGATGTGCAATGAAAAAATCAAGTTTGATGCCTTTTATAAAGAGGCTAAGCGTTTAGGTGCTGATTTTATTGCGACGGGCCACTATGCGCAGGCAAAAAACGGGAATTTGATGAAAGTTGTCGACCAGAATAAAGATCAGACATATTTTCTATATCGCATCAAGCCTGAAGTTTTGCGCGAAACCCTGTTTCCGATTGGTCATTTAACCAAGCCTGAGTTACGTGAAGTTGCGCGTCGAGCTGATCTACCAAACGCCGAGAAAAAAGATTCTCAGGGTTTGTGTTTTGTTGGAAAAGTAAAAATGCATGATTTTTTAGCCACTCGTATCAAGCCAAAACAGGGGAATGTGATCGATATGAACGGAAAAATTATCGGAACACATGATGGCGTTCAATATTATACGATTGGCCAAAGACATGGTTTGAATTTAGGAATTGAACACGAATATTATATTTGCGGCCGTGATGTCTCAACGAATACGATTAAGGTTACCGATGATAAAAAAGATCCCGCGCTCTTGAAACGCGAGATTCGGATTGCTGATGAGCACTGGTTATGCGCCGTTCATGATGGGATGCGGGTCGAAGCGCGAATTCGTTATCGCGAACCGCTAGCGCCAGCCACGCTCTTCAAAGATCGAATCGTTTTTGACGAGCCGGAGTGGGCTCCAGCTGTCGGACAGTCGGTCGTCTGCTACGAAGGCGAAAAGGTGCTGGGTGGCGGTATTATCACGGAATGAGCACGTCAACTCCGTGAGACGCCTGAGCCTTGCGCGGCAAAGACTCTTCATCCATAGACAGTCCGACGACGACGCAAATGAGCGCCAGAACCGCTATCGTGATGAGGAAGCAGTGGTAAGCTCTGTCATTTTTTGGCTTAGTCAAGACGACCTCCCTATAAGATGTTTACTGATACTTTATCATAGCGTATTATCTTGTACACAAACAAAACTAATACTATGACTGCCAAAGAACTTCGCTCGCGTTTTCTAAAATTCTTTCAGGGCCACATGCATGCCGTTTTGCCTTCTGCTTCTTTGATTCCGGAAAATGATCCGACGGTTTTATTCACAACCGCCGGTATGCATCCGCTCGTTCCATATTTGCTCGGCGAGAAGCATCCCGCTGGTACTCGACTTACGAATTCGCAGAAATGTATTCGTACCCAGGATATCGAAGATGTCGGCGATTCTCGTCACACCACGTTTTTTGAAATGCTTGGTATTTGGTCGCTTGGAGATTATTTTAAGAAAGATATTATTCCGTGGACTTTTGAATTTTTCACTCAAGAGTTGAGCTTTGAGCCGTCGCGACTATATACGAGTGTATTCATGGGCAATGAAGATGCGCCTCGTGATGAAGAATCGGTAGGCATTTGGAAAGAGAAATTCAAGAGCGTCGGCATTGATGCAACTTTGGCTCCAGCTGAGAATCCGAACATTGATGACGGTCATCGTATTTTCCAATATCCAAAATCAAAAAACTGGTGGGGTCCGGCAGGTTTAACTGGTCCATGTGGTCCGGACACTGAAATCTTTTATGACACCGGCAAGACGCACGATAAAAAGTTCGGTGAGTTTTGTCATCCGAATTGTGATTGCGGCCGCTTCATCGAAATTGGAAATGATGTCTTCATGGAATTCAACAAAAACCAGGAAGGCAAATTTGTGCCGCTTGAACACAAGAACGTTGATGTCGGTTGGGGACTTGAGCGACTGACTGCGATGACCCAAGGAAAAAAATCTATTTTCGAAATTGAAATTTTCGCGCCGGTAATCAAGTTCCTCGAAGATAGCACCGGCAAAAAATACGGATCAGATTCGATGACAACGAAATCGATGGAAATTGTCGCCGATCATATTCGCGCCGCCACTTTTGTTTTGGGTGACCCGCGCGGAGTCGTGCCTTCGAATGTCGAGCAGGGTTATGTTTTGCGCCGATTTATTCGTCGAGCTATTCGCCATGCGCGCCTTCTCGGTTTGCAGGGCGCTTTCATCGGTAAGGTCGCCTCCATGTATATCGATTTGATGAAAGACGTTTACCCGGAAATCGAAACTCGTCGTGAGCACATATTAAAAGAACTGTTCGCGGAAGAAGAAAAATTCAATGTCACCGTTGAAAACGGCGAAAAAGAATTTGAAAAGATTTTTGCGCATGCCGGTAAGCTTACGAGCGAAGACGCGTTTCTTTTATATCAAACCTACGGATTCCCGCTCGAACTTACCAAAGAACTCGCCGCTGAAAAGGGGATGAAGGTCGATGAAGAAGCCTTTAACGCCGAATTCAAGAAGCACCAGGATCTCTCGCGTTCCGGTTCAGCACAGAAATTCACCGGAGGTCTCGCTGATCACTCGCGTGAATCGACCATGCTTCATACGGCAACGCACATGTTGCAGGCGGCTCTGCGTCAGGTTCTCGGAACCCACGTTGAGCAGAAAGGATCAAATATCACACAAGAAAGATTGCGCTTCGATTTCCCGAATCCGACAAAGGTTACTCCGGAGCAGCTCAAGCGGGTTGAAGAAATCGTTAATGAGCAGATCGCGCTTGACCTTCCAGTGTCTTTCAAGGAAATGACGGTTGAAGAGGCTAAGAAAGATGGTGCTATGGGCCTATTCGAGGATAAATACGGAAATAAGGTTAAGGTCTATTCAATCGGAAGCTTCTCCAAAGAGATTTGCGGCGGGCCGCACGTGACTCATACCGGTGAGCTAAAATCGTTCAAGATATTGAAGGAAGAAGCGAGCTCGGCAGGAATTCGAAGAATCAAGGCCATCGTCGGAGGACTAATACAAGAATAACCAATACGATGATACGCGAGCGCGGTTTGGCGTACTCTGCGGCGGACACGTTGGGGCGCAGTGTCCGGCGCAGAGTACGACCAAAATCGCTCGCCTCGAGCCTTCCTTTCGGTTCCCTGCGTCATCCCGAATCCGAGGGATCTTGAAAGTGTCGTGAATACAGAATATTTTTCGTAATAGTCAGCTTTATGACTTTCAAATACAAAATCGTTGTTTTCGTACCGCTGTCTCATGCGGATGCTGTGAGAGAGGCGATTGGCCTCGCGGGCGGGGGAAGAATAGGAAACTACTCATTCTGTACTTTCTCTAGTCGTGGCGTCGGACGTTTCAAGCCGGAAGATGGCGCGCATCCAGCGATTGGACAAGTGGGTAAGCTTGAACAGGTCGAGGAGGAGCGGATTGAATTCGTTTGCGACGCCGCGCTGACTGATAAAGTGATTGTGGCAATCAAAAAAGTACATCCCTACGAAGAAGTTGCCCTAGATATGTGGGCTCTAGCATAAAAAACGTGCTATAATCGCTTTGTTGTTAGGAGAGTTGATGAAAATATTGTATTTTCATGCAAATTTGGCTAAATCTCGCGAAAGTGATGGGTTGTTGACAACTCGAAACCCACGTGTTTGACAGAAAAAACGAACTTCCGTATACTTGCGCTACTCAATTTTGTCCCCCAATACATGGCTAAGTCAGACTTCATCGAAATGTCCGGAACAGTTGATGAATTGCTCCCGGGCGCAAAGTTCCGCGTTAAGCTTGACAATGGGCAAGAAATTATTGCTCACCTCTCTGGAAAGATGCGAATGAACAAAATTCGCATTACTGCCGGCGATAAGGTGAAGCTTGAAATGAGCCCCTACGATTTGACTAAGGGTCGAATCGTCTATCGATTCTAATATTCGCGAATGAGCGAGTTTTTTATTGGAGATTATGAAGGTACGAGCTTCCGTCAAAAAAATCTGCCGTGATTGCCAGGTGCTTCGTCGCAATGGTCGAATTTGCGTTATCTGTAAGACTCCGAAACATAAACAGCGACAAGGCTAGTCGCAAACACCTCTATGGCACGTATTGCTGGCGTCACAATTCCGAAAGAGAAACCACTTTTCATCTCACTCAGATATGTTTTTGGCGTTGGCCCGGCCCGTGCCAAAGAAGTTATCGCCGCCGTCGGACTCGATGGTCAGCGACGTGTTAAAGATTTGACCCCGGACGAAGAAGATAAGCTTCGCGCTTACATCGAAAAGAACTACCGTGTTGAAGGTGAACTGCGTCGCGACATCATGTCGAACATCAAACGTCTTAAGGAAATTGGTTCCTACCGCGGTATTCGCCACATGCGTCGTCTCCCGGTTCGTGGTCAGCGTACTAAAACCAATTCTCGAACCGTTCGCGGAAACGTTCGCCGCACGATGGGCAGCGGTCGAAGCAAGGTTGAAAAGAAATAGTATATGGCAACTCCTGAAACCAAAACTCAAGAAACAAAGCCTACGGCTGCGATTGCTCCGGCTAGAACCCGCAAAAAGAAGGCGGTTAAGTCTGTCAGCGTCGGTCGAGCCTATGTTCACGCCACTTTCAACAACACGATTGTTACATTCACGGATGCGAACGGCAACTCAATCGGTCAGTCATCTGCCGGCAAGGTAGGTTTCACCGGTCCGAAGAAAGCCACCCCGTATGCCGCTTCGATGGTTGTGAAGGACTTGGTTGAAAAGTCGGCCGCAACCGGACTCAAAGATGTAACGGTTTTTGTGAAAGGCGTTGGCGCCGGACGTGATTCCGCTATTCGCGCTTTGAATGCCAACGGTTTGAACGTTCTCTCGATTAAAGATGTCACTCCGATTCCACATAACGGCTGCCGAGCTCGGAAGCCGCGAAGAATCTAAGCAATACCTATGGGACGCGATCTTACACCACAACACAAACACTGCCGCGCTCTTGGAGAGAAGATTTGTCTTTCAAAGAAATGCCCAGTCACCCGACGCCCATTTGGTCCTGGCGTGCACGGACCGACTCGTCGCAATCAGAAGCTTTCTGGTTACGCCATTCAGTTGCGCGAAAAGCAGAAGGCGAAGTGGCACTACAATATTTTGGAACGTCAGTTCCGCAAATATTTCGAAGCTGCTGCTCAGAAAGTAGGCGATACCGGCGTAAACCTCGTCCAGACCCTCGAAATGCGTCTCGACAATGTGGTTTACCGCTTAGGCTTTGCTCAGACTCGTCGTATGGCTCGCCAGATGGTTGGACACGGATTTTTCACGCTTAACGGGAAGCTTTGCGACATCTCGTCCGCAATGACTGTTCCTGGTGATGTAATCGGTATCAAAGAAAACCGTTCGTCGAAAAAGATTTTCAACGGTTTAGAAGAGCGTCTCAAGGTTGTGAAGACCCCGGGCTGGCTCTCGCTCAATGTTGAAAAGCGCGAAGGAAAGGTTTTGAACGCTCCAATCGGAGAAGACCTTAAACAAATCTTTGATCCTAAGCTCATCGTCGAATTGTATAGCAGATAGAGTGATTGAGTGCCGGCTATTAGTTCTAGGCTCTGAAAGTTCGGAGCTCAGAACTAATAGCTGGCATCTAGCAAGCTATTATAATCGTTGTTAATGAAGTAAACTTTCCCGATTGTATCGGGACTTCATCTATGGAAAACATTCTTCTTCCGTCGAAAATCTCGTTTGAAAAGGGCGAGAAGGCCAACCAGGCCAATTTAGTGATGGAGCCTTGTTTCCAGGGTTATGGTACTACGGTAGGAAACGCGCTCAGACGTGTTTTGCTATCGAGCCTCCCGGGTGCCGCCGTTATTTCCTTCAAGATTAAGGGCGCGCCACATGAGTTTACTTCCATTGACGGTGTTGCTGAAGACGTCCTCGAGCTTTCTCTCAACCTGAAGATGCTTCGTCTGAAACTATTCTCGGATGAGCCAGTTCGCCTAACTATCAAGGCGAGCGGTGAAACCGAAGTAACCGGAGCTGATGTTGAAAAGAATGCGCTCGTCGAAATCGTCAATCCTGATTTGCATCTTTTAAGCCTTACTTCCAAAGATTCGAACCTCGAAATGGAAATCGTCGTCTCTCGTGGCCGCGGATATAGCGCGGTTGAGGATCGCGACACCAAATCGAAGAACGAAATCGGAATGATTCAGATCGATGCTCTCTATTCGCCACTCAAGAATGTGGGATACAGCGTCGAAAACGCCCGCGTCGGCGACATCACGAACTACGATAAGCTCGTCATGACGATCGACACGGACGGAACCATCTCGCCGGAAGAGGCCGTTCGCGAAGCTTCTAAAATATTGATCGACTACTTTTCACTTCTTGCGCCACTCGGCGCTCCGGCCCCTATTGACTCGATTGAACCGGCAACCGGTTCCGAGGAAGAGAAGCCTAAGAAGAAAAAGAAATCAGAATCCGAAGAATAATAAACAAGTATGCGCCACCTCCGAAAGGGCCGAAAATTTGGTAGAGTAGCTGCGTCGCGCAAAGCGTTTCTACGCGGACTTGCGACATCTCTTGTAGTTGACGAAAAAATGACGACCACCGTCGCTCGCGCGAAGGAAATTCGTCCGATCGTCGAGCGTTTGGTTACCCGTGGACGTGACAATACTCTTGTCACTCGTCGCTATCTCTCGCGCTATCTTCTTACTGAAGCGGCTGTACTTAAGGTTTTAAATGACCTTGGTGCGCGCTACAAAGATCGAAACGGCGGTTATACCCGTATCATCAAAATGTCGACGCGCAAAGGTGATGGAGCCGAGCTCGCTCGCATTGAATTTATCTAAATATGACCATCACGGAAAAGAAAATTCATGAAATCGATGCGGCCGGCGTGCCTTTTGGACGTTTGGCTACGAAGATTGCTACTTTGCTTATCGGCAAGGGGAAGGCTTCATATTTGCCTCATCTTGATAATGGTGACGAAGTTGTGGTCTCGAACGTCGCCCTCATCAAGGTTACCGGTCAGAAGATGGACCAGAAGCTTTACCGCCATCACACGATGTACCCTGGACACTTGAGAGAGAAGCAGATGAAAGACGTCATGGCTGAAGATCCTAAACAGGTCATCATCCACGCCGTCATGGGAATGCTCCCAAAGAACAAGCACCGCGCCATTTACATCAAGCGACTCACCTTCAAGTAGACTACGGTATGAAACATAATAAAACTACAATTCAGCGAAAGAAGGTGGATGCTTTGCGATATGAATTGCCGGCTGAATTTAAGACGCGCGAATACTTGTTTGGACGCGGTCGCAGAAAGACTTCAGTCGCCATTGCTAAGCTTTACAAGAACGGAAAGGGAACGGTGCTTGTGAATGGTGTGCCTTTCGAAGTCTATTTCACGACTGTTGGAAGCCGGAATGCCATCAAAGCTCCGCTCGTTGCCGTCGGTCAGGATGACAAGGTTGACATGGTTGTCGACGTCTCCGGCGGTGGCAAATCAGGCCAGGGCGATGCCGCTAAACTCGCTATTTCTCGCGCTTTACTTCTCTTGAACCCGCTTTACCGCGCGAATCTTAAGAAGAGCGGTCATCTCACTCGAGATGCTCGTCGAAAGGAACGTAAGAAGCCAGGTTTGAAGCGTGCTCGCAAGGCGCCACGATGGTCAAAGCGTTAATCCATACAACGAAAAGACTACTCGAAAGAGTGGTCTTTTTGATGCCTACATTTGCCCGAAAAATTGCTTTGGCGGGCTAGAGGGGGGCGCATAGCCCGGCTAAGCAATATTTTCAGGGCAAATTTATACATTTAGGGCATTTCTTTTGCGTAGTATTACGTATTAACTTGGTACGCTTTGACGTTTAAGTTAAACTAAGAAAGAACACACATCTCCGATATGACACTTACCATTTTTGGCGCTTCGGGTGATTTGGCTAAGCTTAAGATTTTTCCAAGTATTTATCGATTGGCTGAGTTCAAGAGGTTGCCCGATAACTATGCAATCGTGGGGTTCGCTCGAAGTTCTAAGACTCGTGAGGAGTTTCAGGCTGAATTCGCTGGAAGTGTCAGGGCTGCTTATGGGGACAGTGTGAAAGAGGCAGTACTCGCTGACCTACTCAATCATTGCTGGTATTTTGCTGGTCAATACAACGATGTTGAAAATTTCAAAGCTTATCGTGATTTTTTGAAGACGATTCCGGGATTCGAGTCGAGACTAACTCATTTAGCCTATTTTTCAGTGCCATCTTTGGTTTATAAAGATATTATTGCTAATTTGGCCGCGATTTACGAGAAGAATGATGATTTGCGCCTTATTATTGAAAAACCTTTTGGCACCAGCACCGGAACGGCGCGTGAACTATTCCATTTTGCTTCGCAATATTTCGCGGAGGAAAAATTTTATCTTCTTGATCATTATTTGGGGAAAACTGCGGTCCGCAGTATCCTACGCCTTCGGGAATCGAATCGAATCTTGAGTCACATGATGCACGGTCATGAGATTTCGAACATTCAAATCACGGCTTTTGAGCCATTTGGCGTCAAAGAACGCGCCGGATATTTTGATCAGGTTGGGATGCTTAAAGATATGGTGCAGTCGCATCTCTTACAGCTCCTCGCACTACTTACAATGTCATTGCCGATTACGCAGGACTACGAAAGTCTGCAGCGCGAACGCGAAACCATGCTTGGCGCGATGCATTTTTCTGGCGCAAAGAGGAATATAGTATTTGGCCAGTATGATTCTTATGCGCAAGAGAAAGACATTCCGGCCAAGTCGGAAACCGAGACTTTCGTGGCACTCAGATTGCTTGTGAATCGTCTGGATTGGCATAGGGTGCCGTTTTATATTCGTACGGGCAAGATGATCGGCAAGCAGAAAAGCACATATGCCGTAGTCGAACTTAAAAAGTTTGATTTTCAAAAAGCGGATGAAAAGCCAAACCGCATCATCTTTGAGTTTTTTCCGGAAGAGAGGATAACCGTTAAATTAGTAAATAGAGTGGGGGAAACCGAGTCCTATCAGGATTTATCGCTCACTCAATCGATATTTTGCAGTTTAGAAGAAGGTTGTCTGCCCGAATATGCAACTTTGATTCTGGATGTGCTTCGTGGCGAGAAGAAATTCTTTCTTAGTTTCCCGGAAATTATTGCGCAGTGGAAAATTATTGACGGGATTAAGAATGGCGTAGAATTGCACGATGTTCCTCCGGAAAAGTACTCAAACGGCTCGACTGGGCCAATCTCACAGAACGAACTTCCGGCAAGTGACGGATATTCTTGGTATGAAGTTTAGTGGGTGATAAATGATGACAAAGCGAGCCTAAAAGTGTATTATGTTCAGACACTTATGTCTCAAACTGTTGCTAAAAATACCATAATTTATACCGGCGGGTTGATCGCTCAAAAGGTTCTGGCTTTCATCTTTACTTTACTTATTGCGCGATTATTGGGGGTTGAGGGAAACGGACGGGTGTTCGCGGCAGTGACTTTCGGAATGATGTTTGCAGTCGTTGCTGATCTTGGCGTGACAAATATTTTTATTCGGGAAGGCGCACAAAATCCGAGCGATCGTCAGAATTTATTCGCCAAGTCTTTTACGCTTCGAGTCGTGAATGGCATCGTCATGGTCGGATTGACTTCGCTCGTTGCCTGGCTGCTGAACTACGACCTCGACTATCGAAAACTGATATTACTGGCTTCGATTTCCTCATTTTTCGAAGCAATCCATGTCTTGTTTTTTGCCGCGCTTCGAACTGTTCAACAGCTCAAATACGAAGCGATGATTTTGTTTTCTGGACAAGCGGTTCAAATCATTTTAGGCACAATTTTGCTGTATGAAATGCGTTCTCCGGTCGCGGTTATTTACGCGATCCTTGCAACGAATATTTTTAATGTCTTAGTTTCGTATTTGGTAATCAGACGTAAACTTGATTTGCGATTAAAGTTTTCTTACGATATCGGTGCGCTTTGGAGATTCGGAAAGCTCGCCTTGCCATTCACGCTCGCCGGTATTTTCGTGAAAATCTATAGTTATGTGGGTGGCGTGATGCTTTCGCGCCTCGCCGATGATCATGCGACCGGACTTTTCGGCAACGCTTATAAATTCACATATGCTTTTCAGTTTTTACCGTTGGCCTTTGTAGCTGGGCTTTATCCAGCCTTCGCTTCGATGTATGGCAAGGATAATGACAAAATCGTGACCCTATTCGAACGCGCGCAATGGTATATGGCGACAATAGCTTTCCCGCTCGTCGCCGGGATCTGGGCGGTTGCGGACCCGCTTATTACCACGCTTTACGGGGCTAAATTCGCTCCTGCTATCCCGACGCTGACTTTGCTCGTTCCGGTTTTGGCATTTATATTCCTGGAATTTCCGATCGCTTCGCTCTTGAATGCCACGCACCGTCAAAATACAAAAACATTCCTTTCGGGCATGGTTATGGTGGTTAATCTCGGATTGAATTTTTGGCTGATTCCGACGATGCGCGAGCGCGGGGCCGCTATTGCTGATTTGGTAAGTTTTGGTTTCATGTTTATAGCAGGTCTAACAGCCGTTCTCTTGGCTTTCCCGATTAACGTCTCAAAACTCGCAAAAACCTATCTGCGTCCACTCGTTGCAAGCGCCGTGATGTATGCTGTCGCAGCTTCTTTAAAGGGTCATATTTCTATTCTGATAGTTGTTTTGGTGGCTGTGATCGTATATCCAGCGGCACTTTGGATAGTTGGCGGTGTTCGCAAGAATGATATCGAAGCTTTCATGTCATTAATCAGACGAAAGCCTGCTCTCACACCTGTACCGGGAGAAGTTGAAGCCGTATGAAATTAGTCCTCGCAACTCCGGAATACGGAAACGAACGAGGAGGAATCGGCCGTTATCTTTACGGTATTTATTCGAATTTGCCGGCCGAAAGAACTTTGGTGTTGAATGACGACAAATTATTTTCAGGGCATTGGTTATTTCTGATTCAGAGATTATTCCTGAAGCTTCGCAAGTATCCGGATGCGGTTTTGCACATAAGCCACGTTTTGCCTTACGGAACCGTAGCTTTGATATTGAAAATTTTAACCGGCAGAAAATATATTATATCTCTGCACGGCATGGATTATTTTCTTGCTCTTGGGAATACACGAAAACGCTTTCTGTTGCGCTGGATTTTGAAGTTTGCAAGCGGCGTAACGGCAAATACCGAATCTCTTCGGAAGCTCGTCGAAGTGTTTTCAAAAAGGGAAGTGATTGTCTTGTATCCGTCGATACCGCAGACACTTATCGGATCCCCGCTTGAGCTTCGAGCCGAAATGCCTCTTCGCTGGCTGATGCTAGGCAGGCTTGTCGAACGAAAAGGCTTCGATACCGCTATCGAAGCGCTTAAATTCATGCCTGAGGCTAGAATCACGATTGCGGGCGACGGCCCGGACAGACTTAGACTTGAAAAACTGGCCGCGGAATCAGGATTTTATGATCGCGTAACTTTTACGGGTCGAGTAGATGATGCATTGAAGATAAAGCTATTTCTTGAGCATGATGTTTTTGTCCTTCCGACTCGTGAAATCGGGTCCGATAAGGAAGGTTTTGGTATCGTGTATTTGGAGGCGCAGTTTTTTGGTCTTCCGGTGATTGGTGGTGAGGGAATAGGCGTGCGTGAAGCAATTCACCCTGATCTTCGAGCACATGCGATACGTCACACACCCGAGAGTTTAGCGCAGGCAATTCGCGATGTTGGCGTGAAAGCTCCACGGATTAGCGAACTGCGTGAATTTGCCTCAAATTTTGAGGCAAAAAGACAAGCGCAATACTTCTGGAAATGGTTTAAGCACTTATGAATAAGCTAGTTTCGATAATAATTCCAGCCTGGCAAAGCGCCGGAACGCTTCCCGGGACGCTCAGAACGGTGCTCGCTCAAGCCTGTGAGCCGCTCGAAGTTATTTTGATTGATGACGCTTCAACTGATGAAACCGAGAAAGTAATCGCTCCATTTCGAGATCGAATTAAGTATTTAAAATTGGAAAAAAATTCCGGTGCTCAGGTCGCAAGAAATACCGGCTTCAGGCTTTCGAAAGGGGAATATGTGATGTTCTGTGACTCTGATCTAATCTTCAAGCCGGATGCGATTCAGAAGCTCGTTACGGCGCTCGAAGAGAATCCGCAGGCGAGCTATGCCTATAGTTCTTTCAAACTTGGCTGGAAGAAGTTTACGAGCGGGGAATTTGACGTCAAAAAACTAAAAGAACGTAATTTTGTTCACACGAGCGCTCTGATTAGGCGTGAAGCAGAACCTCGTTTTGATGAAAGTCTTAAGCGTTTTCATGATTGGGATTTGTGGCTAACCTTACTTGAACAGGGTAAGGTTGGAGTCTGGGTTCCGGAAATTCTGTATAAAGTAATTCCGCGCGGTAAAATTGGTATTTCTACCTGGCGACCATCGATTTGGCATCGTATTCCGTGGGATAAGTTGGGCTGGAAACCAAAAACGATCCGCGCCTATCAGGCGGCTGCCGAAATAATCAAGCGTAAACACGGAATATGATTGATATCAGTGTAATTATCGTGAACTGGAACGTGAAGGCGCTGGTTCTTCGGTTGATTCAGTCGATAAAAAATCAGACTAAGAGCGCCTCGTACGAAATAATCCTGGTCGATAATGCTTCGAGCGATGGATCTGTGGCGGCAATCATCGCTGAACATCCGGAAATAACGATTATCGCGAATAATCAGAACCTTGGTTTTGCGAAAGCTGTGAATCAGGGGCTGCAGGCCGCGAATGGGCGCATTCTTCTAGTTCAAAATCCGGATTCGGAATTCATCAGCGATTCTCTTTCTAACTATGTTCGCGAATTCGACTCGCGGCCTGAATTGGGAATCGTTGGCGCGAGGCTTCTGAATGCTGACCGAACAATTCAAGAATCAGTTCGACGTTTTCCGACGCCGTTTAGCCAGCTGCTTGTCGGTCTGAAATTGCAAAAGCTATTCCGCCACTCGAAGGCGATTTCTAAGTATCTGGCCGATGATTTTGACTATTCTCGCGAAGCTGAAGTTGATCAGGTCATGGGCGCGAGCTTTGCCTTTCGTCGTGATTTGATGGAAAAAATCGGACTTCTTGATGAGCGTTTTTTTATCTGGTTTGAGGAAGTCGATTTCATGAAGCGCGCTAAAGATGCCGGCTATTCGATTCGCTTCATGCCTCAGATTGAGATGATTCATCATGGTGGACAGAGTTTCGGTCAAATCATGACCGTCAAAAAGCAAAGATATTTTTCAACCAGCATGGCGCAATACATGCAGAAGCATTTTGGTCTGCTGGTTGGATTTATGTTTTGGGCATTGCGTCCGATTAGTTTATTTTTGGCCTGGCTTCAGACTCATTATCAAAAAGACATCGAAAAATCGAAAACCCATATTCGGATTTTTGAATTTCTTGCAGTTCTGGAAGCTGGTTCCTGGATAGGGCACGCATATCCAAGCCTAGCGCTTCCAATTCTTCTTGCAATTACGGCCGGTGTTTTTGTGGCATCGCTGCAGTCGCTCGCGCTTGGGTTATCTGCGATTGCGCTTGAAGTCATTATTGGTTCTCATGGTCATATGATTGGGCTCGGAGTTCACGGCGAGTCCGGTGTTTCGTTGCGCATTACGATGTTTCTTGCGGTAATGCTCGCCTGGATGATTCAAATCCTGCGACGTCGCGTCGTGTTTTCCAGAGTCCCGGCCCGTTTTACTTTATTAATTCTCGCAATTGTTTATGCACTGGTTGTCGGATTCCTATATAACCGACCAGTAAATGAATTAATTTCAGACGCAAATGGTTACGCTTTCTTGGCGCTGCTTTTACCGCTCCTAAGTATCAAGACTGAAAATCTCACAAAGATAAAAGAAATTTTGGGGTTTGGTACCGCCTGGCTGGCAATTAAAACGCTGGTTTTAGTTTATGTGTTTTCACATTTTGGTGATGATGTGATTCGTGCCACCTATATTTGGGTTCGCGATACCCGCGTTGCCGAAGTTACCCGCCTGCTCGGTAATTTTCATCGCGTATTTTTGCCGTCCCATCTATTCCTGGGACTCGCGATGGTTTGGATGATTCTAACCTCGCGAAAAGAAACCAGACCTCGTTCATGGTATCTGATGCTGGGATTGTTTGGTTCGGCGCTCGTGGCTTCTCTTTCAAGAAGTATTTTGCTCGGCTTGGTAATCGGACTCTGTTTCGGACTGACTGTTTGGGCTTTTAAAGATCGCTCTTGGCGCGTGATTTTCATGCCAATTTGGCGTTTTGTCGCGTCTCTTGTTATTGGCGTAATGATTCTTGCTGCCGTCGTTAAGTTTCCGATTCCATCTGTAAGTGGCGGTTCTAACTTATCAAAATTGCTTGTAGACCGTTATAGTTCGATTAACGATCCCGCTGTCGGCGCGCGATGGGAATTACTCAAACCGCTCTGGGCTGCGGTAAAAGAGCACCCGATTCTTGGTTCCGGTTTTGCTAAGTCTATTTCTTATCTTTCCCCTGATCCTTTTTGGCGCAATATACGTGCTGATGGGCTTGTTGTAACGACGCGCTTCGAGTGGGGATGGCTGGATGTCTGGCTGAAATTTGGCCTGATTGGTGGGGCGCTTTTTCTTGGATATCTGGCTTTTCTGTGGCGCGCGCTTTCACGTATTCCTGATTATTCGAAAAAAATAGCGGCGTTCGGCGTCTTTGTCGTTTTGCTTGCGACTCACGCCACAACGCCGTATCTTGATCACCCGATTGGGCTTTCGGTGCTTCTGCTGCTTGAGGTTTTAGTTATTGTCGGAGCGAAAGATACCTGCTGTAACCGCGAATAAAAGCCTCGCCCGGCATCGGGTTCTTTCCGGCAGGCTGGACCGATTTAAGCCAAACGCAGCCGTCATTGGTTGCCACGTGAAGCTCGTTTTCGTGCTCATGAAGAGCGCCGGGCACGAAACCCGTACAGGATTTAACAGCTTCGGTGTCCAAAACTTTGATGACAAAACCATCGCCGAGTTCGATGTGAACTCCCGGCCATGGAGTAAACCCGCGTCTTTTGGCGTCAATAAGTTTTGCGCTTGTATCGAAGGTTAGTTTGCCGTCAGCGCGATCAATGAGTTTGGTAAAAGTTGCGTTTTCGTGATTCTGCGTTTGGGCTTTTATCTTGCCGGAAGCAAAATCGATCAAAGTTTGCGGTAAAACATCGGCTGCTTTTTTGAAGAGTTTTTCGCCGAGCGTGGTCGTGGTATCTGATTCTGTGATTTGGTCGGGTATTTGAACCAGAATTGCGCCGTGGTCAACCTCAGCATCCATAAGCATGATTGTGACGGCGGTTTCGGCTTCTCCGTGCGCGATGCTCATCTGGAGCGGGGAAGCACCACGGTATTTAGGCAGTAGGCTCGGGTGAATGTTGACGGCACCATGTTTTGCGAGCCCAAGAAGCTCGTTTGGGATAATCTTTCCAAAAGCTACAACAAGCAAAAAATCCGGCGCAATATTTTTGACCGTTTCGACAATGTCTGTATTTTGACGGAGGGTTTCCGGAGTCGCAAGTCGTAAGTTGTTTTCTTTGGCAAAAGTAGCGACAGGGGAATCGGTTACGACCTGTTCGCGTCCCACAGGCTTGGCCGGCTGACTCACAACGAGCGAAATCTCAAAACGCTTATCATTATGCAAAGCCTTCAAGGCCGGAAGTGAAAACTCCGGAGTTCCAAAAAATACAATTTTCATAGCAAGTCTAAATTTGAGAATTCGAGGTCTCCAAGTAGCTTTCGACCTTATCGATAAACAAAATTCCGTTTAAATGATCGACTTCATGTTGAAGCACGATGGCAAAAAAGCCAGCAGCGCGACCTCCGATAGCTTTTCCCTCACGATCGAAGCCTTTCCAGGTAAGTGAACGGTGGCGTTTTACATATCCCCAAACCTTGGGTACCGAAAGACAGCCTTCATCGCTCATCACCTTAGCAAAAGACAGATTCGAGAGTTCCGGATTGAAGATTGCGAGCGGCTCATCGTCATCAAGTACAACAATCAGACGCTGATTCACATCAACCTGGACGGCGGCCAAACCGACGCCGTTCTCTTTTTTCATGGTCAAAATCATGTCGTCGACCAGCTTTTGGTTGGTTTTTGAGGTAATCGAATCAAGCGCGACCGGCGTGGCAATTCGGCGCAGATGCGGATTTGGATTTTTGATAACTTCTAGACGCGGCATAATTAAGTGATATTCTAGCGGAAAATACGTTCCGGGTCAATATCTACAAGGATCTCATCAGGGAGGTTAAATAAGCCTGCTTTTACAGCTCTAATTGCTTCTGGGGTTCCATGGAGCAGAGCTAGCGCGCGAAAACGACCTCTGACCATTGCCGGATCCGCCGGATACGGTCCAAGCATCTCAACGCCGGGTGATTTTAACGATGCTTCGAGCGCGATGGCTTTTTGGGTTGCGTCATCAAGCGATTTATCAGATTGTACGATTAATTTTATAAAACTGCCAAAAGGAGGGTAATTATGTTCCTGCCGTTCATCTATAAGCTTTCGGAAATACTCGTCACGGCGACCCGGCAAGAGGCCGGCAAAGGCACGGTGCGCGGTAGTCGCCACGATAATCAGAGTCGCGTCGGAGCGCATGCGTTTTGTGAGTCTAAGAAGCTCGGCGTGCATTCTTTCTTCGGCACTCCATTCGTTTGTGAAGAGCATTCGATCGGGGAATAAGATAATCACAAGAGACGCTTCGGAGGCTAGTGCTGGAAGTCTGGCCGGATTTGAACCCGGTACTGGAACCGAGAATCCACTCGAATCAAGAACTGCGACTTTTTTGCCGATGTCTAGAGCGTCTTCAATCGCATCAAGGGTCGGTTGTGAAAAAGGGTTTTTGGTTTCCGGGTTTACGTGCACCAGAATTTTCGGAATGGTTACGAGCGAAGTTTGGCTGACTAAAGTCTGTCGCGCAGTGAGTCTTGGCGCAATCGAAATAGCAATGTACCCGGAACCGGAAGTTTCGGCTTTTATCATCGCGACGGTACGCGCGTCATACCGTGGTTTCATATCCCATTGTTTGTGATCACTCGATTCCTCGTCGAGTACAACAGTGCGGCCGAGGCGCGAAATAGGCGTGAGGCATCCACGTCTTGTAGTTATGAGTACATCGAGTTCACCGCGGAGTGCCAATATAAAAACGGACCAGATTTTCCCGGGAGAAACTTCACTAGTGATGATTCCGACCCGGTAGGCACCGTCGAAAACATCAGCTACAAGACCGGCTTTTTCGAGGCTCGGAACTATTACATGCATGGCGGATCCGGCGGCAATCGTTTCGTCAGCCAAATTACGAAGGATGGTTGATTCTTCGGAGGCATGATTTAACTCAATCAAGCGACGTTCATTCGCAAACTTCGTGTTACGAGTTTCAATCGGTGGTATTTCCTCATTCCATCGCTTTCCCGGTGTTGGCAGAAGTGCATCGGTTAGATAAGGCAGAGTACTCGCAAAATATTCGGCGACCTTTTCAAGAGTTAGGACGGAATGTTCCGGCAAAGTTATGCCTAAATATTTTGAAATCGGTTTGAGACGTGCGACATCTGAAACGGTTTCTAAACGAAGAACCAGTCCTGGAATATCTTGCCCACGAAGCGGAATTAAAACCATTGAGCCGCGCTGTATGCGTGGCTCTAGTTCCGTCGGCAAAAGATAACTTAAAAACGGAAGACTGTTCGGCATGCGCCGAAGCGGTGCAATGTGAGCAATCATGTTCGGCTTATTTATGTCCAAGTTCAAAGCTCGCGACCAGCTCACCGACGCCAAAAGGAGCTTCGTATGACAGTAGTTTCGTCTGATATGGGAAGGCTTCTATGATACCGAGCATCATGAGAAGCGGACGGTAAGAGCATTCTCCGGCATTGTTGACTAATTCGGGCGCGAGCTTTAGGAGTCCCATGACATTATGCGAAACGATGCTTTCCTTTAGCTTACTTTCAAATTCCGCTCCGTCCGCCGAATATCCGGCCGGAGATTGCGTTGTGAGCCTCTGTGACAGATCGCCAGAACAGATAATACTAAAGCGTTTTTTGCTTGCGAGCAGTATCTCGGAAATATGCATCCCGACATCGAAGTGGGATTTGGCATCTAACTGCGAAGGTGAAAGTGAAATCAGTCTCGTCTTCGCGAATAAAGGTGTTAGGAATGAAAGCGAAACAGCTGTTCCGTAGTCCAGAGTTTCATCCGAACTCTGCTTGTACGAAATGCCTGCGAGATTCAGATGTCGGCTCAAACGATCGGCAGTTTCAAGGTCCGGTTTGGCGGTAAAAGATGTAGCAAAATCGCCAAACTCTTCAAAGTGAGCTTGGTAAATATCATGAATGTTCGCTGAAAAAGCATCTTTATAAACCGTACCATGACTACTTATCACGATAATCGTATCTGGTTTAGCCTTTCGAATCTCATCCGCGGCTATGGAAATAGCTTGAACCGTGTTTTTCAGGCTCTCGGTTCTTTCTTTTCCGATGCTTGGAAGAAGTAATGGGCTATGCGGTAAAAGATGAGCGCTTACGATCATATACTTATAGCTTACATCTGGTCTCGGAGAGGGTAAAGGGTTATGGGGAAAGGGATGTCAGGATTGAAGAAGTTGGCGGAAGAATGGAAACTGGCGTTCCGAGAGCGTGAATTTCAAGCGCTGCTTTGGTTGTGGTCACGACATCTCGGAATTCGAATCCGTATGAACGGAAGGCTTTCTCGGTTAAAAAGGGGCGACGGGCTCCGTTCGTGACGAGATAAACCGTCGAGGTTCCGCGAGCTTTGATGAGGCTTCCGTTTCTGAAGAGTATCGGTTCACCGAGAGTGGTTTTGGTAAGTTCGTTTGGCGCGATTTTTCGAGGTATGGAATCAGAGTAGCGGTCGCGGAGAATTTCCGGAGAGAGGATCGGGTGTCTGACACCATCACGTAGCGCGAAAGTGTTGCCGTTTGATAGTCTTACGAGTTCGTCGGAAATAGTTGGATGCTCGGCGCTTATTGGAGTGCCCATGCCGTAGCTCTCTATGTCAGCTGCTTCAACCGGAATTAGCTCATCTGGACTCCAACCGATAGCGCGAAATGTTTCCGGGTCAATCGGGCGCAGTGTGTCGTCGGCGAGTAAAAATATTGCCGAATCAGCGGTTTGAAGTAGAGAAAAATTTGGGAATTGAATCGGTACGCCGTCTTCGTAAGCATCTAGCTCATTGCGTGCGACTTGAATGATATTATTCAGGTCATAGCGCGAGGTGAGCGCAGATTTCGAAGCAAAGGCACGTTTCCGGCCATAATAAATCAGATACACGCCGTCTTCTCCACGCGGTTGAAGAAGAGTTCCGTCAGGGTATCGCATCAGGAAATATCGGCGCCAGATATCTCGAAAATTATTGTTACCGAGCAGATGAGGGGTGTAGGTGTAAAGCGCAGCGGTTGCTTTGCTTTCAGGCTTCACCGGAATACCGTCGATATTAAAAGTCGAACCTACTTTAAAGCCAATCTCGGCATCAAAAATCTCGCGCAGTCTGCGGGCGGCATTCTCAAGTTGATTTGCGAATCCTTTATACGTCAAAAGCCGCGGATCAGATTTATCGCAGCTATCGCAAATCCCATATCCGAGCGCCCAATCAAGCTGATCCTGGGTAAGCGTCGCGTCCTCAATCAAGCTTTGTTCGCGCTGTAATAATGCGATAAAAAATTTCGGATTCAACTGATATTTTACCGAGGCTCGGTAGATGATTTCATAGGCCGGTTTTTTCTTACCGTCAATATCGATAAAGTTTTGCTTTGAAAGCGCCCCGCGTTCGGCGAGGAAGCGCTTGAGCATATCTCGGCTCATGCCGCCGCTATCAGTCATGTCGGCATCCGAAACGATAAAATCAAATACCGAAGCCTCTGCTCTGGGAGGAGTGAGAAGCGAAAAAATAACAACCGCTAAACAAAAACACCGCCATGGTTTTATCATGACGGTATTTTCGCACATTTATCGTTCCGTGACCATTTCGCTTGTGTCTATTTTTGCGTGATTCACGACGACTTTATCTTTCTTGTAGTCGATTGCGAACGTTACTCCTGGAGTGATGCCGTTCTTGATGATTTCAACTGACAACGGATCAAGAATTTCGCGTTCGATAAGGCGCTTCATCGGACGGGCGCCATAAGCCGGATCAAAGCCTTTCTTTGCGAGATATTCTTTGAGTTCCTGGGTGAAGATTACATTCATGCGCTCCTTCGCCAGGCGAATACGGACCCTATCAAGCTGAATGTCGACAATCTTTAGAAGATCATCCATGGTGAGCGTGTGGAAGAGGATGATGTCGTCAACGCGGTTCAGGAACTCCGGACGGAAGCGTTCCTGCAACATCGGATTGAGACGTTTGCGCAGCTCGGTTTCTTTTTCTTCTTTCTTTTCTTTATTTGCCGCGAAACCGATTGTTTCAAGCGTTTTTCCGGAGTTCAGAATCATTTCTGAACCGATATTCGAGGTCATGATAATGCAGGTGTTTTTGAAGTTCACGACGCGGCCCTTGGCATCAGTCAGGCGACCATCATCAAGAATCTGAAGCAAGACATTAAAGACATCAGGGTGAGCCTTTTCGACTTCATCGAAGAGAATTACTGAATACGGACGGCGACGAACGGTTTCGGTGAGCTGCCCGCCTTCTTCGTGGCCGATATAGCCCGGAGGCGAGCCGATCATGCGGGCGACATTGTGCTTTTCCATGTATTCCGACATGTCGACGCGAATCAAAGACTGCTCGTCATCGAACATATAGTGGGCGAGCGCGCGGGCGAGTTCGGTTTTGCCGACTCCTGTCGGACCAAGCAAAAGGAATGATCCAATCGGGCGTTTCTCTTCGGCCAAACCTGCGCGCGAACGGCGAATAGCTGACGAAAGCGCCGTAATGGCTTCTTTTTGTCCAATAACACGCTTACCGAGCTCGTCTTCCAGTTTAACAAGTTTATTGACTTCGGTTTCGAGCATTTTTGTGACCGGGATTTTGGTCCACTTCGAAACCACCGAAGCTACGTCTTCGTCGGTGACTTCTTCTTTCAAAATTCCGCGGCCCTTTTGAAGTTCCCGCAAACGAGTTTCGAGTTTCTTGATTTTTTCGGTTTCAGCCGGGATTTCGGCATAACGAATCTCGGCGACTTTTTGAAGATCACCTGTTCTCTCGGTCGAATCAGCAGAAGTTCTTAAGGTTTCTAGTTTTTTCTTTGACTCACGAATCGCGGTGATGGCTTCTTTTTCGTTTTTCCATTTTAATTCCATCTCCTGGCTTCTTTCGGAAATATTTGAAAGTTCAGATTCGATTTTAGCGAGACGGGCTTTTGATTCGGCGTCTGTTTCTTTCGTAAGAGCGCGCTTTTCAATTTCAAGGCGCATGAGCGAGCGTTTCATTTCATCAAGCGGAACCGGCATGGAATCTATTTCCATGCGCATCGCTGAAGCGGCTTCATCAATCAAATCAACCGCCTTATCGGGTAGAAAACGGTCGCTAATGTATCGGCTCGAAAGATTGCTCGCGGCTACAATTGCGCCGTCAGTAATGCGAACGCCGTGGTGAACTTCGTATTTTTCTTTGATACCGCGGAGAATCGCGATGGTATCTTCGACGCTAGGTTCGGCAACGGTAACCGGTTGAAAACGTCGCTCAAGTGCGCTGTCGCGTTCGATATAGCGCTGATATTCCTTTGGGGTCGTAGCGCCGATGGTTTTGAGCTGACCGCGGGCGAGTGCCGGCTTCAAAATGTTTGCCGTATCAAGAGTGCCGCCGTCTGACGTGCCCGAACCCATGATGGTATGAAGCTCATCAATAAACAAAATTGTTTTCCCGTTCGATTCTTCAACTTCGCGAATCACAGCTTTCAAACGTTCCTCGAATTCACCGCGGAACTTGGTGCCGGCGATGAGCGCTGCAATATCTAGCGCCACGATTTCGCGATCGCGCAGAGATTCCGGAATATCATTCGCGACAATGCGCTGGGCGAGCCCTTCGACGATAGCGGTTTTACCGGTACCGGCTTCACCAATCAAGACCGGGTTATTTTTGGTGCGGCGTGAAAGAACCTGCATGACGCGGCGAATTTCGGAATCGCGACCGATAACAGGATCGAGTTTCGAAGTGCGGGCCATCTCAGTCAGATTGCGGCCATACTTTTCGAGCGCCTGATAACGGGATTCTGGTTCCGGAGTATCGACTTTCTGCGTACCACGAATGCTCTTCAAAATCTCTAAAACTTTTTCGATTTTAATATCGAAACGTTTCAGAACATGGTTCGCCGGGCAGTCGGTATCAAGAATGCCGAGCAAGAGATGCTCGGTTGAAATAAATGAGTCACCGAAAGACTTGGCGCGAGCATCAGCCGCTTCCACGCATTTTGCGAAGAACGGGGTGATTGCGACTTGGCCATTTGGTGCCGGTGTACCCTGAAGGGTCTGTGGTAAGGCGTCGAGATGGCGATCGAGTTCATCAAGCACTGTGTCTATATCAATCGAAAGCTTTTCGAAAATCTGAACGACCGTGCCCTCGTTTTCATCGAGAAGCGCGTAAAGCATGTGCATCGGATCGAGTTCATGCGGAAGATCACGAATAGCAAGCGCGTGGGCGCGCTGAAGAGCTTCTTGTGATCGCTTGGTAAAATTATGGGGAAGCATAGGCATAGGCGACTAGCACTCTCGGGATTAGACTGCTAATACGGAGATAATACTTGAATTCTTTCATTGGGTCAAGGGTTTGTGCGCGCCCCTGATTACTTGATTATACAGCTAAAAAGAGCGATAATGCTAACTTATGAAACTCGGCGAAATTGAGCTTTGTGGACAACTGATTTTTTCGCATAGCCAGGCCGATTGTATCGCTCTGATTAAAGACCGTTCTCAAAAAGGAGAGCAGACTTTGATTGCAACTCCAAACCCGGAGATCCTGCTTGCCTCAATTCGCGAGCCTGAGTTTGCTTCGCGACTGGCCTGTTTTGATCTTCGAACTCCAGATGGTTTCGGCTTAAAACTCGTCGGTCGACTCATCGGAAAACATATTTTTGAAAGAATTTCAGGTTCTGATTTGTTGCTGCCGATTGCGAAAATCGCCGCAGAAAATGGCTGGGCGGTAGTTTTAATTGGTGGCGATGAGCTATCGAACAAAGGCGCCGAAAAAATCATGCTTGCAGAAAATCCCGGTTTAAAAACTGTTTCGCTGGCTCAGGTTATTGTTTTAAAAGAGGGAAGTGGGTGGTCGATGCCGGACGGAGTTCAAGATATGCTTCTACTTGTCGGACCATGTGTTGTGATGGTTGGACTTGGTATGAAGAAGCAGGAAGAATGGATTCTGCAGCATCTGCGCGAATTGCCGGATGTGAAAATCGCAATCGGTTGCGGCGGGGCGTTCGCGATGATTGCCGGGACCTTGCCGCGCGCTCCTGCCTGGATGAGAAATCAGTTTGAGTGGCTCTGGAGATTGTATCTTGAACCGAAACGCCTAGGAAGAATTATTAATGCAGTTTTCATCTTTCCGATTCGTGCGCTTATTTACGAATTCATCACAAAACGATAGACTGTCCAGAAATATATATGTCAAAAATACGCGTTAGATTTGCTCCTAGCCCGACCGGTTATCTCCACATCGGTGGAGTACGAACAGCTCTCATCAATTATTTATTTGCGCGTCACCATGGCGGTGAGTTTTTTATTCGCATCGAAGATACGGATCGGGCGCGTTTTGTGGCTGACGGAGTCAAAAATATTTTGGAATCTTTGGCTTGGGCGGGACTCGCGAACGATGAAGGTCCGTATTTGAAAGATGGCGAAGTTTTGGAAAAGGGTGAAAAGGGGCCATATACGCAATCAATGCGTCTTCCGATGTACAAACAGTATGCTGATCAACTTGTAAAAGAAGGCAAGGCTTATCATTGTTTTTGTACTGCGGATCGGTTGGATCAAATGCGCTCGGCTCAGGAAGCTCAAAAGATTCCGCCGAAATATGACGGATTGTGCAAAACTCTGTCTGCCGAAGAAGTGACGCGACGTCTTGAAGCTGGCGAAGCAAATGTTATTCGTTTCAAAATCGAACCAGGCCGGACGATTGCATTCAAAGATGTGATTCGTGGTCCGATTAGTTTTGAGTCGGATACGGTTGATGATCAGGTCCTCATCAAGTCAGACGGTTTCCCGACCTATCACCTGGCCGCAATTGTCGATGACCACTTTATGGAGACGACGCACGTGATTCGTGGCGAAGAGTGGCTTTCGTCCACGCCGAAACATATTCTTTTATATGAGGCTTTTGGTTGGGCGGTGCCGGAATTCGCGCATCTTCCGCTACTTTTGAATCCGGATAAAACCAAGCTCTCAAAGCGTCAGGGCGATGTCGCGGCCATGGATTATGCTAAGGCTGGATACTTATCAGAAGCAGTCATCAATTTCCTCGCGATTTTGGGTTGGAATCCGTCAGATTCTAAGGAAATCTATACACTTCCGGAACTCATCAAAGAGTTCAATCTTTCCGATATGGGTAAAGCCGGCGCCGTTTTTGACCGCGCCAAGCTTGATTGGTTGAACGGTCAGTATTTACGCGCTTTAAGTGTGGAAGAAGCTGATCGACGCGCGGAACCATTTCTGAAAGAGCTTGAAATCAATAAAAAAGCTTTCGTTTCTTATGCTGCGGCCTTTAATGCTGCGCGCGAAAGAGCTGTCACGCTTCGTGATGTTGCAGTGGCTTTGAAAGAGTTATCAACACTGCCTGATTATGCAGTCGAAATGCTGGTTTGGAAGAAATCTTCACGCGAAATCGCTCTAAATGTTTTGACCCAGCTCTCCGAATATTTGGCAGGCATTGAAGGTGAATGGAAGGAAGCCCACATAGAGGGTATACTTAAGGAGTGGGTGACGGGCCATGGATTCCAGAATGGCGATGTCTTCTGGCCGTTACGCGTGGCGCTTTCCGGAGCTGAAAAATCGCCGCCGCCGTTTACACTCATGGAAATCTTTGGCCGTGATGAATCAGTGCGTCGGATTAAACTAGCGCTTGCTAAATTAAAATAGTTTACCAATTCAAGCCATGCTTCGTTCTTTAAGAGTTCAAATCGCAGTTACAGCGCTTTGCCTCGCGTCAATCACGGGTGCTTCGTTGTATTCTTTGGCTGCTAAGGACGAAGTACTGGAAATAAAAGATACTATCGACGCCAAGAAAGACCGCATCAATTCGATTAAAAAACAGGCCGACGCTTATCGTAACGAAATCGCGAAAAAGGAAGCTGAGCAGGCTTCGCTTTCGAATCAAATCGCGATTCTCGAAAATAAATCAGCTGCCACTGAACTTGACATCCAGGCCTTGAATCAGGAAATCGAAAGTACGATTACAGATATTGGACTTCTTGAGGGCCAAATTGAAATCAAGACCTCGGAAATGTCGCGGAAGAAAGCATTGGTTTCTGAACTGGTGCGCAATATTCGCGAATCAGACGGCACCTCAACGCTTGAAATTCTTTTGAACAACGATACTTTTTCGGAGTTTTTTGATCGTGTTGAAAGAATGCGTGATATCGAAGAGCGAACTTTTGAAGCGGTCCATGATTTGAAGGGCTTGCGTGACGACATGTTGGTGCGAAAGCAAAAGGCTGATTCTAAGCGCGTCACGCTTGATAATCAGCGCGCTGAGCTTCAGGGATTGAAAACAACTTTGGATGATGAGCAGATTGCGAAGAGCCAACTCATGCAACAGACCGCCATGTCGGAACAGAAATTCCAGGCTTTGCTCGCCGATATTCGTGATGAGCAAATGGCAACGGAAGCTCAAGTTCGACGACTTGAAGGCAGCTTAAAAGATGTATTAAAGAAAAACGATGACACTATCGGCGGGGGAACTTTGCTTTCTTGGCCGGTTTCGAGCCGCGTGATTACGGTTGTTTTTCATGATCCAACTTATCCTTTCAGACGCCTGTTCGAGCACTCAGGCTTGGATTTAGCGACTCCTCAGGGAACTCCTGTTCATGCGGCCGCTCCCGGTTATGTTGGTACAGCTAAACTTGGTACCACGATGTACGGAAACTATATTGTTTTGATTCATTCCGGCGGTATCTCAACTCTTTACGCGCATATTTCTCGCATGGTCGTAAAACCCGACACCTACGTAGAGCGCGGTGACGTTATTGGCTATTCCGGAGGTACGCCTGGAACTCCAGGAGCCGGTCTTTCAACTGGTCCGCATTTGCATTTTGAAGCCCGCTCGAACGGCGTTCCTCAGAATCCGTTAAACTTCCTGGTCGCAAATTAATTATGAGAGCAAGAACTGCTGGTATTTGCTTTACCGCTTCGCTTATTTTTTTTGGAGCAGGATGCGTTGATGTACGAGTTGTTGCTGAAGATGAAAAACATTTGCCAGATGCAGGCAAGAGCTCTTATGTTTCAAATAAGTTTATATCAGTATCACAAAAGAACACTAAAAATAAACACGATTACTACATTTTTACTCTTTTAAAAGGTTCGGCGAAGCTTAGCCTCGAACGCCCAAGCCGGAATGATGAAAAGATAGTCTTGAGCGTTCCTGGCACCTATACAAGCCCAACAGACAAGCCGGAAGGCTTCGTGGTACTTAACGGCAAGATTATTCAGGCGCGCGAACGCCAGGCATGGAATGGCGCGGCTTTTTTTCGTGCAGACGGTACTGTAAATATCTTTGAAACTAATAATGGTAAACTTTTAACTAAAGACTATTTAAAGACCGTGGAAAATGACAGCGCTTCATTGATTCAAGGGCATTTATTGGTTCATCAGGGGTCAGCGCAGAAAATGCTCGCAGGCACACCGTATCAGCGCCGCGCTCTAACGCTACTAAAAGACGGTACAACGGCTATCATTGAATCGCGAGACTTGCTTGAACTGTCAGTTTTCGCCGAAGACTTGGTCGAGCTTGATGTGCGTGAGGCATTTAATCTGGACATGGGATCATGGAGTGAGGGTTGGTATCGCGATCCGGTTTCTGATGATTTAAAGTCAATCGGCTATCTTCAGAGTGCAACTGATCGGCAATCGAACTGGGTGATTTTTACCAAGTAAAATTATCTGGTATAATATCCTTATGGCAATCTTTGTAATGAGAATCGTGTTGAATGTACTCGCGGTAATCACCGGACTGATTGCGATATTTTTGGGTTTTATCGGATTTGTGGATGATAAAGATATGTATGTTCCGGCTGCGATTTGGCTTATGCTTATGATCGGCGCAATTGCTTCAAGTTATTTACTTAGTACTGCGGTTTAATTTAAATTTTGAAACAAATACGGCTTGATTGACGTATTTGTTTTTGTTCTGTAGGGTTTTAGCTCGCACCTTTCATTCGGGAGGACATCGTGGATGAACCCACCAGGAAATTGGCATGGAATCTGCCGCTTTTGCAGATCAAGACTGTGTTTTGTGAGGCGAAGTTCCTGAACCCGATTTTCACCGCATTCCTAATCACGCGTGGTGTCTCGGAAAGCGAAGTCTATCTGCTCTTTCTCGCGTTTACTATTGTGACCATAGTCGCCGAGATTCCGACCGGGTGGATCGGCGATGTCTTGGGACGGCGACGCGGACTCTTGATCGGAACCGCTATCTTCGCGATTGCAAACACAGCCTTCGCTTTTGCTAGCGGATTTATCGCGATGCTTGTGATCCAATCAGCCAAGGCACTTGGTCACGCTTTCCACTCAGGAACACAGGACGCGCTGCTCGTTGAAACGTCGAGGCAACTCAATCAAGATGTAACCAAGAACAACGGCAAGCTTTCAAGCGCCAAATATCTGATCAAAATCTTTGTGCCATTCACGGGATTTCCGCTCGCATATTGGTACACAGATGGTGATCTTTCTGACGCGCTTGCCTGGATTACGGCGGCCTTCATGACGCTGGCGCTCATTCCGACGCTGTTCTTGATTGAGCCGGGAGCACCCATAAAGAAGACGTCGCTTCGAGACGCTTTGAGACCGCTCGTCGAACACGAGGCGCTTCGGATGCTTTCACTTCACGACGGGCTCCGTTTCACTTCGTCGCTTATTTTC
>Ga0194060_10000194_pt1 | contig 43413 bp, 38 predicted proteins | sample SepL225m_MetaG_FD_163427 | JGI IMG/M metagenome (GOLD analysis project Ga0194060, IMG submission 163427) | Anoxic zone freshwater microbial communities from boreal shield lake in IISD Experimental Lakes Area, Ontario, Canada - Sep2016-L222-5m | ecosystem: Environmental > Aquatic > Freshwater >...
TAAAACTGCAAAGCAATTGACTTTGGCTTTTTATTCACTTGACAACAAATTCAAAGAACTTGACCGTATTCGATCAAGGGATGTCAATGTAATTCTTTTCCATTAACTTGCAAAATCTTTTTTCCTTTTCTTCCCACTTTTCAGCGACCCGAAAATTATCATCCAACTTTGCAACTCCCTTTTCTCATACTGACAAATAACGTGCCATTTTTCAGGCTTCCCCTCTCTTCTTCAGGCTCTCTTCTGCCCACATCTCAACAGGGAACCCAATGTATCACATCAACTCCACAATTCCTAATCCTCTCTTCTTCTTTTGCGTTCCCCAACCCTTTTTTGGGGCAATATTCCAACTTTATTGGGCTGTTTGTCCCAAAACAGCATGAGACGATGGCATCTCAACACTCATATCAATCTGATCCCTTTCCATAACAAACTCTTTTGCAGCAGCAACAAAGCCATGAAAGAGTGGATGAACTTTTTGAACTCTTGATTTCAGTTCAGGGTGAAACTGCACCGCAACAAACCACCGATGATCCTTCAACTCAATAATTTCCACAAGTTCTCCGTTCGGAGATGTCCCGGAAAAAATCATCCCGCTCTCTTCAAAGTTTTTGCGGTAGTCATTGTTGAACTCGTAGCGGTGACGATGACGTTCATTGACAAGAAACTTTTGATAGACAGCATAAGCCAGTGAACCCTCCGCAATGATACAGGGGTAACTGCCAAGACGCATTGAGCCTCCCTTCTCCTTCACCTTTTTCTGGTGCTCCATGAGATCTATGACCGCAAAACGCGCACGCTTGTTAAACTCAGTGGAGTTAGCCTCCTGAAGAGCGCAGACATTGCGGGCAAACTCTATGGAGGCACACTGCATTCCAAGGCAGATTCCAAGAAATGGAATGTTGTGCTCCCTCACATACTGGATATACCTTATTTTGCCCTCAATACCCCGATCACCAAACCCCGGAGCCACGAGGATACCATTGATACCTTCAAGCTCCTTTGCAAAGTCAAAGGAGGGCAACTCTGCATCCTCAGCCCTGAGCAGCTTAACGTTCACTTTGACGTTATTGCTTGCTCCAGCATGGATAAAGGACTCGAGGATTGATTTGTAGGCATCGGGGTACTCCGTGTATTTCCCGCAGATCCCGATCGTAACCTCTCCATCCTTAGGGAATTTGACTTTGTCGCAAAATTCCTGCCAGTAATCAAGCGACGGTGCCTTGAATCCTTTCAGGCCAAGCTTTTTAAGAACACGAAGATCCAGCTTCTCCTGAAGCAGCATCAGTGGCACCTCATAAATAGTATCACAGTCGCTTAAACCGATAACATCCTGCTCGTTCAAGTTGCAAAAATGGCCAACCTTGTTTTTGATATCAAGGGATAGCTGCTTTTCACTGCGACAGACAAGAATATCTGGCTGAATGCCAACTCCCAGCAGCATTTTAACACTATGCTGGGTAGGTTTGGTTTTCAGCTCGCATGCTGCCTTGATATAAGGGACAAAGGTAAGGTGAATGTTCACCAGGTTGCCATCCCCCATCTCAAGCTTCAACTCCCGCATCGCTTCCAGAAATGGAAGTGATTCGATATCACCGATAGTGCCGCCTATCTCGGTGATGAGCACGTCGAGGTTGCCGTTTTTGGCCTGCTCAGCCATGCGATCCTTGATTTCATCAATAACATGCGGCACAACCTGCACCGTAGCACCAAGGTAGTCTCCGTTACGCTCCTTGTCAATGACCGATTTGTAGACCCGCCCCATGGTAAGGTTTGATGTCTGGGATGTCGATTCATCGAGAAAACGCTCGTAGTGACCAAGATCAAGATCGGTTTCAGCCCCGTCATCGGTAACATACACCTCTCCGTGCTGATAAGGAGACATGGTGCCGGGGTCAACATTGATATAAGGATCATATTTCTGTATAGCCACCCTCAAGCCACGTGATTTGAGCAGCATACCAAGGGAAGCAGACAAAATCCCCTTGCCAAGCGAAGAGATTACCCCGCCGGTTACAAAAATATATTTTACATTTTTCGGTCGGGCCATGACATCGTTTGTCGTTTATTAATATGGTAAAGAGCCTTCATTATTCCGGCCTCTTGTGTGCTCCATCACAGAAAGGAGGTGTTGCCGATCTGTTACAACTGCATATTGCAACCGTTTTCTCCTCCTCAATCACCACTGACCGTGGAAAAAAGTCAGTTCCTTTATGAGAACCATCACAATAAGGCATGTTCTTCGATTTGCCACATCCACAGTAATATTTTGTACCTGGCTGCTCTTTGATGATATAGGGCTTTTTCTGTTCCATAACTCTGCCGTGGTTTACTGTTTGTTTATTCAAAAAGATCAATCTGGCCATCAGGCTCTTCAACAGGGAAGTCAGCTTCACCATCCTCATCGCTTTTTGGAACTCTGGCAAGTGCTGAAATCATGTCGCCCGTCATAAGCCTGACAAGCCTGACTCCAGAAGTGTTTCTGCCAGTCACGCGGATATCGGAGACATGCTGACGGTTCACAATACCGTTCGTTGTAATAATGATAAGATCATCATCGTCATTAACGTCAAGCAGACCGACAAGCGCCCCTATCTTTTCGTGCGCCTTGAGGGTAATGACCCCACGGGCACCACGTCGCGTCAGACGATAATCCTCCACCCTGCTCCGTTTGCCAAAACCATTATCGGTCACCGCAAGCAAAGAGGTGTCGAAGCGTTTGGTGGTCACCATTGAAATGCATCTCTCTTCATCATCAAGGGTAATTCCTTTTACCCCCATTGCTGTACGACCCATCGTCCTGATTTCAGCCTCAGGAAAGCGTACCACAAATCCAGAACTTTTGGCAAGGATGATCTGATGTTCACCATCAGTCAAGCGGGCATCAAGCAGCTCATCGTGCTCCTCAATCGTGATGGCGGCAATCCCGTTCTTTCTTGGGTGAGAAAAATCTTCAAGCGAGGTCTTTTTCACAATACCACGCGTTGTCGCCATAACAATGAAGCCCGGCTCATCAAAATTCCTGATATTGATATAGGCCCTGATTTTCTCACCCTGCTGTAACTCCATAATGTTGGCCAATGCCCTGCCCCTGGCGGCTCGTCCAGCTTCAGGGATTTCATACACTTTAAGCCAGTGACAACGGCCTCGGTTGGTAAAGAAGAGGATGTAGTTATGCGTCGAGGCAATAAACATGTGCTCGACAAAATCATCATGCTTGGCCTGTGCCCCTGCCACCCCTTTCCCGCCACGTGCCTGACGGCGATACCCCGAGACAGGAAAGCGTTTGATAAAGCCTTCATGGGTAATAGTAATCACCACATCTTCCTGGGCAATCATGTCCTCAATGGAAAAATCACCCTCCTGCGGCACAATCTCGGTGCGACGGGCATCACCGTAAACTTCACGGACTTTCAGCAGCTCCTCACGGATAATCTCCATCTGTTTCTCCGGGCTGCCGAGAATTAATCGCAGCTCCTCAATCAGCGCAAGAACCTCCGTATACTCCAGATCAATTTTTTTGCGCTCCATACCGGTCAAACGCTGGAGACGCATCTCAAGAATAGCTTTGGACTGCAATTCTGAGAGGCCAAAGCGAACCATGAGCCGCTCCTGTGCTGTAGAGGCATCTGGTGATTCCCGAATAGTGGTAATCACTTCGTCAAGATTGTCGAGACAGATCTTGAGTCCCTCAAGAATATGTGCCCGTTTTTCAGCAGCATTGAGGTCAAATTGGGTACGGCGCAACACAATCTCGTTCCGGTGCTTGATGTAGTAGACCATCATCTCCTTGAGATTCAGTATCCTCGGCACTCCATCAACCAGCGCCAGCATGATCACTCCGAAGGTATCCTGCATCGGAGTGTGCTTGTAGAGATTATTGAGTACCACCTTCGCCACGGCATCGCGCTTCAGCTCAATCACCAGCCGCATACCATCCCTGTCAGACTCGTCACGAATATCGGCAATGCCTTCAAGCTTTTTGTCGTGTACCAATTCGACAATTTTTTCGATCAGACGCACCTTGTTGACCTGGTAGGGAAGCTCAGTCACAACAATGGATTCGCGCCCGTTTTTCTGGGTAACCTCCACAATGGCTCTTGCGCGAATCACCACCTTGCCCCTGCCGGTCAGGTAAGCCGAACGAACTCCCTCATACCCATAGATGATACCTGCCGTTGGAAAATCGGGAGCAATGACATATTTCATGAGATCGACCACTTCCAGCTCCGGATTTGCAATCAGGGCTATCATGCCGTCAACAACTTCACGGAGATTCTGTGGTGGAATATTGGTTGCCATACCGACGGCAATGCCTGAAGAGCCGTTCACCAGAAGATTTGGTATCGCCGAAGGCAGAACTGTCGGTTCCTCAAGAGAGTCATCAAAATTAAGGGAGTAATCAACCGTCCCCTTCTCAAGATCCTTGAGCATTTCACCAGCAATGCTTTTCATGCGAACCTCGGTATATCGCATAGCCGCAGGTGAGTCGCCATCAACAGAGCCAAAGTTTCCCTGCCCGTCAATCAGGGGATAGCGCATGGAAAACTCCTGCACCAAACGCACCAGACTGTCATAAACGGCAGTATCACCATGCGGGTGAAACTTGCCAAGCACTTCACCAACCACGCGGGCTGACTTTTTATGTGGCTTGCCAGCCTGGAGACCAAGCTCATGCATGCCAAAGAGCACCCGCCGATGCACCGGCTTCAAGCCGTCCCGCACATCAGGCAAAGCACGACTTACAATAACCGACATTGAATAATCGAGATAAGAACCCCGCATTTCTTCTTCAATACTGATCGGGACTATTCTTTCACGCTGCATAGAGAGATCCTGGGTGATAATTGAAATAAAAACTCAACGCCGTAATGTATAAAAATCCGGCGTGAATATGTAAGGGAACATAGTCTTTCACAACTGTGAAAAATGCCGAAACTACTGTAAAATATTATTTAAGAAGAACAACAGAAGCATCAGACCATAGAGATTCCAGATCATAAAAACGGCGTTCATCCGGCATAAAAATATGCACAACAACATCAATATAGTCGAGCAGAATCCAGTGCATTGAATCCATGCCCTCGACATGCATCGGACGCTCTCCATCCCCCCTGATCTCATCAATGATATGATCTGCTGCCGCCTTTGCTTTACGCTCTGAATCAGCCGTAATCATCACAAAAAAATCAGTGACTGAGGTAAGCCCCCTCAAATCAAGAATCTTCACCTCTTCACACTTCTTCTCAAGCGAAAGTTCAGCAGCTCTTTTGGCCAGAAGTTCACCTGTTGTGACCTCTTTTCCATTGCCACCCTTTTCCTCATTCCTCAAACTACTCATAAACCGGCATCCTTCTTATAGAATCTCTATGTTACAACAACTTAACAATACCAATGAGTACAAAACCCTTTAAACGGTGACTATGGCCACGTGGCAACATACAAAAAAGCCTGCTCACTGACATGCTCACACTGGAACAAAAAAGCCGGAGCAACTCCGGCATGGACAAAAAATAACGAGATAGAAGAACTTATCAATACAGACAAAAAACTTCGTCTGTTGTTTTTCACGCTTTGCACTACGGCGCAGGTGTAAAGCAACACCTGCTTGGTCAAAAAAAACGTTCGCAGGACACAAAAACACTCCGGCGCATCACACGTAACCTCTGAGACGAATAAAGCTCCCCAGCAGGAAGCAGCGGGGAGCCGGTTTTAGAAAAAGCTTAAAAAAGCTCTAATTCAACCCTTGAGATGAAAAGCCGAACGCGTGTCATCAAACGACAGATACTTGATAGTTATTTATCTTCATCTCCCCTTTCCCGTCCCAGATTTCTGTACCAAACTCAACATCAGCCAAATAGAGATCAGGAGAGATACTTTTTTTAGAGACAAGATATTGAATGAGTTCGCGTAAATCCACTGTCGCTGATACAAGATGCTTCTTCAATTTGAAACTGTAGCAAGACCAGTGCCTCTCATTCTCAGGCATCCCCACATAAAGCCAGTAATCCGGAGTTTCTTCTTGAAGAACCCCATAGGGCTGAACATTGCCAGCCGCTTCAACCCAGACCATAATCTCAACCCTGATGGCAGGAATAGTGGCTTGTGCCCCTTCAGTCAGCCATAAATCGTATGCAACATTATATCGACCATTGGCCTGCAGCACGTAATCATGAGTCGCATGGAGCTGAGTAATTTTAGACATTTGACGGGGGAGGGGTTTCGCTGATGTCTCTTGTGGATCCCAAGGCTTGTTTCCATAAATGACCGATGGATAGGAAAAGGGGACATAGGTTGGGTTTGCACTCCAATCCCAGTTCCACGAAAAGCTTTTCCCTTGCGGGGGGTTGATACACTGCTTGCCCTTACCAACGTATTCGGCATTCCATATATTATTGACGAGATAGTAATCCTGAGCAGGGTACGATGCATATCTTTCACAGTTCATGTGCTAACTCCTTGATAATTAGGTTAATCTTGAAAAGTACTGCCATTAATCCAGCTTGGTAAAAAAATTACACCATTGATTGTGGCACGATACCACTCCCCCCGTTGCTCTTCCATCAAACAAAAAAATATGTAAAAAAGTTCTATCACTTCGTGAACGAATGGAGAAAAGATCATGAATACCACAGAGTATTTGAAATGCAAAAACGCATCCAGCCACAGCCTTGTCTTTATTCGCCATTCGGGCTGAAGGTCTGGCGGTAATCGGGAGTAACTTCCTTCAGATCAGCAACATCTGCCTTTGCGAAAAGCCTGTCAGCAGATACGAAAAGAGTGCGAGCGGAAAAAAAGTCTGCTTCCCTGTAGACCGCTTCAGAATGAGCAAGCAAGGGAATCAGCTCAAAAAGCCCGCGCCCGACAACAAGCGTCTCACCTCTCCGCGAACAAAGGTTCGCTGCGGCATCAACATCAGCCGCAGAACCTCTCTGAACCTCATCATGCCAGAGCCCTGCAGAGAGATCTGCCGAATGATAGGCTGCATAGTAATACTCACCCTTACGGGCGGGAATAACAGAGATGATTGTACCTGTGCTGGCTCGCAAAGATGCGGCCATGGATGGCATCGTCGGCACCGAAACCAACGGTATACCGAGCCCATAAGCTATTCCCTTGGCAACAGACATGCCGATACGCAACGCAGTAAAAGAACCGGGGCCTGAGGAGATGGCAATGCACTCCAGCTCCTGCCGGTTGAGACGGCTCTCGGTCATCACCTGTTCGACCAGTGGCACCAGCGATTCTGCCGCTCTCCTCCATTCGGTGCTTACCGCCTCAGTAACAATTCCTGCTTTCAGTACTGCGACACTCAGTGCTTCATGAGTGCATTCAATCGCCAGAATATTCATTGACCAGAACGTTTAATAACAATTCGGCGGCTCTCGTCGCCAGTATACTCAAGAGAGACTGTTACTGTGTAGAGTGATGCGTATTCTGGAAATCGCTCACCCCACTCCACAACAGAGAAGTCGCCGCTGGAAAGATATTCGTCGAAACCAATAGCTTCCAGCTCCCGCAGTGACTCAATTCTATAAAGATCGAAATGGTGCAGCATCACCTCTTCGCCCTCAAGCGATCCCTGATAAATATTAAACAGAGAAAACGTCGGACTGGAAAGCTGCTCATCACAGTGAAAAAATTCAGCAATCCCCCTCATAAAAAAGGTTTTACCCGCACCAAGCTGACCAGAGAGTGAGATGATATCTCCTGGATGCAGGCTTGAGGCGCACTGCATGGCAATCTGGCGCGTCTCATGCTCAGAGTGAGAAAAAAACTCTTCAGTCATGGCCTCTCTTCAGGCAATCGAATGAAAGACAAGGCCAGTCATAATTTTGGGATAGAAAAAGGTAGATTTCTGCGGCATCACCTCTCCCGTCTCCGAAACGGCCAGCACCTGCGCCACCGTCGTAGGCTTTACCACAAACCCCACCTGCACTTTGCCCGACTCGACCGCCTCAAACACCTCCCGGTCATCATGGACGTAAAGCAGATGGCTCTGTTTTGCCATGGCCTCCTGGGAGATAGCAAGCAGTTTTCCAAGAATATAATCATGCAGAAGAACCAGCCCAAGATCTTTCAGCGCACCAGGACGTAATGGATCAACCAAAGTCTGCAGATCGCTCTTCAGGGTTATTCCAACAACTGAACCAGGCGTAACCACTCCGTAGGCATAGTTTGATGGCGCTTGTTCAAGAAAGTGCTTGAGAGCTGCCCTGCCTTGAAGATCGGTCAGGGTAAAATGCTCTTCAAGAGCTCCCCTTAAGAGAGTACTGTCAAAATCGGACAGAGTGTGTACCAGACGATGAATCGGGAAGATAAGCAACCCTTCATCATGAATATTGGCGAGGTAAGTCAAAATAAAATTATAGGGCTCCTGACCAGTATGAGAGGGGTTTGACGCTGCCCGCTCATTGCGGTAGTTAACACCGGTATCATAACGGTGATGACCATCAGCAATATAGACGACTCTCTCTTGCAATGTTTGCTGGAACTGCGCAACAAGCTGAGGCTCGGTAATCCGCCATAGACGGTTTCTCACCCCCTGAAACTCTGCATCTATCACTGGCTCATTTGCCTCTGCAAAGTCTTTCATCACGCGATCAGCAGTCTTGCTTTCATCGGCATAGAGACCAAAAATACTGCTGATATTGGTTTTGGTTTTTCTGAAGAGGTTGAGTCGGTCGGCTTTGGGGCCTGAAAGCGTTTTTTCATGAGGCAGTACCTTTTTCTCTGCAAAATCATACAGGCGCATAGCGGCAAAAAAGCCGCACCGGGTATGCTCAACACCATCAGTATCTTCAAATGTCTGAAAATATGGGTAGATCGCCGGCACGGTATCGCCCTGAATATCTCCCGAAAGCATCCACTCCGAGAGGCGCTCCAGCGCTGCTGCGTAAGGATCGGCCTCAGTGGGCAGTTCAAGCCTTATCGCATTGAACGGGGAGCTGCTGTAGAGCTGTTGCTGAAACGCAGCAGAGATAACGTCATAAGGTGGGCAAAGAAGCTTGTCCGCACTTTTAAGTCGTTCGGGGTTGTAGAGAATCCCCCTGAAAGGCATAATTTCTGGCATAGGTTATAGTGTTTTTTAGGTTATCAGCGGGGCAACCCGATCCTCTCTCATCGTCATCCAAAAGTCATCATAACCATCCTTGACCAGCACAAGAAGTCTTTTGTTTTTACAAAGCTCAAGCACTGCAAGAAAAGTAACAACCAGGACAAGACGTTCAGTAACACCTTCAAGCAGCGCGAGAAAAGAGAGCTGTACTGACCCCTGAAGTTTTAAGAGAATCAGTGCCGACTGCTCTTCAACCGTCACAGGAGCATCCATCACATGAGGTGTCATGGGACGAGGCTGGTTATCCAGCACCGACTTCCAGGCAAGCATGAGATGGTAGAGCGTAGGACGAAGATGCGGCTCATCAAGGTCATCAAGAACCTCGGGCTCAAACTCTTCAAAGAGTCCGCGCGCAAAAAGATTTTCGCGCATTTCAGCAAGCTTTGTCAACGCATTCGCCGCCTCTTTGATTCGTTTGTATTCAAGCAGACGCTGTACCAGTTCCGTTCGTGGATCAAACTCATCGGTAACATTACTCTCCTGAGCAGGACGAGGAAGCAGCATTTTGGCCTTGATGCTCATCAGCATTGATGCCATGTAGATAAAGTCTGCAGCAACTTCAAGATTGAGACCTCTTGCGTCACCGATATAGCCAATAAAATCAGAGGTAATTTTTGAAATTGGGATGTTATAAATGTCGAGTTCATCTCGCCTGATAAAAAAAAGCAGCAGATCAAGCGGCCCCTCAAATTCCTCAAGGCTGATTTTAAACACACGTGGATTGCTGACGATAACATTGAAAAAAATTTCTACTGGCAAGATAGAAAATGCGGCATAAAACGCACAATGAAAGAGTATGAATACCAGGGCGGAGGAACATACCTAAAAAAAGAGACTGCCAAATTTCAAAAACTTCACTATTTACAGAAAAACCGGGAGCCTCGGCTTCATTCAACATTGACTCCACCTGTATCAATGAACAGATTTTTTAATTATCTCTCTCATTTCACAGCAGTCATCATGCTGATCGCAAGCATCGCAATGGCGGAATCTGCCAACAGCTCATTTAACCAGGGATTTGAAAAACATAAAAAAGGCGACCTGAAAAACGCCATACAGAGGTATTCGACTGCTCTTGAGGAGAATCCTTCATTTTCAATGGCTTACCAGATGCGCGGTATTGCTTTGCAGCAACTGAATCAATATTCTGACGCAATCAGCGACTACAGCAAGGTCATCGCCACTGGTGATAACTCCTTTAAGGTGGTCGGTTATTATAATCGGGGCATCGTAAAAAACATGATCGGTGATTTTGCCGGGGCCATCCCCGATTTTTCGCAGGCAATTGAGCTCGATAAAAAAATGGCGGCAGCTTTTTTTCATCGTGGTATTGCCAAAGGCAAGACGGGAGATCTGAACGGACGAATGGACGATTTTCGGCAAGCAGCACTTCTTGGAGAGGTCAATGCGGAAAAGTGGCTCAACACCTATTTTCCTGATTGGAAACAGCCACAAAAACCGCCAGTAGCACCTCTACCATCAACGGAGAAAACGACATAGCGGTTTGTTTGATCTCCCCTTTTTCAAAAAAATAACGGGCAGCCCGAACGCGGCCCGTTATGCTGAAAGAGAAAAAGTTTCAGATCGCCTTGCCACCACGCTCTCTGGTTCTGATACGAATACACTCCTCAAGCGGGGTTATAAATATCTTGCCATCCCCAATTTCACCCACATCGTGACTTGCTGCGTTGATAATAGTATCGACAGTGATTTCGACAAACTCATTATTGACGGCAATATCAAGCCTGATTTTCGGAATCAGGTTTGGCGCAATTTTCTGGCCTCTGTAGATATCGATATCCTCCTGCCGTCCGTGACCGGTCACGCGACTGACGGTAATTCTCGTTATATCGGCCTGGATCAGTGCCTCACGAACATGGTCAAGCCTGTCCGGCTGAATGATAGCTGTTATCAGTTTCATTGCATCGAATTAGTTAAGGTTGATAAGACCATAGCCATGTTCACCGTGCATGCTGTGATCAAGACCGGACATTTCATCATTTTCAGAGATCCTCAAACCGATTGTTTTTTCAACCAGAAAGAGAAGAATAAACGAGACAACGGCTGCATAGCCAATGGTAACACCTACCGCTGTTGCCTGAACACCAAGCTGCTGCCAGATGGTCCAACTCTTGTCGACCGTCTTGGCGGCAGCCTCGGCCATCCATGCCGGACGGATGAAAAATACCAGGGCAAGAGCGCCAACAATACCACCGACACCGTGAACTCCAAACGCATCAAGACTGTCGTCATATCCTAATTTGCTTTTGAGAAGAATAGCGCTGTAGCAGCATAGGGCTGCAAGCGCACCCAATGCAAATGCACCTGAAGGCTGAACAACACCCGCCGCTGGAGTAATGGCTACAAGACCTGCAAGAATTCCCGATGCAACACCAAGGCTGGTAGCCTTGCCATGATGGAACATCTCAATGATCATCCAGGTAAATGCACCCGCTGCAGCCGCAACCTGGGTTACGGTCAAGGCTCTTGCTGTAACAAGGTTACTTGCAATAGCACTTCCAGCATTGAAACCAAACCATCCGACCCAAAGCAGACCAGCCCCGATAAGTGTCATGACAAGGTTGTTCGGAGACATGACGTTGTTCGGGTAAGCGCGCCGTTTACCAAGATAGAGTGCCGCAACAAGTGCTGTAATGCCTGAAGAGATATGAACAACGGTACCACCTGCAAAGTCAATGGCCCCAGCCGCCCCAAGGTTGAAAAGAAAACCGTCAGAGGCCCAGACCCAATGACAAATAGGGCTGTAGACGAAGATACACCACAACGCAATAAAAACGGCATACCCCTTAAAATTAACCCGCTCAGCAAAAGCTCCCGCTATCAGCGCAGGCGTGATGATTGCAAATTTGCCCTGAAACATGGCAAAGACATATTCGGGGATATGGGTGGACATAATAGTTTCATCAATGCCCTGTAACATAAAATACCTGCTATCCCATCCGGCGAACCCGCCCAGAATCCCTGGACCAAAACTCAGAGAATAGCCTATAAGCGGCCAGAGAACTCCGATAATAACCATGGCACCAAAACTATGCATCATGGTACCAAGAACGTTTTTTGTCCTGACCAGACCACCATAAAACATGGCAAGACCCGGAATCATCAATAAGACAAGTGCTGTGGATGTCAACATCCATGACGTTGTCCCTGTGTCAGTAACCAGCTCTTCTGCCGCATGGGCAGTACCCTGAAACAACGACACTGCAAGCAGAAACAGCAGAACCGTTAAAACCATTTTCTTCATGATAATATTTGATGAAATTAAGCAATACCTTAATAATTAATGCTCACGACAAAAGTATAGTTAGTTTTTTAACCAAAGCAAAAGATTTGTCGTTTTTTATTACAAAAAAGTAGGGATTGATAAATATTATGAGGCAAAACGCACCAGCCATGCCAGATGACGCAATAGAAAAAGCCCGGAAGAGAATACTCTGCCGGGCTTTTTGTGTGATATAAAAAAGGAAAGTATATTACGATCTGACAAGAAAAACGCTGAGATCTTCAAGAAGTGCCTGGAGATCCTCTTCGTGCTCAACCTCATCCTGGAGAATCTGCACGGCAAGATTATAGGTAACAGGATCTTTCATGCCTATCTCTTCGATAATACTGTTATAGACGTTGATGGCGCACTGCTCACCAGCAATGTTCTGCTCAAGTATTTTTTTCACAAAAGGATCATCGGGAGCTGCATAACCACAGTTCGACAGTTTGAACCAGTCAAGCGGAGTTGAAACAGGTTTACCGCCAAGCTGAATAATCCTTGTGGTCAGCATATCAGCATGACGCAACTCATCGGCAGCATGTTGAAGCAGCTCGGCAATGGCAGCATCTTTCATTGGCCCCTGCACCACCTTTGCTCCAATCCAGTACTGATAGTAGGCCAGCCATTCGTCAGCAAAAGCCTTGCTGAGCAATTCAAGAACACGGGGCAGGTGCTCTCCAACAATTTCTCGTCCTTTTGTGCCCATAAGTTGTACTCCTTATTTATTTTTAATGAATTTCACCGCAGGATGCCGCGAGGTATATAGTTTTGGAAAAAGCTTAACAAGCTTCACCGCAAGGTGTTGGAAATTAAACCCTTAAAGATTAATAAAACAATTACTTGTTATGCCGAACAAGGTCTTCAAGAGCTTCGGAGAGCTTCGGATACTTGAAGGGGAAATGTTGCGCCTCCAGAAAACCGGGTTTGACATTCTGCCCTTTTACTGCATACCCTCCACCTTCACCCATAATCAGACGAACAACAAACTCCGGAACCGGCAGCAAAGCTGGTCTTCCAAGAGCAGCGCCAAGTTGCTGGGCAAACTCTTTCATGGTGACGGGCGCTGGACTGACCAGATTGATTGCTCCCCGATAGAGCGGATTATCAAGTGCTTCAAGAATAGAGGCAATTTCGTCATCGATATGAATCCATGAGATGCACTGGAATCCCGAACCAATCGGACCACCGGCAAAAAACTGGAAGGGGGCCATCATCTTCTGCAACATCCCGCCTCGTGTCGAAAGGACGATGCCCGTCCTCAAGAGCACAAGACGAGAAACCTGCTTTTCTGCAGCAAGCGCCTCTTTTTCCCAATCAATACATATTCTTGCAAGGAAATCACTCCCTTTCGGCCCTGATTCAACCAATTGGGAGGTATCGTTACATCGGTAATACGACCCATAATAGCCAATAGCCGATGAGGAGATAAAAACCTGGGGCTTTTCAGGGGCAGCAGCAAGAGCCGATACCAAATGTCGAGTACCAAGAATTCTCGAATTGTAGCACTCTGTCTTGTGGGCATCAGTCCAGCGACTTTCAAGCAAGGGCTTTCCGGCAAGATGGATAAGGGCCTTCGAACCGCTGATAAAACTTCGCCAATCACCTCCCTCCATATCTGAATCCCAGCGGACATACTCTGTGGCACCAGGAATTTTACTGATGGCACCCTCAGGTGAACGAACAAAAAGTACAACCTTTTCACCACGGACAATCAGCTTGCGGGCAAGCTCAACACCGATAACACCTGTTGCTCCCGTAATAACAATATGGCCATTCATAACCAGGTTCCATTGAAGTGAAAGAGACTCTTTTCCAGCTTTTTATTCAACAGTCACCGACTTCGCCAGATTTCTGGGCCTGTCGACATTGCACCCCCGAAGAGTAGCGATATGGTAGGCAAGAAGCTGTAAAGGGATCACCGCCAAAAGAGGTGTAATGGGTGCTGAAGCCTGCGGAATATAGATAACATGTTCGGCCATGCGACAAACCTCCCTGTCACCCTCATTCGCTATGGCAATAACCCGCCCCTTGCGACTGCGCACCTCTTCAATATTGCTAAGAATCTTGCTGTAGGTATTGTCGCGAGTAGCAATAATAATAACCGGCATATCCTTATCAATCAGAGCAATCGGACCATGTTTCATCTCTGCTGCAGGGTAACCTTCTGCGTGAATATAGGATATCTCCTTGAGCTTCAGTGCCCCCTCAAGAGCAACTGGAAAGTTGTAGCCTCTTCCGAGATAGAGAAAGTTTTTTGCATCCTTGAACAGCTCAGCAATGGATTTGATCTGGCTGTCAAGCTGGAGAATACGTGCAGCTTTTTCAGGAACAGAGGCAAGCTCCTTGAGATTAAGCACAATCTCATCATTCGAGAGAGTGCGACCTCTGCTGAGGGCCAGCGCAAGCATATAAAGCATAACCACCTGCGCACAAAAAGCTTTGGTTGATGCAACACCAATCTCCGGCCCGGCATGCGTGTACATACCGCACAATGTTTCGCGGGCAATGGTCGAACCAACCACGTTGCAGATCCCCATGACAAGCGCCCCTTTCTCCTTTGCAGTGCGAAGGGCTGCAAGAGTATCTGCCGTTTCACCCGACTGGGAAATCACAATAACCACATCATCAACGCCGACAATAGGGTTGCGATACCGGAACTCCGATGCGTAATCCACTTCAACGGAGATACGGGCAAACTCCTCTATGAGATACTCCCCAATCAGCGCAGCATGCCAGCTTGTGCCACAAGCGCAAATCACAATTCGCCTGGCACGTTTCAGACGATCAAGATAGTCATAGATCCCGCCAAGGTGTACCCGCCCCTCATCAAGGCGAACACGCCCCCGCATAACATCATGCATCACATCCGGCTGTTCAAAAATCTCCTTGAGCATAAAGTGGTCAAATCCATTTTTCTCAATCTTTTCCAACGAAAAATCGAGCTCCGTCACCGCCTTTTCCTGCTCAATATTTTCAATTGACTTGACGGAATATCCATCCCTTTTCACCACAGCAAGCTCCCCGTCGGAGAGATAGACCACCTTGTTGGTATGCTCAACAATTGGCGCAGCATCCGAAGCAATAAAAAATTGATCAATACCAATTCCTATCACCAGCGGACTCCCTTTGCGGGCAACAACAATCCTGTCAGGCTCACGCGAGGAGATGACACACAATCCATAAGCGCCCTCAACATGCCGGAGAACCTCGCGAACAACACTCTCCATATCAAGCGACAAGTCATGCTTCCATACCCGGTCAATCAGGTGAACCAGTACCTCAGAATCGGTTTCACTTAAAAAAACATAACCCTCTGAGAGGAGCTCCTGTTTCAGCACATAATAATTTTCGATGATCCCATTGTGAATAAGCGCAATGTCACCCGCGCCATTCAGATGAGGATGAGCATTGCAGTCGCTTGGCTCGCCATGTGTTGCCCAGCGGGTATGGCCAATACCAATCGTGGCTCCAGAGAGAGCTGCCCTGCGCGACTCGGTATCCTTTTCCAGATCGCCAACACTTCCTTTCTGCTTGATAACCGACAGAGTCTCGCTCAGCAGGGCAATACCTGCCGAATCATAACCCCGGTATTCAAGACGTTTTAATCCATTTAACAGGATCGGAGCAGCATCCTGCCAGCCTATATATCCTACAATTCCACACATAGTATTTTATTAAGAATCGATTCATTCACGAGGCGAAGCTTCGGGGAATTTACCCCTGGAGATTAAAGAACCCCGCCGCAAGCAGCGGGGTATTTTGAAAACAAATCTACAATACTTTACGCCTCAAGAGGCGGGGAATATGACCCATAGAGATTAAAAAAAATCTTGTAAAAAGCCTTGGTCAACACTACCCGCTCAGCAAAAAAAACTTGTCCCTGAAGTAACTCAATAATAGAGCAATATCAAAGCACTCGCCTCATTTCGCCCCAAATTTTTAACGCCTCACTGGAGATCGCCTCCTCATAATCATCAACACCGGAAAAGCTGCCTGACGGGTAAATAAGGGCCCGACTGACATTAATAACCGCACTTTGCCGACCGGCATCAACGCCATGATTCACCGCATCTTCCAGCGATCCCCCCTGGGCCCCGACACCGGGAATAAGCAGAAAAAGTCCGGGCGCATTCCGACGAATCTCTCCAAGCAGGTTGCTCTTGGTAGCACCAACAACCACGCCTCCGTTGCCACCTTTGCTCCACTGAGCCACCTTGCCAAGAACAGTTCGATAGAGCGGGTGACCATCGGCCATCGGCTGTTCCTCAAAATCTTTGGACCCCTCGTTTGAGGTCAAACAGAGCACAAAAACCAGCTTCTCCTCATAAGCAAAAAAGGGCTCCAGAGAATCAAATCCCATATAAGGTGCAACAGTAATCGCATCAAAAGACCAGTGCTCAAAAAATGCCTGCGCATACATTCTGCTGGTATTGCCAATATCGGCACGCTTGGCATCAGCAATGGTCATACACGAATCAGGAATGCTTTTGAGCGTCTCTTCCATATCCCGCAAGCCCGAAACTCCTCTTGCTTCATAAAAGGCTGTATTGAGCTTGTAAGCTACGGCACATTCCGATGTGGCCCTGATAATGGCTCTGTTAAACTCAAGAACCGGATTCTTGTACGATGAAAAAAGCTTTGGAATTTTTTCTGGATCACTGTCAAGCCCGACGCACAAAAGGGACTTCAAGAGCGATATCCTGCTGTTTGCCTTTTCACGAACTGAACTCATAACGAACTCACCCACTGTTTAGACGATTCCCTTCAGTAAAAAGAAGATATTTTGCCACAAAAATACCTTTTCAAGTTTTGCTGCAATATATAAAATATGTTTTCTCGTGGAATGCTTCATTAAATGGAAGAATCCCGTAAATTGGGGGCTTATGAATCCGCGAACGGTGAAGAGTCGACGGTATCGCACTATTATAACCATGATTGTTGATTGATGGCAAAGAAAACAGTAAAACCTCCAAATCCGTATAAAAACGAACCGGAAACCAACCTCCCGCGTCCGAAATTCCCTGTCATGTATTATGTGGTTGTGATTGTGCTTCTCATCGGAGTGCAGCTTGCTTTTTTCTGGTCAGGCTCAACGCAGGAGATCCCCTACAGCACCTTCCGCAAACTTATTGCTGAAAACAAGGTTGTCTCGGTCAAAATTTCTGCGGAGCGAATCTATGTCAAGCTTAAACCCGGAACAGAGACTGGCATCGCAATAAAAGAGGAGAAAAAGGACAACCCGGTAGTCTCCCTTCCGCAATCCTCATCAAAACAGGATGAAATCTTTGTCAATCCCGTACGCGATGATGGTCTGATAGAGTTGCTTGAAAGTAAAGGAATAAAGTATCAGGGAATGCCAAGCAGCACCTGGATCAGTGAACTCCTGCAATGGATACTCCCTTTTGGACTGCTGATCGGAGTCTACTTCTTTGTCTTCCGGCGTATGGGCGGGCCGGGCTCCCAATTCATGAATATCGGCAAGAACAAGGCCGCCCTCTATGAAAACCTCGACGAACACACCCGCATCACCTTCAAGGATGTCGCTGGCCTTGACGAAGCAAAGGCCGAGGTGATGGAGGTCGTGGACTTCCTCAAGGATCCCAAAAAGTATACCACACTGGGCGGCAAATTGCCAAAAGGAGTGTTGCTGGTCGGCCCTCCAGGTACCGGCAAAACCCTTCTGGCAAAAGCTGTTGCAGGAGAAGCGGATGTGCCGTTTTTCAGCATCAGCGGCTCAGACTTTGTCGAGATGTTTGTCGGGGTTGGCGCGGCAAGGGTGCGCGACCTCTTCAAGCAAGCCAAGGAAAAAGCGCCCTGTATTATTTTTATTGACGAGATTGATGCCGTTGGGCGCAGCCGGGGAAAAGGGGCTATGATGGGGGCCAATGACGAGCGGGAAAATACCCTCAACCAGTTGCTGGTCGAAATGGATGGATTTGCCACCGACAAAGGGGTGATTCTGATTGCCGCAACTAACCGTCCTGACGTACTCGATTCCGCGTTGCTGAGACCGGGACGTTTTGACCGCCAGATCATGGTTGACAAGCCCGATCTGAAAGGGCGTATCGATATTTTCAAGGTGCATACCAAGGCCCTTTCGCTCTCAAAAGAGGTCAACCTCAAAGCACTCGCATCACAAACCCCAGGCTTTGCTGGAGCTGAAATTGCCAATGCTGCAAACGAGGCAGCTCTTCTTGCCTCTCGACGCAACAAACAGAGCATTGAGATGAAAGATTTTGAGGATGCCATTGAACGCTGCGTTGCCGGACTTGAGAAGAAGAACAAAGTCATCAATCCGCGTGAAAAGCAGATTGTTGCCTATCATGAAGCTGGCCACGCTATTGTCAGTTGGATGATGGCAGACAATGATCCGGTACAGAAAATCTCCATTGTACCAAGAGGCATGAGTGCCCTCGGCTATACCATGAATATTCCGCTTGAGGATCGCTATCTGATGACAAGAAGTGAACTGCTCGGACGCATTTGTGGCCTGCTCGGCGGGCGCATTGCAGAACTGATCATCTTCAGCGAAATATCCACCGGTGCACAGAATGATCTTGAAAAGGTGACCAGCATCGCCTACAACATGGTGACCGTCTACGGCATGAGCGAAAAACTGGGGAACCTCTCATTTTACGAGAGCAATAACCCTTACTATGGAAGCCCTGGTATTGATAAAAAGTATGGGGAGGAGACAGCTCGTCTCATCGACAGAGAGGTAATGAGTATCGTTGAAGAGTCTCGTCTGAAGGTGATGAATCTCCTTACAGAGAATCGTGACAAACTTGAAAAACTTGCCAGTGAACTTCTTTTAAAGGAGATGCTTCAGTATCCCCAGATTGAGGAGATTCTTGGAAAGCGACCCGAGGGGCTCTTCCCTGTTCGGATTGAGGAGGAGCATCTCGATGAACAGCAGATCGAAAACAGCGAAGAGAGCATTGTGCCCCATGCTCAGAGCAACTCTGAACAGCTCACCGATAAAGAGCGGCAGGAGCTGGAGGAGGCTGTTGCAAGGCTCAGACAAGGACGCAAAACAACGGAGAGCTGAAAAGAGGTGAATCGGAAAATGATAAAAGGCAGGTGCGATCTGCCTTTTATCATTTTCTTCTTCTTATACTGTGGGTCCCGAGGGAGTCGAACCCCCGACCTACTGGGTGTAAACCAGTCGCTCTAACCAACTGAGCTAGGAACCCTTAATCAGGGTGGAAAGTATAACACAATTAACAGCAAAATGCAAAAAGAAACGATTTCCTGACTCCAGAGAGGTAACGACAGCCCATTTGTAAGCCTGCATGAAAAAGCATAACTTCAGGCCAATAATTCACCTGTAACCCGGTAACATTTTTTGTTCATCATACTATGCGATCACTCTCCATTCTTGGCTGTACAGGCTCAATCGGCGTCAGTACCCTTGATGTTGTCCGGCAGCATCCTGACAAGTTCAAGGTTACCGCGCTCGCCGCTGGCTCGGATATTGCCCGACTGGCTGAGCAGATTAAGGAGTTCAGGCCCGTGGCAGTATCCATCAGGGATGAAAAGTCGGCCAAAAAGCTGCGTGACCTCTGCGGAGAGTACAAACCAGAAATTCTGTTTGGGGTTGAGGGTGCTTGCACCATTGCTGCAATTGAAGGATCTGATATGGTGGTATCCGCCATTGTCGGAGCTGCTGGCCTGATACCGACGCTCCGCGCCATCAAAGCAGGCAAGCATATTGCTTTGGCCAACAAAGAGACACTTGTTGTTGCGGGTCAGCTTGTCTCGGATCTGGTAAAAAAGCACAAGGTTCATCTGCTGCCGGTTGACAGTGAACACTCTGCGGTTTTCCAGTCACTTGCGGGCCACCGGCCTGAGGATGTTGAACGCATCATTCTCACCGCTTCGGGTGGGCCATTCCGCAACACTCCGGCTGAAGAGTTGAAACAGGTGAAGCTGGAACAGGCGCTGAAGCATCCGCAATGGAGCATGGGAGCAAAGATCACCATTGACTCTGCAACCATGATGAACAAAGGGCTTGAGGTGATTGAAGCGCATTGGCTCTTCAACGTGCCTGCCGAAAAAATAGGTGTCGTTGTTCATCCCCAGAGCATCATTCACTCCATGGTTGAATATAGTGATGGCTGTGTCATGGCACAGCTTGGTGCTCCCGACATGCGCGCCCCGATTGCCTATGCTCTCGCCTGGCCTGAGCGGTGCGCAAGCGGTATACCCAAACTGGATCTGGCTAAAATTGGCACCCTGACCTTTGAAGAACCGGATATGGTTCGCTTCCCTGCACTCCGTCTGGCCTATGAGGCACTCAAGGCAGGTCGAACCTCCCCTGCCGTACTGAACGCAGCAAACGAGATCGCTGTTGCCGCATTCCTTGACAGAAGAATAGGGTTTACCGATATTGCCGCCATAGTAGAAAAAACTTTGCAGGCTCACGACGCTTACCCTCCGGTTGAACTTGATGACTATCTTCAGGCAGACCAGTGGGCACGTGAAATTGCAACAAAACTTATTGCCTGACCTCCCTGTTAGAGAACAGTGAGAGGGCGGCTACAACTTTATTCTTTATAGAAACAGAGGATTCTTATGGATGTTTTGAGTACCACATTTTTTTTTATTATTGCCATTTTCATTCTGGTCACAACCCATGAGCTTGGCCATTTTCTGACAGCAAAACTCTTCGGGATGAGAGTTGACAAATTTTATATAGGGTTCGACTTTTTTGACCTCAAACTCTGGAAAAAGACAATTGGAGAGACCGAGTATGGTCTTGGCCTTTTTCCCCTTGGCGGCTATGTCAAAATTGCAGGTATGGTTGATGAGAGCCTCGATACCAACTTTCAGGGCGAGGAGGCGCAGCCCTGGGAGTTCAGGGCTAAACCGGTATGGCAAAGGCTGATTGTGCTCGCTGGCGGTGTTGGAATGAATATTATCCTTGCTGCAGCAATTTTTATTGGAATCACTCTGGCACTTGGAGAGTCACGTACCAGTCTCAATAATCCCGCTTTTGTAGAGAAAGGATCAATATTTGAGACGATGGGCATAAAAACCGGCGACTTCCTTCAACTGGCAAATGGCAAAAGGGTGGAGAGTTGGGAAGAGGCGCTTGATCCAGCACTCTTTACTGCCCGTTCGCTGCACTACACGCTTCTTCGCGAAGGAAAAAGCATCACCGTCGATGCACCGTCAAATATTTTATCGAGCATCAATGACAAGAAAAGCCTTGGTATCCGGCCAATAGTTCCACCCGTCATCGATGAAGTACTCAAAAAAATGCCTGCAAGCTATGCGGGAATAGAGTCTGGCGCTCTCATTACAGCAATTAATGGTAAAACGGTCACTGACTGGACAGAGGTTGTCGGCATCATTTCGGCGAACGCCAGCAAACCGATCATCCTCACTTGGCAACATCTTAAAAAGAGCAAAACCGGTCAGAACGATCAAAAAATCACCGCAGGAGCAATCAGGGCCGCAGGTCAAACATTTGTCACAACGGTCGTTCCCAACTCATCGGGAAAAATAGGAATCTCACTGAAACAGACGATTGTGTCTGAACGCCGAAAACTCTCTCTTCCAGAGTCAATCATGAGTGGTGTCAGCCAGACATGGAAAATGAGCACCATGACCGTGCAGGGATTTGCAAAGATCTTCACCGGCCAGGAAGATTTTCGGAAATCGGTCGGTGGCCCGATCAAGATTGCAAAAATAGCGAGCCAGAGTGCCGAACAGGGACCCGTAAGCTTTCTCTATTTTCTCTCCATGCTCTCAATATCCCTTGCAATTATCAACATGCTGCCAGTTCCAGCACTGGATGGCGGACAATTTTTGCTGAACGCTGTCGAAGGAGTTATCCGTCGAGAGATACCGTTTGAGCTCAAAATGCGTATCCAGCAGGTAGGGATGACCCTGCTCCTTGGCCTCTTTGCCTACATTTTGGTGAATGATCTTTTAAATCCTTGATGCCAAAAAGCAGAAACGATGCTCGATAAACTACAATCCATAAAAGAGAAACACCTTGACCTACAACAGATGCTTGCTGACCCAAAAGCGGCATCTGATCAGGCGCGCTACCGAAAACTCAACAAGGAGTACAGCGACCTCAAAGAGATTGTTCAGGCGTACGACCACTATTCCCAAAAAAAAGCAGAACTTGATACGTCGCGCCAACTCCTGAAAGAGGAGACTGATCAAGAGATGAAAGAGCTGGTACAGGCGGAGATCAGTGAGCTGCAAAAACAGATCCCCGAACTTGAACAACAGCTTAAAGTATTGCTTCTGCCTAAGGAGGAGGCTGACTCCCGGAACGTGATCATTGAGATTCGGGCAGGGACCGGAGGTGAGGAGGCGGCGCTCTTTACCGCTGATCTGACAAGAATGTACCAGCGATACGCTGAACAGCAGGGGTGGCAATACCACATCCTCCACTTCAACGAAAGCTCTGTACCAGGGGGCTTCAGGGAGATGACTCTCGAAGTGAGCGGCAACGATGTCTATGGCACCATGAAGTACGAAAGTGGCGTACATCGTGTTCAGCGTGTCCCTGACACCGAAACACAGGGACGCATCCACACCTCGGCGGTCAGCGTGGCTGTCCTGCCGGAAGCCGAAGAGGTCGATGTTGAGATCCGACGTGAGGATCTCCGCTTCGATACCTACCGAAGTGGCGGAAAAGGGGGGCAGAACGTCAACAAGGTTGAAACAGCGGTACGAATTACCCATATTCCAAGTGGCATTGTCTCCGCCTGTCAAGAGCAGCGCTCACAGCTCCAGAACAAGGAGATGGCCATGCAGATGCTCCGCACAAAACTCTATGACATCCAGCTTGCCGAGCAGCAGCAGCAAAGGGCCGACCTGCGCCGATCGATGGTGACCACCGGTGACCGGAGTGCCAAAATCCGCACCTACAACTACCCGCAATCTCGGGTAACTGACCACCGCATCGGCTATACAAGCCACGCCCTCCCGCAGATTCTGCAGGGGGATATACAAGATATTATCGATGCACTCAAAATGCATGACCAGGCTGAACGCCTGCAATCCGAACTCATGTAACCGAAAAAGGGGAAGCGCGACAACATGGAAATGGAAGCTACCGGAAAAAGCAGGGGTGACTGGATATTACACGGAGAATTTAACCAGACTGTCGCCTATCTCTCCGACCACAAAAAGATGCTGGGGTTCAACCCCTTCTGCCATAGCGTAGAACTCACTGAGACCGAAAACGTCTATAAATGGCTCTTCCGTGTTACCGACCCGCAAAACAACCCGTTTGATGTGATCTTTTATGTCGAGCAGAGCGAAGAACCTCTTCTGGAGCTCCCGGAGCATATCGAACACAGTAAAACTGGCAGGCTCTCAGAGGAGATTATCAATCGCTACACGGTAGGAAAAACGATCCGCTGGCAACACCATCCGGTTGCCAGCAAGATTGATGACCCTGCAAAGTACCTCTTTGAAGGAAAAGCTTTCGCCAGCATGCACATGCGCCCGGTAGAGACAAAAAAAACCAGAGTTCAGCTTGATTTGAAAGTTGATGTCCACTTTATTCTCTATCCGGCATTCAGAATTGTCCCCGAACCGATTCTCCACGCCATGAGCAATGCTGCAATATCCATTATCATGCAGGCATCAACCAACTCAATGTTTCACTCCATCAACAAGGATTTCAAAAACATTACGAATACGTAACAGAAGAGTTGCTGACAAACCTCCACAGTAATTATCCGCTATCAAAAAAAAGGGTATTTTGCCTGACTGGAAAGAGTAAACTAAAACCAGCACTGGAGACATTATGAGAACAATCGTTTTTACAGGTAAAGGTGGCGTAGGCAAAACCTCTATTGCCGCAGCAACTGCCGTAAAGGCGGCATCCATGGGTTTTAATACCCTCGTTATCTCGACAGACCCTGCCCACAGCCTCGGCGACTCCTTTGACCTTGAGCTGGGACCCTCTCCCATAAAAATTGCTGACAACCTCTACGGCCAGGAGGTAAGCGTCTATGGCGATCTGACCCTTAACTGGGAGATTGTCCGTGCGCACTTTGCCCACATCATGGAGGTGCAGGGAATCAAAGGGATCTATGTCGAAGAGATGGGTGTCCTTCCTGGCATGGAGGAGCTCTTCTCACTCTCCTATATCAAGCGATATAACGAGTCAAAAGAGTACGACCTTCTTGTCGTTGACTGCGCACCTACCGGAGAAACCCTCCGACTGCTCTCCCTGCCTGAAACTTTCGGCTGGATGCTGAAAATGATAAGAACCCTCGAAAAATTTGTGGTCAAACCGGTGATTCGTCCTCTGTCGAAGAAAATCGGCAGACTTCATGACCTTGTTCCCGAAGCAGAGGTCTATGACCAGATCGAACACCTCTTTACCTCTGTGGACGGCATCATCGACCTGCTCTCGGATGGAACACAAACAACCGTGCGGCTGGTCATGAACCCCGAAAAGATGGTTGTCAAGGAGTCGATGCGTGCGCTCACCTACCTGAATCTGTACGGCATCACCGTGGACCAGGTGGTGATCAACAGGGTATTCATGGATGAGGTTGACGGAGAGTACTTTAAAGAGTGGAAAACCATCCAGCACAAATACATTGAGCAGATTGAACGCTCCTTTGCCCCCATCCCGATCACGAAGGTCCCCCTTTTCCGCAGGGAAGTACTCGGCCTGGAAATGCTGAAAACCGTTGGCGATGTGGTCTATGGAGATAAAAACCCGCTGGATATTTTCTATCGAGAAGAACATACTGCTATCACAAAAGTGAGTGAAGGGCACTATATCATGAAGCTGCGCCTGCCATTCGCCTTCGATAACAAAATGGAAACCAATGTCCTCCAGCTTGGCGACTCGCTGACCCTGAGAATCGGCAATTACCAGAAAAACGTGATTCTTCCGCTCTTCCTTGCCGGTATGCGGGTTGCTGAAGCCATCTATGAAGATCAATGGCTGAAGATCGACTTCAAAAAGAAAGAGCAGGCTGTACTGCCGGGATGAAAAACAAGCCTCCTGTGCCTGCTGATCGTTCGCAACTGCGAATACACGGTATTGTTAAGCCTTAACGGTTGAAATAACTTATTTCGTTGGCTTCAAAGAGAATAATTTCTCATCTTTGGGGACAACTTTTTCAATGAGCGCACGATGAAACAACTTTTGCTGGGTGCTGAAGCCATTGCGCTTGGAGCCCTTGATGCTGGAATCTCCGGTGTCTATGCCTACCCCGGTACCCCTTCGACCGAAATCACCGAATATATCCAGAAAAACAGGGGGAGCCGGGAACAACCTGTTCGCTCAGCCTGGTCGGCCAACGAAAAAACAGCTTATGAGGCTGCGCTCGGGATGTCGTATGCTGGCAAACGAAGTCTGGTCTGCATGAAGCATGTGGGGCTGAATGTCGCTGCTGATGCCTTCATCAACTCGGCCATTACCGGCATCAACGGTGGAATGGTGGTGGCTGTGGCCGACGATCCATCAATGCACTCTTCACAAAACGAGCAGGACAGCCGGGTCTATGGCAAATTTGCCATGGTGCCGGTTATTGAACCAGCCTCACAACAGGAGCTTTATGATGCTGTCCGATATGCGTTCGATCTCTCTGAAGCCCTCAAGCTGCCGGTGCTGCTCCGGCTCACCACACGGGTTGCGCATTCGCGTGCGGGAGTGGAAGGAGCTTCAATTCATCCACAAAACCAGCTCAATGCGCCGTATGCCCCGGAGCGCTTCGTACTGATGCCGCATAACGCACGCCGCCAGTACAACAACCTGCTCGCCATGCAGCCTCAACTTGAAGAGCATTCGGAACAATCATGGCTGAACCGTCTCATACCCGGAACAGGCACTACTGGCGTTCTTGCGTTCGGCATTGCCTTCAACTACGTGATGGAGGTACGGCAGGCTTTTGGTCTCGACTGCCCCGTGCTGAAGATCGGGCACTACCCCCTGCCAAGAAAAAAAATTGAAGAGCTTTTCAGCTCTTGCGGCACCATTCTTGTTGCCGAGGAGGGCTATCCTGTTTATGAAGAGCTGCTGAGAGGATACTTTGGTAATAACAATATCAAGGGGCGCCTTGACGGAACACTCCCGCGTGCCGGGGAGCTCAATGCTGACAGTGTCGCTCTTGCTCTCGGTCTTGCAAAAAAAGAGGTGATGCCGGTACCTGACATCATGGTGAACCGTCCACCGGAACTCTGCAAGGGATGCGGCCACCGCGACCTCTACGAAGCACTCAATACAGTCATGAGTTCACACGAACAGCACCATGTCTTTTCCGACATCGGCTGCTACACGCTTGGAGCACTCGCGCCTTATAATGCTATTCATACCTGCGTCGATATGGGCGCATCAATCACGATGGCCAAGGGTGCTGCGGATGCAGGTTTGCGGCCTGCGGTTGCGGTTATCGGCGACTCGACCTTCACCCACTCCGGCATGACCGGCCTGCTGGATGCCATCAATGATCGTTCACCGCTCACCGTTATCATTGCTGACAACGACACCACAGCCATGACCGGTGGGCAGAACTCTTCGGCAAACGGCTTGAGGCTGCTGGAGATCTGCCGGGGACTCGGCGTTGAGGAAGCACATCTTAAAACCATCATCCCGCTGAAATCGCACCTTGCAGAGAACGTTGCTATACTCAGAGAGGAGATTGCCCGGGAGGGTGTTTCGGTGGTTATTGCACAACGGGAATGTATTGAAACCGCTGCACGGAAAAAGAGGAATCCTGCGGCCAAAGCGTAACGACAGTATGCAGATGAACATTATTCTTGCCGGTGTCGGAGGACAGGGAATACTCACCATTGCAGCAGTGATTGACCATGCCGCCCTGCAGAGCAGCCTGACCGTTCGCCAGGCAGAAGTGCACGGCATGAGCCAGCGGGGCGGTGCAGTGCAGTCGCACCTTCGGATTTCTGACAAAGAGATCTTCTCAGACCTTATTGCCGAAGGAACCGCAAACCTGATCCTTTCGGTTGAACCTCTGGAAGCGCTGCGCTATCTTCCCTTTCTTGCTCCAGACGGAAAAATAGTCACCGCCACAGACTCCTTCATCAATATGGTGGGCTACCCTTCGATGGAGCAGATTCTTGCCGAATTGCACCGCACAAACCATCCGGTGTTGGTCAACGCTGCAGAACTTGCCCGTGAGGCAGGCAATGTCAGAACATCAAACATGGTGATGCTCGGAGCTGCAGCCCCGTTCATCGGTATTGCTGCAGAAACGCTTGAAGCCTCCATAAAAAAGCTTTTTCAGGCAAAAGGGACCGATATCGCCGCCATGAACATCCGTGCATTCCGAACAGGAGAAGCATTATCTCAACTTCAAGCGACAGCAACATGATCTGGAATAAACAATACGAATGTATGGAGCGAGAGGAGCTCCTGAAACTTCAGGGAGAACGGGTAGCCGCAATGGTGAAAAGAGTCCATGACTCCGTTCCATTCTACCGCAACAAGCTCCAGGAAAAGGGGATAGAGCCCGGTGATATCACCACCATCGACGACCTGAAAAAGCTCCCCTTTACCACCAAACAGGATCTGCGCGACAACTATCCTTTTGGCCTTTTTACGCTCCCCCAAACGGACATTGTAAGGCTCCATGCCTCCAGCGGCACTACAGGAAAATCAACGGTTGTCGGGTATACCCATAACGATATCCTTATGTGGAGCGAAGTGGTTGCCCGTTCGCTCACCATGGCAGGAGTGGGAAAATCCGACATCATCCAGGTTGCCTACGGCTACGGGCTCTTTACCGGCGGTCTCGGTCTGCACTACGGTGCCGAAAAAGTTGGGGCGACGGTTATCCCCATCTCCGGCGGCAACACAAAAAAACAGCTTCAACTCATGGAGGACTTCGGCTCCACAGTACTGGCCTGCACACCCTCCTATGCCGCCTATCTCGGCGAAGCACTTGTTGAAGAGAAGATCGACCGCAAGCATATCAAGCTGAAGGCTGGCGTTTTTGGCGCTGAACCATGGACGGAAGAGATGCGTTCCCAAATTGAGCAGCTCCTCGGCATCAAAGCCTACGACATTTACGGCCTCAGCGAAATCATCGGACCAGGTGTCTCCATGGAGTGCCACTGCCAGAAGGGGATGCATATTTTTGAAGATCACTTTATCCCTGAAATCATCAACCCCGAGAGCGGCGAAGTACTCCCTTATGGCGAGCTTGGCGAATTGGTCTTTACTCCCGCAACCAAAGAGGCGATGCCACTCATCCGCTACCGTACCCGCGACCTGACCCGTCTCCACGCCGAACCGTGCGAGTGTGGCCGCACGCTGGTGCGCATGGAAAAATGCGTAGGCCGTTCGGACGATATGCTCATCATTCGTGGGGTCAACGTCTTCCCGTCACAGGTTGAATCGGTACTACTTGAGATGAGTGAAACCAGGCCCCACTACCTGCTGGTGGTTGATCGTGAAAACAACCTCGACACCCTCGAAATCAGGGTAGAGATTGAGGAGCAGTTCTTCTCCGACGAGGTAAAAGAGCTTGAAGGGCTCCGCAAACGGATCAAGGCAAATATCGCCAGCACTCTCGGCATCAGCGCAACCATCCGGCTGGTTGAACCCGGCACCATTGAACGGAGCATGGGCAAGGCTCAACGGGTCATTGATAACCGGAGACGGTTGTAGTATATCCGAAAGAGAACACCTGGGGCGTATTGCTACCGTTCTATTGAAACGCGTTGGTCAAATCACCCGCTTGAGGGCGAACTCCTGGTAACGGCTCAAGCTCAGCTCTCCATTCTATTGTGCTGAAGGAGCTGCTTCGTTTCCGGGAAAACATCTGAGTGCATAGATGCAGAGCGGACGGCCCATTGCATCCCTGGTAAAAAAAAGAAAGGCCTTCTCGCTTTCAAGAAGCCTAAATTTGTTCCGAAGCTCCTCCGCCGAAAGGGGAAAGTCGCGCCGCTGGATGCTCGCCCCCGCAATGGCATGGTGCTCAAGAAATGCCCTGAAGCTTTTCGGCTTGTACGGTACACACTCAATCACCCGGAAACTCCTGCCGGGGAATGCCTCAATTTTGCGGTCGGCAGTGAGGTAATCAACGCTCTTGTTCACAAACTGAAGAGCAGAATCACGCGCAATCAGCGACGAAAGCCTCGCCTTGATAATGGACGGATCAGGCTCATAGAGATACTCCTTTACCGCTACAGCAACCACTCTCGGCACCTCTCCACCCCCGACAACTTCAGTTATTTCTGCCGAATCGGCGCTCAGGCAGACCGCTTTTACCTGCACGGGCCCATCCGCAGGATACCCGCGCTCAAGCAGCAGCAGAATCTCCTTGCATTCACGGTCAACCGACACCACAACAATGGTGTGCAGAGCAGGAAGCAGCTTTTTTAGCCCGCTGATTTCGAGAGCTGGCGAGGCCTTGATGCAGACCCGCTGCGCATGACGGAGCAGCAGATCATGTGAGGCCACAACATCCGGACTGGCCGCCTCCAGCACTATGGAGCGACGCCCCTCCTCACGGCGGGCAGGATCAACATACAGCCAGTCAAAAGAGTTGTCTGGATACTCTGCAAGCAGGCTGATGCTGTCGCCGTTCTTTATCGCAACATTTCTGATGCCACTTGCCTTCAGGTTATGCTCAACCACGGCACAGAGCAGCGGATCACGCTCGCAGTAAACCAGCTCCTGAAACCTTCGTGCCAGAAACATTGTATCGACACCAAGGCCGCCGCTCAAATCGAGTGCCCTCTTGCCCGACATCAGTGAGGCTTTGTATGCCGCAGTACGTTCCCCGGAGGATTGCTCAAGCGCCAAAGGGGTATAGAGCAGGTTGTGCTGTGAAAGAGTGGGCAGTTTTTTTACCGCCTTCTGTCGACAGGCAAGCTGTTCCGCCATTGCACGAATCGGCAACTCCTTGCGGCCATGAAACTGCATGGCAAAGGCTGCCGGGTCGGCTGAGTGATGGGACAACAGCAAGGCTTGAATATCCGTGTTCAGCAAATTTTGGAATTCAGAACGGGTCATGCTTCATATAAAGTGTGTACAACTCAATACTTTTAAAAAACATAAACAGAACCGGAACAATCTTCTCTAAAAAAGCTTCTTCGGCAATAAAATAATAGATACAGCACCCGTCCATTGCAGCATTTTGTCGTAAATGACGGTTTATAATGGATTCCCGACAAAATATTCTCCAGGCAAGATACCCTTGATGCCCGGAATACTGCGTCTTGCTCGTCAGAACAGTCGCTGTTTTTTCTGAATCAGCGTGTTTTGGCCAACCGCATAAGCGTAAAGCGAAGCTGGGATAAAGGTAAGCTGGACTCCATTCTCCACCTTGACTCCCTGTCGATGGTGGTGACAACCGCCTTCTGGAACTGGTTTGTAGCGCAGAAGGAGAGGAGTTATTTGAGTGCAGACGAATGCTCAACGTATCGGTTGCTCCATTTGATTTCAACCGCCCAGAGAGGCTTGAACTTTTTTTCATCAAGGCAAATCAAGTCAACCCCTCCTTTGCTCCAGCGGGCATACCACGGCTCTACCTCGTTACCCAGTTAAGTTATAACGCAACGCTGTCGGAACAACAGTGACGACATTCGTCATCACCTTATTCATGCGGGTCATTCAGGAGCGACACCACATCGCACACTGCCGTGGCCAAAACGCTCAGCTCCCGGTCGGCCATGATGAAGGGGGGCATCAGATAGACAAGGCGGCCAAAAGGGCGAACCCAGACCCCTTTCTCTACAAAGAGCCGCTGGATAACGGCCATGTCAACCGGCTTTTCAAGCTCAACAACCCCGATGGCTCCAAGCACCCGCACATCGGCCACATGGCTGAATGAACAGCAGGGCTCAAGGCCTTGGCGGATCCCCGATGCAAGGCGCTCTACAGCCGATTGCCAGTCGTAGCTTGTCAGGAGATTGATGCTTGCGGAGGCGACGGCACAGGCAAGGGGGTTGGCCATAAAGGTTGGACCGTGCATAAAGAGGCCGGGAGTGCCGGAGCAGATGGTTTCAGCCACTCTGTCGGTGGTGATGGTTGCCGCAAGGGTCATGTAACCGCCGGTCAGCGCTTTGCCGACGCAGAGAATGTCGGGCACTATCCCGGCATGTTCAAGGGCAAACATTTTGCCGGTGCGTCCGAAGCCGGTGGCAATCTCATCAAGAATCAGAAGGATGTCGTAGTGGTCGCAAAGCTCCTTGAGGCGCATGAGATAGTGTGGAGAGTAGATGCGCATTCCACCGGCACCCTGCACTATCGGTTCAAGAATGACGGCTGCACAATTGCGGCTGTGGCGTTCGAGTTTTATGCTGAGGTCGGCTATATCCTCGTCACTGCAAGGGTCATGAAATCTGCAGGCAGGCGCTTCAGCAAAGTACTGCTCCTGTATTGCCCCCCTGAAGAGCGAGTGCATCCCTGTCACGGGATCGCAGACCGACATGGCGGCAAAGGTGTCGCCGTGATAGCCGGAGTGGACGGTGAGCAGACGGTTTTTGGCAGGTTTTCCCAGGGCCGCCCAGTATTGGATGGCCATTTTGATGGCCACCTCAACGGCCACAGAACCGGAGTCGCTGAAAAAGACCTTTTGCAGTGGCTCCGGTGTCAGGGCAATCAACTGCCGGGCAAGCGTTATGGCAGGCTGGTGGGTAAGGCCGCCGAACATGACATGGCTCATCTGCTGAAGCTGGGAGGTGACGGCAGCGTTGAGCACAGGATGGTTGTAGCCGTGAATGGCGGCCCACCAGGAGGACATGCCGTCGATGAGTCTGCGGCCATCCTCAAGCTCAAGAAAAACATCATAAGCCCTCACTACAGGGTAGACTGGCAGAGGGTCTGTTACCGATGTGTAGGGGTGCCAGAGGTGCTGGCGGTCAAAATCGAGATCGATGGTTGTCATTGCAGTATCATCAATGAGAGGGAGAGCCGTGACAGGTCGTCAGCATCAAGCTCTCCGTTACGCAGATCAATCACGAGAGCAGAATATCCTGCCTTGTTGAGAGAGTGCTGGATAACCTCACGGGTATCATCAACAATATGCTGGTCAGGGTTCTGAAAACAGTTATAGATGACCCCGCGAAGAGCGATGCCCCGCTTCTGGCACGCCTCAATGGAGAGCAGGGTGTGGTTGATGCTGCCAAGGCGCGGGCTGCTCACCAGCAGGAGCGGGTATCCCGTTCCCCGGATATAGTCGGCGAAGAGCAGATCGGGCGTGAGGGGAACAAGTAATCCTCCAACCCCCTCCAGCAGCACCAGTTCATACCGTTTCTGGAGAGCAAGGGTGGATCTGCGGAGATGGAGCAGATCAATTTCTCTGTTCTCCATGCGAGCGGCAAGGTGTGGCGATGCCGGATAGCGAAAAAGGCAGGGGCAGGTGAGCCCCTCCCGGTCGGCATCCTGCAGCTCCATACCCATCAGTCGGCGGTGCTCAAGAATGTCTTCCGATATCCCATCGCAGCCGGTCTGGACAATTTTCTGGGTGATGACGTTTCGCCCTTGCAGGAGTAATGCGCGGGCAAGTATGCCGGTCACAAAGGTTTTTCCAATGCCGGTATCAATACCGGAGATGACAATCACGGATCCTTTCATGATGCTCTTGTTTTCATGCAACAGTAGACGGGGTGATAGGTGAGATAAACACCATTGGCGCAGGAGAATTGCTCCTGGTACTGGTCGATAAAACGCTGGTACTGGCTTTTTGTCCACGAACGGCGGCTGAGAGCGTTCACGCCTGTCTGCCGTATATGGTGCAGTACCGCCTCGGGTGTTGCAAATTCCAGACGTTGCTCCTCTTCCCGACAGGCGGTCAACTCAAAATATTTTCCGGCAAGTTGTTCAAGCTCATGAAGAGTGTGATAGCGGAGCCCCCCCCCCTCAATGGAGGATATCTCCTGCATATTGGAGGTGCTGAAGCTGCTGAAGGCCAGCACTCCTCCTCTTCGCAGACGTTCAGACATGGAACGGAAAAAACCGTCGAGATCATCAAGCCACTGCAGTGTCGCATTGGAGACCACCAGATCCAGCTCAGACGGGAGCCACTGCATAAGCTCAATATCACCCGGCAAAAAGTGAAACTCACGAACGGAAAAGCTGGCAAGCAGCTTTTTCAGAAAAAGAGCACTCTCCTCAACAAGATCATTGGCATAGTAAGTATCTACGGTGCATCGGCCCAGGAGTTCAGTCATGAGCGAGCCTGAGCCTGAGCCCACTTCAAGCACTCGATCAAACGAGCGCGAGGGTTTTGCATTGCAGAGTAATTCTGTTAATGATTTCGCCATGGTTTGCTGTACCAGAGCATGTTTTTTATAGCTCTTGAGTTTGCCAGCAAACCGCTGGCGAACCAGTTGCTTGTCTATTTGCTGAGACATGCAAGCGCCTCCTGCAGGTTCCTGAAGTGGAGAAAAGGGAAGTGTGGCATATCGGAGATAATGGTCGCAGGAACACCTTTCCATGCGGCGAATTGCTGCTGCGCCGGGAAGACAAGATCCCTGCCGCCAATAATGGCATGATCATAACTCCATGCGGATTTTGTTGCGTTATGATGCAAGAAGAGCGATTTCAATTGAGCAAGCTCCTGCTGCTGATCACTTGCGGGGCGCTCAGGCGACATGCAGCTAAAAAGGGCAAGCGTTTGGCTGTTGCTACACATCCGGCGATAAAAGCGTTGGCGATTCTCATCCGACCAGGTTGAGAGGGTTGCCTCAAAAATGTCCGGTCGAATCCCCTTCTCTGCATCAACAGGAAAGAGAGTGCCGTTTATGGCAATTGCCCCGGTGACAGGCGGAAGCGATGTCTGCTGCGCCACCCAGACACCAAAAGACCAGGCAATCAATGAAATGCGACGATAGTGACGCATCTCCTCCAGTACCTCGGAGTCAAGCTCCACAGAGCTGTAATCGTAACAGAGCAGAAGATCCTGGGTGAACTCCTCACACCGCGATTCCTTGAGGAGATGATCGCCAATGCGGCGATCCATGCCCCATCCGTTAAAGAGTATCAGCAGCTCTTCAGTGTCCTCCTTTTTCAGCCATGCACTCTTCATTGTTCCCCTGTTTCTCCGATAATGGCTGGTAGAGAAGCGATATCCTTCCACTCAAGGGTGGATCGAAGTGAGATGCGGATACGGGCACTCTTTTCAGGAACGGTCGGTGGACGCACCGGCATACAGAGAAACCCTGCCTCTCTCAGACGGGAGGCAAGCTTGACGGCAAGGGCGTTGCTCCCTGTAATGACCGGCACAATATGGCTCTCACCCGGCACTTCGAACCCCCGCTCAAGAAGCTCATGGCGCAGTCTGGCGGCAAGCTGCAACAGTGCCTCCCGTTCATGCTGCATGGCACTCTGTCGCTCAAGCGTCAGGAGGCTCCAGCCGAGAAGAACCGGTGGAAGCGCCGTGGTGAAGATGACAGAGCGCATGGTATTGAGCAGATACTCCCTGACCAGAGAGCTCATCACCGCGTAAGCTCCGGTTGAGGCGAGTGCTTTGCCGAAGGTGCCGGTGATAATATCAATCTTCTGCACAACATCAGCTTGCTCACACAGTCCGAGACCGCGCTCTCCGAAAACGCCAACTCCGTGCGCCTCATCAACAATCAGCAGTGCGCCATACCTCTCTTTTAACTCCACAAGCCGGGCCAGGTCGGCAAGATCGCCATCCATGCTGAAGATTGACTCGGTCACAATAAAGAGTTGGCGGTAACGGTCAGCGGCTCCGGCAAGCAGCTCTTCAAGATGGTCGTAGTCACGGTGGCGGTAGCGCTGCCAGGGTGCTTCGGCAATCTTCATGCCGTCAAGAATGCTGGCATGGTTCAACCGGTCGCTCAGCACAAGGTCATGCCGCCCACTCAACGCAGGAAGCATCCCGATGTTGGCATGGTAGCCGCTGTTGAAAACGAGGGCCGCGTCCCGTCCATAAAGAGTTGCAAGAGCCTCCTCCAACCGGGCATAGAGCGGATGGTTCCCTGTCAGAAGGCGGGAGGATGAACTGGTCATGGCATGATTGCCCTCCCTGAACGATCGGGTATACCCGGCAAGCATCGCCGTGTCGTCGCCCAGGCCGAGGTAGTCATTGGAGGAGAGGTTCAGGAGCTTTTGGCCGTTCACCACAATCTCTTTGCCGCTGCGGGAGCTGATATCCGGCACTGTACGGTACTGGTCAACCGTTTTCAGCTTGTCAAGCTCCCGCCCTATCCTTTCATAAAACTGCATGATCCGCTCTTTCAGTTGAAGCTGGCAATCTGGCTGGCGAAGTGCCGGTCATCGGCAACATCTCGTCCCCGTGTGGTGAGATACCCGCCAGTGAGGTAGCCGTTGGCACCCGAAAGCATCAGGAGCCCCTGGAAATCCTTCATGATGGTCTCCCGGCCAGCCGCAAATTTGATAGTTTTACGGGGATGAGCAAGGCGGCAGAGGGCAAAAGTTTTGACAATATCAGCAACAGAGAGCGGCTCTTTTCCGGCAAGTGGTGTTCCGTCGATTGGCACCAGAACATTGAGAGGTATAACGGTCACATCAAGCTCCTGAAGGGCAAAAATCATGCTGATGCGATCCTGCATGGTTTCACCAACGCCCATAATGCCTCCGCAACAGACCGAGATATTGTTTTTTCTCAGCAGTTTGATGGTCGCAATCCGCTCCTCCACAGTATGGGTATCGGCAATGAGGGCGTGATAGCGATCCGGTGCAACCTGGATGTTGATGTTATAGTGGGCGATTCCGTGAGCAGCCAGAGCAGCGGCAGGCTCCTCTCCCAGCATGCCAAGAGATGCACAGACGTGCAGATTCGGCAGTTCAGTGTGGAGCCGGTCAATCATGTTGAGTATCCGCAGAAACTCAGGATTGATCTTTTTATAGCCATAACCACTGGTGACAATACCAAAATGGGTGACACCCTCAGCCATACAGTTGCGGGCCTCAATCAGCGCAGACTCTTCATTGACAAGGTCATAAACCTCCACGTCGGCATGGTTGTGGCGTGACTGGGCGCAAAACTTGCAGTTCTCTGCGCACACCCCCGATTTTGCGTTCATGATGGAGCAGGCATGAAGCGCTTCTGTCTCGGAGGCGTAGCGGTTTTTCACCTTGTTGGCAAGCGAGCCCAGATCGAGGGCAAGTTCACCGGGCAGATCGGCAAGCTGAAGCGCTTCAGCTTGAGAGATTGGTTCACCTGTCTCAAGCACACGATAGGCGGCTTCAATCAGAGGGTGGAGCAGTGTTGATGGCATAGTGTTGTATAAAAAATGGTTCTGTGTCAATTTGTAACAGGGTGTCGTGAACGCTTTTGGCTCCTCATTTTTCAGCTCTTCATTCATAACTCCTGCTTTCGTAAATGCGCTTCGCCTGAGGAGACAAGGAGGGCCTCACCATCCGCACATCGAAGTTTCAGCTCACCTCCCTTTGCAATGCCGGTGACCGTGCCGCTCAGGATTCGGTTTCGCTGATCAATGGTGACCTCCTTTGACTGAAGCAGCGCACAGGATTCGAGAGCAGGGAGAACAAAGGTCAGATCATCCTGAAGAAGCCACTCGTCATAGAGAGGTTCAAAATGGTTCAGTATCAGGGCAAGAAGCGATGGTCGTGAAAAGAGCTCTCCTCGCTCAAGAATAAGCGATGTCGCGCTCCCTTTCAGCTCGGGTGATATCTCGCTCTGGTTGACATTGATCCCGATTCCAGCCACAACAAAGTGCGTGAGATCCGGTTCTGACTGCATTTCACAGAGCACGCCACACAACTTTTTGCCGTTGACAAGGATGTCATTGGGCCACTTGATCATTGCCTCAAGCTCCGGGGAGAGCTCCAGCAAGGCGCGATGTATGGCCGCGGCCAGAAGAAGCGTCAATTGGGGAACCCGGATTGACGGCACGGCAGGCCTCAGAATCAGTGAACAATAGAGATTCACTCCTGGAGGCGAATGCCACACTCTTCCCATTCTGCCTTTTCCTCCACTCTGTGCATCAGCAACAACAATGCACCCTTCTGGTGCTCCCGCTACGGCCATCGCTTTGGCCAGCAGGTTGGTCGATGTGGCAATGGGGTGATAGTCGATCTGTTTTCCAAGATACCTGCATTTCAGGAATGGCAGAACTTCCGCTTCAACAGGACGCCCGGTCATTGCCGACAGGCGGTATCCCCGGCCCGTGACCGCTTCAATCTGATATCCATCGCGCCGTATCAGGCGAATATGCTTCCAAACGGCGCTTCTTGTTATCCCGAACTCCTGGCAGAGCCTCTCGCCCGACAGGAAATTTTTCTCGTCGGCAAGACGGTTAAGGATGTGTGTGGTCAGGTCATGCATACGCCGGAACCGAGCAGTGAATACTTTTGTTGCAAAGTTGTAAACCACAATGTAGTTCGTGGTTTACAACTTTGCAACAGAATGCAGCGAAGGAGCAAAACAGAGCGTCCAGGCTCTGCGGTTCATCGTTCATTTGTTCAAAGAGGCCATGGTGGAGGATTCGTAGTTTTTGCGGTAAATCTGCACCCCTTTGAAGATACCATAGGCAATTTTAGCCTGCTCTTGCCGGTCGCGGAGAATCTGCTCTTCAGTGGGGTTCGACAAATATCCCACTTCAACCAGCGCGCTCGGCATCGAGGGTGTCCAGAGTACCATAAATCCCGCTTGACGCACACCCCGGCTGTTACTGCCCTGTTTCCGATCGACAGGTTTGATAATATTTTGAGCAAGGGTTGTTGACTGTTTTGCAAAAGCACTTTGTGCCATACTGCTCATGATAAGATACTCCTCGGTAAAGCCCTTGTATTCAACCTGATAGTCGGCCTCATTACGGATAACCGAGTTTTCCAGCATTGCGACATCAAGCGCCGCCTTGTTTTTATGGGCACCGAGAATATAGACCTCCGAGCCCCGGGCACTACGGTTGGGACTTGCGTTGCAATGGACACTGATAAAAAGTTTTCCCGCGCTGCGGTTGGCTATTTTGCCCCGTTCATGCAGAGGGATAAAGGTATCATCCTTTCTGGTATAAATCACCCTCACCTCTGGCCACTTCTGCTCGATAAATGTTCCAAGGTCGTGAACAATGTTCAGCGCCACATCTTTTTCACGAGTGCCATTGCCGCCAAGAGCACCGGGATCTTTTCCTCCGTGACCGGCATCAAGAATGATGGTGTTCAGTTTCCATTTTTCAACATCGCGGTTGAGCACCTGCGCAATTTGCTGCTCTTTCTCCTTTCTGCGAATCTCCTCCACATCAGCATCGCTGCGGATGTAGATGATATAACTGTTTGTTTTTTTGCTGTACTGATAATCAACTGAGTTGATGATGCTGGAGTGGTTGTCAAGGGCAATGGTAAATTGCAGACCGGTGCCGATAAACTTTTTCGGGGTAATGGATTTGACGATGCCACTTTTGTACGTTTTGGTCAATCCATCGACATCGGCAAAGGTGTTGGCAAATGAAAAATAGATATTTCCTTCGCTGTCCGGTTTGAGAAGCGATGCCGGAACCAGAGGGCCGGAAGCGGCAAAGGTAATGATGGCACCGTTTGCACGTTTTTCAATCTCAACTCCTGTGATCACTGTTTTTTGCGATTCACCCGGTGAGCTGCTGCCGGGCTGTGTGCGTGGCTCTTCGTTCTTGAGCAGGCCTATGGTACCGGGAAGCTCGCCGGCACGCTCGGCCTGGAGTGCCGCACCTATCTTGCCTTCTGAAGCATTGTATTCAACGGGTCGGTCAAGCCAGAGTGAAAAAAGTCGGCAGGCATGAGTTACAGGCAGAAAGACTCTTGTCTGTCTGGTTGCCGGTGTTGAGAGTAACTGGATAATTCTGCCGGGTTGTTCAGGGTTTCTTGATGTTACCCGAACAAAATTGTTTCCGGTGTTGATGGTGCAGAGTGTCGGGACTTTACCGAAAGACTCCTCAAGCACCAGTCCGTCAGGATTTTTTCGAAAGCTGAGTCGCAGTGCCCTGGCCATCGATTCAATATCAACCATGATGTCATCACCGCTTTTCAGGGCAAGAACCCTGATCGTGTAGCCATGATTGCTGCCCCCCTTTGAGACAACGAGCGGCACCGTATGTCCTTTTGAGCTGGCCGCAATGGCGTTGGGGTTGAGGCACAGGAGCATCTGGAACACAAGAAGAGCAACAAGACGATATGAAGAAGGGGGAGGAAGTAAAGAGTTTGCCATGATTTCAATCAAATGCAATTATGTTGTCTGTAACAGTTTTCTGGTACGGCAGTTGATAATAATAAAATATATTTCTCAAGCTCACCAATAAAACATTTTATTAGAGTCATTTCTGGGATGTGGTGAAGGGAACTCAAAAGGGCAAAATTTGTTTTTTCTCTTTCAACGCCTATCTTTTTCAAAATTTTCTTCTCAACGCTCTTCTTACCGGGACTGATCCATGGCTTCCAAACCGTTCATAGTATCTGCCAGAAACAGGACCCTGATTGTCGTTGAATCTCCCTCAAAGGCAAAAACTATCAATAAATACCTTGGTGACAAGTATACTGTTTTTGCTTCGGTAGGCCATATCAAGGATCTGCCGAAAAAAGAGATTGGTCTTGATTTTGAAAACCACTACGTGCCCCGGTATGAAATTATTCCAGGTAAAGAGAAAGTTGTACGGCAGTTAAAGAAGCTTGCGGCTGAAGCGAGCGATATTTTGATTGCGACTGACCCTGATCGTGAGGGCGAAGCTATTGCGTGGCATATCGCCAATGAAATCGGTGAGACAAAGACACCCGTCTCCAGGGTGCTCTTTAATGAGATTACCAAAAAAGCTATCATCGAGGCCATTCAGGCTCCGCGTCAAATCGACACCCGTCTTGTTCGATCGCAGCAGACGCGTCAGGGGCTCGACAAAATTGTTGGTTACAAAATCAGCCCATTTTTGTGGAATGTGGTATTGCGTGGCCTCTCTGCCGGACGGGTGCAGTCTGTTGCTCTCCGGCTAATTTGCGAGCGTGAAGCGGAGATTATCCGTTTCCTTGTTCAGGAGTACTGGACTATTACAGGAGATTTTTTGACTGTTGGAAAAGAGTCGTTCAGGGCGCGGCTTATCCGTTTTGATGGTGACAAACCGGAGATTACCAATCAGGAGCAGGCTGAGGCGATTGCTGCCCTTGCCCGAAACGGCAACTATTCTGTCAAGGAGATTGCTCCTCGCGTGCAGCAGCGCAAGCCACCTTTTCCCTTTACAACCTCATTGCTTCAGCAGGCGGCCTCGAACCAGCTCGGTTTTGGTTCGCAGCGAACCATGCGTACGGCTCAGCAGCTCTATGAGGGAATCGAGATTGGCGCGGAGGGTTTGACAGGCTTGATTACCTACATGAGAACCGATTCTACCCGTATTGGCCCTGAAGCTGTGGCTGAGGCACGGAGTTATATTGATCAGCAATTTGGCAAGGAGTATATCGGGTTTGGCGGAGCGGCGAAGCAGGGCAAGAATGCCCAGGATGCTCACGAGGCCATTCGTCCGACCTCACTGTCAAAAAAACCGGAGCTACTGAAGCAGTATCTTTCAACCGATCAGTTTAAATTGTACGAATTGATCTGGAAGCGTTTTCTTGCCGCCATGATGGCTCCGGCCAAAATTGAGCAGACACGGGTTGATGTTGAGGATAGCGCAGGCAAGTTTCTCTTCAGGGCAACGGGAAGCCGGATACTGTTTCCTGGATTTATGCGTGTCTACGACGATCAGCGTGAGCTTGATTACGAGGCGCAGACCTCCACCAAGGAGGATGTTGAGAAGGAGCAGAATGTCAAGCTGCCGGAGCGGTTGGTGGCCAATGATGCTCTTGCCTTGTCGGATCTCGATCAGAAGCAGAGCTTTACCCGCCCTCCGGCCCGTTATAGTGAGGCCACCCTTGTGAAGGATCTCGACCATTTTGGTATTGGCCGTCCCTCCACCTACGCCTCTATTTTTTCGACACTGCAGGATCGTGGCTATGTGGAGCTTGAAAAGAAAAAGATTGCCCCGACAGAGCTTGGCAAGGATGTTTCGCTGATTCTGGTTGCCAATTTCCCCGATCTTTTTGATGTTGGCTTTACCGCTTTTATGGAGGATGAGCTCGACAAGGTGGCCAGCGGCGATGACGAGTACGAAAAGGTGCTCGACAGCTTCTATAAACCGCTTGAGGCAACACTCCTCCTGCGCAAAAGCGATCCGCTGATTCCGCAGAACAGCGACGCGCAACTGTGCGAAAAGTGCGGCGTTGGCTCCATGACGGTGAAATGGACCGGCAGCGGAAAGTTTTTTGGCTGCTCCTGCTATCCAAAGTGTAAAAACATCAAGGCGATCAGCACCAACAAGGAGAAGCCGGTTGACACGGCAATTCTCTGTCCCTCCTGCAAAGAGGGGCACATGCTCCTGCGCAAGGGGCGACTCGGTCCTTTTCTTGCCTGCTCCAACTATCCGAAGTGCAATACGCTGCTCAACCTCAGCAAGCAGCGCCACATCGAGCCGATGAAAATGCCGCCAGTGGTGACGGATATTCTCTGTGCGAAGTGCGGTTCCCCCCTCTATCTCCGCAGTGGTAAACGGGGCCTGTGGCTCGGTTGCTCCAAGTTCCCCAAATGCCGGGGACGTCTCGCCTGGAGTACGCTTGAAGAGAGCGTTCAGAAGCGCTGGGAAGCGGTGATGGCCGATCACCAGCATGCGCATCCGCCGGTGCAGCTCACCATGATTGACGGCCAGCCGGTGTCCATGACCACCGCCGTGGACGATATTATCATGAAGGCGGAGGCGGCAGGGTTGTTGAGTGTTGTTGAGGGTGCTGTGGCTGAGTAGGGGCGCGCCATGGTGCCCTTACGATGGCTCCTTTCAGTCAGAGCAAGAGCGCAATCCTGTCGCTAATGGCCTCCTCAATTTTGCATTTCCATGCAGGAGCTTCGTGCTGATGTCGCGATTCTCCGCAGAGGTCGAATCTATCCGATTTGCGATAAAGAGCCCGTAAACAGGTTTGGTCGATTGCATCGCAATCTCTGCAATATGCCGACGTACTGGTTTAGCATCATCTCGCCTCGCAGGTTAACAGCCAGTGCAGGTTTACTCCTGTCTATCCACTCTTCGAACGAAATTCTTTATCGTTCTATAGAATAAAAATATTTTATATTTGCTTCATACCAACAATTAATACATAAAACTTTTGGTTTATGCTAACGGTAACAGATGTATACAATGATGCTGTAAACTTGAAACCACAAGAGCAAGCTGAATTGGTTGACAAGTTGTTGAGGTTGCTTGATGAACCTGATAAAGCCATTAATGACGCTTGGCAAGAAGAGGCTGAGGCTCGCATTGATGCGTATGAGCAAGGCAGAATAAGCTCTGTTGCTTTAAGCGATGTTCTTGCAAAATATTCGCGTGCATAGTCCTGTCCGATTTTTAAGGGTTGCACAAGCAGAGCTTGATGCTGCTATTGAGTACTATAATGGCGAACGATCGGGTTTGGGTAACGTGTTTCTTTTAGAGGTACTCCATGTACTCAACCGCATTGTATCGCACCCTCAAGCGTGGCATCCCTGCACTCGCAGTACACGACGATGTATGCTTCATCGTTTTCCCTATGGAGTTCTCTACCAAATACTGCAACAAGAAATTCTTGTTGTTGCAGTTGCAAATCTTCATAGAAATCCGGACTACTGGATAGATCGGCTTTAAGGTTAACTTGCATCACATCAACCGTTGATCGGGTTTTAAAAACAATACCATCTTCAATTCCCGCCTCTTTTCACTTGAATTTATTGACGATTATTGCTATCGTTAATCCTGATATTTGGTAACTGTATTCGGCTATTTGGTGTAAGATCTGGTAATATTACCTTGATTTTCAGGATGGGGTGAATTTTTCATTACTATAAAACGTTTTCCCATATCCCCGTATTAAAAAATGATTCAGTAACTAGTCCAACAAAAATTAGATGGATCCACCTATACTGCTGATTTTTGAGTTGCAGTACATATAAGTCGCGGTAGGAATGCCAGTTACCTGACACCCCCCGCGCAGATCCGTACGTGCGGGACTACCGCATACGGCTCCTGCCTTGAGTAATAGCGAATCGTACCTCCGGGAAATCATGACATGTTT
>Ga0194060_10000195_pt1 | contig 43021 bp, 35 predicted proteins | sample SepL225m_MetaG_FD_163427 | JGI IMG/M metagenome (GOLD analysis project Ga0194060, IMG submission 163427) | Anoxic zone freshwater microbial communities from boreal shield lake in IISD Experimental Lakes Area, Ontario, Canada - Sep2016-L222-5m | ecosystem: Environmental > Aquatic > Freshwater >...
TTATTAATTTTTCTACTACAGTGGTTAACTCAACCGACAATAATTCGACAGTTTCAAATAAAGTAGGTTACTACGGAGCCTTTTCTTATAACGGGATGTTTTTTAAAAACAAGCTTAACACCAATCAGTCTTTTGGTAAGAGCACAAAAGAATATTCGAACAGTAATATCGAGCGTTATTATTACAATCAAAGCACCCGTTTTAATTTTAATAATAAAGTTGGCCTTGTGTTGGTTAATGGCTACAACAAAATTAATTATTCATTCACAACACCGATCGACAACTATACTCAAACCAACCAACTTTCATTAAACATTAGTCAAAAAAACGCATCGTTTCAACCACAAGCTTTTTACAACAAATTTAACTACACACAGTTTTCTTATGAGTCGAGAGGTGTTGGGCTAAGCTATAATGTTTTTCAACCAAGAGAAAACACAAGAATTGCAACAACCATACAAACAGGATACAACAAACAGTTTAACACACCAAATAACGAAGAGAAGTTTTTTATGATGTGGAGCGGTTTTGTATTCTACCGAACATTTACAATTAATGCCAGATACAACATGTCTCCTGTAAACAACCAGGGCTCTCAATCGGCAATTAACGGAGACAAAACACCACAAACATTTTCGGCATCAGTTCAAAATCAATATTTGTTTAGCAACACACATTTTATGTTGCAAACCGGAGCAAATTATTATTACAACAATGTGTTTAACCAACACAGTGCAGGCTTGTATCCAGAGTTTTATTATTTTACAAACGATGGTTGGAGATTTAAAGTTAACTTCAGTTATAACTTAATAACAGGAAATGTTTTTAACTTTAGCAACCAACAATTAAACACAGAAAACCCTGCAACATACACCAACCAAAATGTGTATATCGGACTGGGAATTCGCAAAGAGTTTGGCGCGCCCATTCCGTTTGTGAAGAAAAAAAACCACGATGTTGCCTTTAAAGCGTTTTATGATTTAAACGGAAACGGTATAAAAGACAAAAACGAACAACCGATTGAAAACATAGTAATTGGTTTGGGTGGTACAGAGGTTATTTCGAATGACGAAGGAGAGGCAAGTATGTTGAATTATCCTGGTGGTGTTTGGCCGCTTATGGCAAGAAGTTTAGAGATAAGCGAATCGTGGTTTGCAAACATACCCGACAGCGTAAATGTGTTGAAAGATCGAGTGGTTTTTATTCCGTTTGTTAGGGGTGTTAAAATAAAAGGTAAGGTAGGAATAGATAGAGAGTCAATAAGGGTTGACGCTTCATCTCCTTTTGATTTATCGAGGATAAAAATAAACGCAAACGGAAACAAAACATTTAGCACGCTTACCGATTTTCAAGGAAACTTTGAGTTTTATTTACCTTACGGTAACTATATCATCAACATGGACGAAAACATTCTTGGAGATAAATACAAGCTTGCAAAAAACAATTTCGAAATTGAGGTGAACAGAAGCGTTGACGGTATGTTTATTTCATATTTGATTGTTGAGCGCAAAAGAAAAATCATTAAGAAAAGTTTCACAACGCCCGAAAACCACAAATAATTCACCTTCGTTTTTCATCACAAAATTAATGGCGTATTTTGCTCGTCAAATATTCAATAATGAGAGCAATACTTCTATTTATATTTTCGGTCATTTCGTTTTGTTTGTTTTCACAACCCAAGCAAAAGCAAGCAAACTGGCAGCAAAAAACAGACTATAATATTTCTGTTAAACTAAACGATGAGCAAAACAAGCTAAGCGCATTTGAAAAAATCACATATACCAACAACAGTCCGAACGAACTAAATGAAATTTATATTCACCTATGGCCAAATGCCTATCGGAATATCGAGACAGCCTTTGCAAAACAAAAGCTAGAAAATGGTGACGCAGAATTTTATTATTCGACAGAAGAAGATAAAGGATGGATTGACTCGCTCGACTTTAAAATAAACGGACAGCGGGCGAAGTGGTATTTAACAAAAGACATCGATATCTGTAAAATTGAACTTTTACAACCATTAAAATCTGGAGAAAAATTAGAGATTACCACACCATTTTCAGTAAAAATCCCGAAAGTGTTTTCTCGCATGGGGCATGAAGGACAAATGTATTGCGTCACACAATGGTACCCAAAGCCAGCAGTGTATGATGCGAATGGATGGAATGCAATTCCGTATTTAGATGAAGGAGAATTTTACAGCGAATTTGGAAGTTTTGATGTGAGCATTTCGGTGCCGAAAAATTATGTTGTTGCTGCTACCGGAAATCTTCAAAACGAAGATGAAAAAGTTTGGCTAAAAGAACGAACAAATATTAAAGCTGAAGAAAACAACAGAACCGACACCATAAAGAACTTTCAAAGATTTGTTTCTTCAAAAGAGTTTAAAACACTTCGTTTTTTACAAGATAGCGTTCATGATTTTGCATGGTTTTGCAGCAAGAGATTTTTGGTTGAACAAAGTTCGGTTGTTTTAAAAAGCGGAAAAAAAGTAAACACATTTTTATACCATGTCGACCCAAGTCAGAATTCGGTAAAATGGATCGACTCTGCTATAAATTTTTATTCGAAACTGTTGGGCGAATATCCATACGATAACGCATCGGCAGTTGTAACGCCTCTCAAAGCGGGTGCAGGAATGGAATATCCAACCATTACAAATGTTGATGCTGCAGAAGAAGGAGTGATTGTTCATGAGGTTGGTCATAATTGGTTTTATGGAATACTTGCAAACAACGAGCGCACGTACCCATGGATGGACGAAAGTTTTAACAATTATTATGAAAAGCGATTTGAATACAAACAAAAAATTCCGGCACTTCATCGAGGTTTTCATTTCAATAAATCAGGAGATAAAAACCAGAGATTTGGTTTTGGCGAAACACCTTTCGGTTTGCTGCAACAGAATTATTTATTTAGCGCACGAAAAAATAACGACCAGCCCGTAAATATACCGGCACCCGACTTTGAGGAGATGAATTATGGAACCATCGTTTATGGAAAGGCTCCGCTAATGTTCCATCAATTGCAAGATTATTTAGGCGATAGTTTGTTTGATGCGATGATGCAATCATATTACGAAAAATGGAAATTTAAACATCCGCTTCCTGAAGATTTTTTTGATCATGCAAAAAGTTTTACAGGAAAAAATTTGGATTGGTTTAATCAGCTTTTTTCAACAACCACAAAACCTGACTACAAAATTGTCTCAGCAAGAAAAGGCGAAATCGTTATCAAAAACAAATCGTCAATTGCTGCACCATTTCCTGTTTCGGCAATGAAACAAGACAGTGTTATTTCAACAAAATGGTTCGAAGGGTTTACAGGTAAGAAAACAATTCTTTTCACAGAAAAACAAATCGACAAATTCAGAATTGACGCTTACGAAACAACGCTTGATGTTTATCGAAAAAACAACACCATTAGCACACGAGGTATATTTAAGAAAATGGAGCCAATAAGTTTTCAGCTTTTAGGAAACCTAGAAAACCCATACAAAACACAAATATTTTATTCACCAATTATAGGGGCAAATTTGTATAACAAAACCATGATAGGAATGGCTTTTTACAACAGCCTTATTCCGCAGAAAAAGGTTGAATACGCAATTGCTCCGATGTATTCATTTGGAACAAACGATGTTGTTGGTTATGCAAATTTTGAAAGACATTTTAACACCGATGGAATTTTTAAGCAAGTTCATGTTGGTGTTAACGGAGCTAGATTTGGATATAATTATTTTAACGCTTTTACGAATTTTTCTCCATTCCCAACATTTGCTTTCACGTACAATAAAATCGAACCAACTTTATGTTTCGATTTGAACAAAGAAAACAAGCGATCGGTGATTGAACAATCTATTCAGTTTCGTTCAACGTTTATTTTATTTAGTAAAAACGCAAACTCGAACAACGACCCGATTTACCCACCAAGCTTTACTGTTCCTGCAAATTACAGGGTTGATGAATTGAGCTATTTTATGAATAACAAAAAAGCCATCAATAAAAACGCACTCAAAGTCACTCTGCAAAATATAAATGACAATGTGGATTTGGTGAAAATATTTGCAGAGTTCAAACAAACAATCAACTACGAAAAGCCGAAGAAGAAATTAGACATGAGAATTTTTGGGGGAATGTTTTTAACGCAAAGCACAGCGCTTCCAACAAATTATTATTTTTTGATGTGCGGAAACTCTGGGTATTTCGATTATATGTTTGACCACTCATTATTGGGGCGCTCGGAGGTTGATGGATTGTTTTCCCATCAGTTAATAGAGCAAGGGGGAAACATGCACATACCAATTGACGTTGCATACATTGTCAATACCGACAGCTGGCTTTTTAGTGCAAATTTAGTTACCACAATTCCAGGGCCTATTCCTGTTAGGCTGTTTGTTGATGTCGGTTATATCAACGCTAAAAGCAGCATCACAACAACATCAGGAACAACAAATACGTATACACCAACCTTTCAGTATGTAGCAGGAGCAAAAATTGTTGTTGTAGAAGACGTTTTTGAAATCAATTTACCTTTGTTTAATTCCGATGATATTGAATCTAAATTCGGCCTGCTATATGGCGGTTATAAAGACGAAAACTCATTACAACACCTTTCACACAAAATTACATTTACTTTAAATTTAAATAAACTAAACCCGCTAAAAGCAATTCGCACAGCAGCTATTAACTAAAAAATTTAAAGAATATCGGCTATTGTTTTTGTTGGCAGTTATCGCAGTATATTTTTTTCAAGTGAAGGTTTTCAAAAAACTTAAACGACACTTTTGACTGATTAAATATTTCGCAGAAAATAACAGGATTGGTTTTTTGCAATAATTTTAAAACAGGAAAATATTCTTTTTCGAAAATGGGTGCACCCGAAGCTTTGCCAAAATATATAATACGCAGGCAATATTCTTTACAAAGAGCAATATCATTTACGTCAACATTATTAATATGGTCAAGCAAAATTTGTGTAGCAATATCAAAATGTTTCATGTCGGCATAATAATCGGCAAGCGTTATCGATTCTAAAACAGGACTGCTTTTCGAAAGCTCTTTTATGTTTGAATACGACTCGGCCTTTTTTGATTTTACAGCCTCATGATTAATGGTAAAAAAGCGCGCGTTAATCGTGTTTCGTATATTTTGAGGAATAGCCGAAGTGGTAGTTGAAGCATAAAGTGAAGCTAAAATTTGCAACTCTTCTCTTCTTTGGTCTTCGGGTAAACTTGCCGAAGCATTCAGTTTTAAAGCAAGATAATTATATTTAATAATGGAGTTTTCGGGCGATAATTTTCTTAATTCTTCAAACCGGTTTATTCGTGTTTTTTCGTCTTTTATATATACAGCTCTGTTGTTGTGAAGAGAAATAAATTTAGGCTCTTCAGGAATTGACATTGATTGAAAGCGGTCATTACTTATTTTTCCGGCTATTAATAAATTGACCATTGCAGTTTGATTGCTTAACGCCCGTTTCAAATCTTTTTTATCTATAGCATTTTTAAATCGATACATCCAATAATCATCTTCTTTCATTTTGGTCATATCAAATGCAACTTTCATTTGTATTGTCGCAAACCGTTCTTCTTTTAATTGGGGTTCTAGCTTATGAAGCAAAATAGAGTCTCTGTTAAGCCTACCATTTACTTGAGCCGGAGTGCTGTCGGCAAGGTAATACCAGTTGGTTAGCAGAATTTGCTTTTTAAAAATATCCCACGAGTTTCCGGTTTTAATGGCGTATTTAATTTTGTTGCCCGACTGCTGTTGTTCGAGCACCTTTACAATACTTGCAGCCCGTTTATTCTGCAGTTCAACGTTTTTTACCGAATCACCCTCCATTGATGAATAGGCGATAATTTCTATTCCCTGAATGGTAAAACGGGGCTCGTTTAAACTATCAAGAAACGGAGTAATATCTTCGGGTTTGTATTCGAATTTATTTTTCTCAAAAGGAATCTTAAAACTTAGCTGTTTGTATTCCATAAAAGGTTCGTTGGTTTTGGCTGTTTGTGTATCAACAACCACCGGAAGGTTTTCGTATACCACAGGTTTAAGATATGTTTTCAACCGATCGAGTTTGTCGTAAAAACTCCAGATATCACACTTCACTTTTTCGTCACAATATTTCACCACCTTTAAGCCTATTTCAAAATTGTTTGAGAATCCAATTGGCAATTTATCAATCAACACATCACCACTTTTTTTAAGCTGTGAAAACGTAACTGGTTTTAACCCAATTTCGAGCGAAGCCTGAGATGTTCCACCTATTGAAATATTGTAACTTGTATTGCATGGAAACTGCGATAACTCAATAATGTAAACCAACAGTCGGTCGTTGTCGTCTTCAATCGGTGTTCTAATATTTTGCTGTGTACTGATAAAGTATTGTTTGAAATCTTCTTTCAAATACAATTTATTTTCTTTGATATAAAACCCCTTGTCGATATCAATTTTACTATACAAAGCACGTAAATCGTCAAACTGTCCGCAAACAGTTCCTTTATCGCATTTGCCAAACCAACAATTAATTTTACAACCGGTTCTGCGCAGCCACCAATGAAACGCATAGGTTTTCGCCACATAATTTTTGTCTAACTCTTTACTATGGGCAGATGCATTGTTTACAATATTGATATCGCCCATTACAACGCAGAAGAAAACTTTATTGGTGAGCGGGTCGAAGGATGTTCCTACACCCAGATAATACATGTCGGCTCGTAAAAAGAGTTTTCGAAAGTTAGTTTTATTGAGTTTTCGGATTGCCTTTTCAAGAATAACAGACTCGTTAAGTAAACGACCTTTTGTTCCGGCCGATTCAGTGAACAGGATTTCGAGCGGAACGCCATCTTTTATTCCGCCAAAATAGTTTACCCGTAACGAAACGTTACTTTTTTTTAGCTCTTTTTGAAGCGGTGTTTCTTGCTTTATTTCCGAACAATAATTTGCCTGGTCTTGTGCAGCCTTGTCAACAGGGTCAGCGTCAAGCATGGCCTCTATGTTATTTGCAATGCGCTGTTGGTTAATAAAAGAAATAATTCCCGATTGCAGCGTGTCTGTATTAATATCCTGCGAAAACAAGCGCATGGAAAAAAACAAAGACAACACAAAAAGACAGAGGTGGTAATTTGTATATTTTTTCAAGCGTAAATATTTTTCATTGTCAAGATAATTATTCAAAAAAAGCCAGCGCAAATTTGTTACCAACGAAAACAATATTTTTTGTCAAAAACAATCACGTAATAGTTGTTTAGTTGTCTAAATTTGCAGCACAAAACAGAAAACAAAAATGATTCAGGAAGTATTAAACAAACTTGGAATAAAAGAAACCAATAACGGAACATCAACGGGAACAAAGCATTTTTCGGTAGACGAAGCAAAAACAATTGAGAGTTTTTCACCGGTTGATGGTAAATCAATAGCACATGTAAAGTGCACAACAAATGAGGAGTATGAAAAAGTAGTCAGTGCTGCACAACAAGCGTTTATAACTTGGCGAAAAACACCGGCACCCAAACGTGGCGAAATAGTAAGACAAATTGGCGAAAAACTTCGTGAGTACAAAGAGCCTCTAGGAAAACTGGTTTCATACGAAATGGGAAAGAGTTTACAAGAAGGTTTGGGCGAAGTTCAGGAGATGATTGATATATGTGATTTTGCAGTTGGGTTATCTCGTCAGCTTTATGGCTTAACCATGCATAGCGAAAGGGCTAATCATCGTATGTACGAACAATATCACCCTCTTGGTATAGTTGGTGTTATTTCGGCATTCAATTTCCCTGTTGCGGTATGGAGCTGGAATGCAGCTTTGGCTTGGGTTTGCGGAGATGTTGTTATTTGGAAGCCGTCATCAAAAGTGCCGTTATGTGCAATCGCCTGTCAAAATATTATCACCGAAGTATTACAAAAAAATAATATTCCTGAAGGGGTAAGTTGTTTAATTACGGGAAACCCTGTTGGAGATTTAATGAACAACGACAAGCGTATTCCGCTTGTTTCATTTACAGGGTCAACACGAATTGGCCGACATGTTTCATCAACTGTTGCGGCACGTTTCGGAAAAAGCATATTAGAGTTGGGAGGTAACAACGCTATTATTGTTTCAGAATTTGCCGATTTAAAAATGGTTTTAACAGGCGCTGTATTTGGTGCTGTTGGTACTGCCGGGCAAAGATGTACATCAACACGAAGATTAATAATTCATGAAAGTATATACGACAAAACATTAGACGTTTTAAAAAAGGCTTACGGGCAATTAAAGATTGGCGATCCATTAGATTCAAACAATCACGTTGGTCCGCTTATCGATAAAAAAGCTGTTGATGATTATTTGAAAGCAATTGAAAAAGCGAAAACCGAAGGTGGAAAAATGATTGTTGAAGGCGGAGTGGTTGAAGGAAAAAATTATGAAAGCGGCTGTTATGTGAAACCTTGTATTATTGAAGCGAAAAACGAGTTCAATATTGTGCAGGAAGAAACATTTGCACCAATTTTATATGTGATAAAATATAAAACAATTGACGAGGCCATTGAAATGCAAAACAATGTTCCACAAGGTTTATCATCATCCATTTTTACAAACAATATGCGCGAGATGGAACAATTTCTTTCGTTTGCCGGATCAGACTGTGGAATTGCAAACGTTAATATTGGAACATCGGGAGCTGAAATAGGCGGTGCGTTTGGCGGAGAAAAAGAAACAGGTGGTGGTCGCGAAAGTGGATCTGATGCTTGGAAAGTGTATATGCGCAGACAAACAAACACCATTAATTACGGAACAGATTTGCCGCTGGCACAAGGAATAAAATTTGACATTTAATTACGCCCTTTGATTTAATTGCGTTTTTGGAACGCATTTTGAAATCACCGAGCCGAAAAAAGAAAGCCATGAGAAATATATTATTATTAATTGTTTTTGTTTTTACAAGCTTTGCTGGGAGCAACCAAAACGCTCCTGTTAAAGAAACATTGTATGAAATAAAAAGCGCCCCCAACACAGCGTTTACGTTTGGAGAAAAATTAACCTATCGTGTTCACTATGGAGTGCTAAATGGTGGCGATTGTTATTTTGAAGTAGACAATAAACCAATTGTTGCTGGTGAGCATAGCGCTTATCACATTAAGGTTTACGGAAAATCAACAGGGTTGGTTGATGTGATGTTTAAGGTAAGAGACGAGTTTGAAACATATCTAGATGTTGACGCGATGATTCCGTGGAGAGCAACAAAAAAAGTTCGTGAAGGTGGCTACACCGATTCTGATTTTATCATCTTCGACCATCAAAGAAGAGTTGCAATAAGCCGCAGGGGTAAATTGGATATACCAGCAAACACCCACGACTTAATTTCGGCAATATATTATGCGCGAAGTTTAGATATGCGCAACGCAAAACCAGGCGAACTTTTTCCGGTAACTTTTTTTCTTGATAATAAAAATTACGAGTTCCGGTTTAAGTTTATCGGGCGAGAAGAAATAACAACCGATGCCGGAACATTTAAAGCATTAAAAGTAATGCCACAGGTAATTGAGGGGAGAATTTTTAAAGATTCGGAAGCGATTACACTTTGGGTTACTGATGACGAAAACAAAGTTCCATTACGCGCGCAATCGGATATTTGGGTGGGTTCGTTAAAAGCAGATTTGATAGAATATAAAGGTTTGAGAAATCCGCTTACATCAAGAATTTCGGACTAATAAATACAATCCTACTTTCCAAACCAAAACTCTTTTTTGTAAGAGAAATAAACAGAATACGAGTAATCAAAAATCTTGTTTTGCAAATCGTATACCGGCTCAAAGCGTGCGGTTAAGTATAGGTTGTCGAAGAGAGGTTGTTCGCGCATCAAACGCACAAAAAGCAACTCACGATTCTTTTCTGTATGTGTTGGCACATCCAAAGATTGCGATTGATAAATATAACTTCCTCGTGGTGCGAGATAATTATTCGAGTTCCAATAACTCACCATCAAATCCAATATTTTTGTTCGTACAAGCGCATTCGCGTATACACCATTTCCGTCTCTAAAAGGAAAATAACCGGAGTTTGTCGACTCATGATAAACGGTGTAATAGCCATCCAAACGTAACTCGCGCACAAAACTATTTTCAAACTCCTGCGAAATTCTTAAACCACTTGCAACGTTCATTTGAACTGTCATGTTTAGCGAGTCGGTATTAATTTGTCCGCCATGATGGTGAACCAAAAATTGTACTGGAAGTTTTATTTTAAAGCCATTTTTCGATTCGTAAATACTCACCATACTCGATAAACCGGCTGTAACAATTTCTTTGTAAGGCGAACCACGCTCGATAAAATTTTCCCAGTTTACCCAAGCATCAAAAAATAATTTTTTCGAATCGTATTTGAATTGCGCACCATTTTCAATTCGTTTGGTAATGGCATATTCAATGTTATACATTGGTTCAATCAATCGGTGGCTAAGCGAGCCCTCAAGTGTTCCAAAAAGAAATGAAAAATTGTTGTTTTTTATTTTCAATGTGAAAGTAGGCAACGCCTCAGTGTATGGATTTATTCCTCCAAAATCATTACGCAAAAAAAGCCCAGCTTCGAGTTTCACATGTTGGTTAGGTTGATAAAAAAGTTTGGGTTGAAAGTGATAACCGAATAGCGTTCTTCCTAATTCGATGTTGTTAAAATATTCGGTATTGCGCATGTAATTAAAAAGCGAAAAAGATGCGCCAAAACGATTTGAGTCTTTTTCGGAAACAGCCATTTCATCACGCAAAAAAGTGTTGTCCAGTTGAGCAAAAGCAAATGTTTTTGCTGTCATCATCACAACAAAAAGAATAAATCTTAAATCGTAAATTGTAAATCTCAATTTCAAAGTTCCATTGCATTTGCAACCAACTCGGCAACATCAAAAACCAGAATGTCGTTTTCTTTTTCGTGATGTTTCACACCGTCACGCAACATCGTCATACAAAACGGGCAAGCCGAAGCTACCACATTTGGCGATACCTTCAGCGCCTCCTCAATTCGTTCAACGTTCACCTCTTTCTCACCTTTTTCGGCTTCTTTAAACATTTGCGCACCACCGGCACCACAACAAAATCCGTTTTCTTTGATGCGGGTCATTTCAACTAATTCCGCATCCAGTTTTTCGATAATATTTCTTGGTGCTTCATAAATATCATTCGCTCTACCCAAATAACAACTATCGTGATAAGTAATTCTTTTTCCTTTAAAAACACCGCCTTCAATTTTCAATTTTCCGTTTTCGAATAACTGATTAATTAATGTGGTGTGATGCACAACGTCATAATTTCCGCCAAGTTTTGGATATTCATTTTTCAGTGTGTTAAAACAATGCGGACAAGCGGTAACAATTTTTTTAACGCCATAAGCATTCATCGTTGTGATGTTTTGCATGGCCATCATCTGAAACAAAAATTCGTTTCCGGCACGCTTTGCAGGGTCTCCGGTGCAGGCTTCTTCGGTTCCAAGAATGGCAAACTTTAATCCGGCATGATGTAAAATTTTTGCAACAGCTTTGGTAATTTTTTGTGCACGTTCGTCAAAACTTCCAGCACATCCAACCCAAAAAAGTATTTCAGCTTCTTCGCCAGACGAAGCAATTTCGGCAAGTGTTTTTATTTTAAATTCAGCCATAAAACATATATCGTTTTAATGAAAATTAATAGGTACGATATTAGAGAAATCTTTTCTAAAAAAAACAGAGCCGTTCGGCAATTCGTATCAGACAAATTTTAAAGCTAATTTTTGTGGGCTAACAATAGAATTAATTCACAAGCTTAGATTTTGTAATGTTCATTTAAGACGATTTGAAATAAAAAAGTATTTTCGAAAAGATAAATTTATCAGATGTTTTTCTTCCGGATTGTAACTGTATGCCTTATTCTATTTGTGTTTAATACGAATACTATTGCACAAAACACAGTAAAAGAGTTGTTCTTAAGTGCTAACAACAACTTTACTAAGGGCAACTATGCTGAAGCGTTAAACTGTAATATTAAAGCATTAAAAATTATTGAAGAAGGAAAAGATTGTGCATTGCATGCGTATGGATATTTACAAGTTGGTACGATGTATTATTTCGTTCACGATAAAAAAACAGCGCTACAGTATTTTTACAAAAGCCTTAGGTATGCCGATTCGTGCAAGGTTGATTCGTTAATGCATAAAGCGCTTCACAATATAGGCTCTATTTATACCGAACAGGGAAAAATTGACACGGCTCTTTATTATTTAACAAAAGCTAAACAGATACTTGAAACCACAAAAAACTACAGCGATTTAGCAAAGATAAATGCAGTTTTAGCACAACTTTATTTTAATGCTCCCGCTGACTACGACAAAGCAAAATTGTATATTGATGAAGCCGAAAAAAATGTAGAAAAAACAACTGATGATAACTGGAAAGCATTTGTACAAATAAAATATGCCATTTATTATAAAAGCACAAACAACCTTCCATCAGCTATAAGGCACGCTAAGAGCGCACTTCAGTTATACGAAAAAGCAGGCTCCTCTGAGGGGAGAATGTATGCATTACATGTGCTTACCATTATTCTCATAGCCAGTAGAGATACTTCTGCAAATAGTTCTTACTATAAACTGTATGCATTAAAAGATTCGGTATTTAAAGCAGAAACAGCGGGTAAAATAGCAGATTATAAAACGCTTTATGAAACAGAAAAGAAGCAGAAAGAAAATGATTTACTACTGCAAAAAAACAAAGTGAATCAACTCGAGATAGATTCAAAAAACAAAACCATTATTGGTTTATTGGTAAGTATTTTACTCATCGTTATTTTGGTTTTTTGGAGGGTTAGTGTTTCAAATTTAAAAAAGAGAGAAAAAGAACTTGAGGCACAACAAAAATTACAATTTGAACGAGAAAGAATCTCCAGAGATTTACACGACAATGTTGGTGCACAGCTTTCTTATCTAATCACAAATATTGATTGGTTACTTGAGCACCCCGATTTTATAAACGCCAACGAGTCAAAAATGCGTTTATCAACTTTAAGCGACACAGGAAAACAGGCGATACTCACGCTACGACAAACCATTTGGGCGTTAAACAATAAAGCACTTTCGGTTGAAGAATTAGCAGATAAGTTCAAACAGTTTGCAATAAAGATGATGGAGTTTGATAATAGTATTCATATTCATTTTAACGAGCAAATTCAATTGAACAATGTGCTAAGTCCGGGTGTGGCCTTAAATATATTCAGGGTTTGTCAGGAGGCGTTGAACAATTGTTTGAAGCACGCTAGGTGTAATCATATTGAAGTTAGTTTTATTTCGAACAGTGTCACTAAATTTACTTTCGAAATAAAAGATGATGGTATAGGTTTCGATATTGACAACGCAGAAAAAAACGGACATTACGGTTTGCAAAACATGAAATTCAGGGCAAAGGAATCAGGAGCTGAATTGTGTTTTCAATCAGTAAAAAATGAAGGCACGAAAGTTAGATTGGAGATTTTGAATTCATAAAATATACTTCACATGTAGTATTGTAAGAGCCAATAAATCAGGACAATTTTGACGAACAAAAAATGATACGCATAGCAATTGTAGACGATCAACAACCAAACAGGGTTTCTTTATCTGAAAAAATTTCATTTATGAAAGAATTTGACGTTTTGTTTCTTGCATCAAATGGGCAAGAATTTTTGGATAAGATGCATGTTAGAAAAAAAGACGATCGACCCGACTTGGTGTTGATGGATATTGATATGCCTGTTATGAACGGAATTGAAGCAGTTAAATATTCAAGTGAAATTTATTCGCAAACCAAATTTTTAATGCTCACGGTTTTTGATGATGATGATAAAATATTTGATGCGATAAAAGCAGGAGCAATTGGCTATTTATTAAAAGACGAGAAAGTAGAGACAATTATTGAAGCGATAAAAGAAACAATTGAATCAGGTGGCGCACCAATGAGTCCTCGCATTGCAAGAAAAGCGTTGAACTTATTAATGCAATCGGAAATTCAAATAAAACAACAGCCCGAAGAAACCAATTTAACCGATAGGGAAAAAGAAATTCTAAAACATTTGGTTGATGGTTATGATTATAAATCAGCAGGCGAAAAATTGTTTATCAGCCCCAATACTGTTCGCACACACATCTCCAACATTTATCAAAAACTACACGTTTGTAATAAGGCACAGGCAATAAAAGTTGCCACAAAAAACAAATGGTTCATGTCCTTCTTATAATTTTTGGTTTACCCCAAAAGCAACCAGCCCTAAATTTCTTCAGTCCATTTTGCTCTGTCCATTGGAGAGAATTGCCATGGTGCCTGATTGTTTTCTAAATTGTTAAACATAGAGTTTAACGACTGTGGAGCTGCGCTTTGTTCCATCACTTTATATCTGCGCATTTCAATAATTATTTCCAAAGGATTAATGTTTACCGGACAAGCTTCAGCACAAGCATTACAAGAGTTACAAGCCCATAATTCTTCTTCAGAAATTGTTGTGTGAAGATTCTTTCCATCGTCTACAAAAGATTTATTCGCATCAATATTCTTTCCAACCGCTTCTAACCTATCGCGCGTTTCCATCATTATTTTCCGAGGTGATAGTTTTTTTCCTGTGATATTTTGCGGACAAACACTTGTACAACGACCACATTCAGTGCAGGTATAAGCATCCATCAAATTTTTCCATGTGAGATCAAAAACATCTTTCACACCAAAACTTGTTGGAGGTTGGTACCCTTCGGGTGTTTGTGCTGATGGGTCGAGCATTAGCTTTACCTCTTGAGTAACAGACGCCATGTTGTTCAGGTCGCCTTTAGGGTTTAAATTAGAATACCAAGTGTTTGGAAACGCCAGAATAATATGAAAATGTTTACTGAATGGGAGGTAATTGAGGAAAAGAAAAATGCCTACAATGTGAAACCACCAACACATTCTTTCAAATAGTATTAATGTTTCGGTTGAAAAGTGTAATGCAGTGTATAATGGAACCAGAAACTGACTAATGGGAAACGAACCAACATTTGTGTAATGCTCAACGCCCTGAGCTTGTAACATTTGTTCAAAAGCATTTGCCTTAAGCAGGGCACCCATTAATACAATTTCGATAAAAAGAATTGTTGCCGCATCTCTGCTTGGGAACCCTTTTAGGTCGGGGTTTGCAAAGCGCTTTAGTTTTAAAATATAACGCCTGCTTAAAAATATAGCACAAGCAATTAGGGTTAAAAAGGCAAGAATTTCAAAAAATCCGATAGCTAAATTATAAACCGGGCCAAGAAAAGATAGTACACGGTGGGTTCCGAAAACCCCATCAATCATTATTTCTAAAACTTCAATGTTAATCAGAATAAAGCCCCCATAAACAACAAAATGTAAAAAAAACGGAACAGGGCGAACAGACATTTTACTTTGTCCAAAAGCCACTTTCAGCATGGTTTTCCAGCGCAACGACTTTTGGTCGGAAATATCTATATCCTTCCCAAGCAATATGTTTCTTCTTATTTTACTGATGTTTTTGGTAAAGAAATAAATGGCGGTAACGGCCATCAAAATGAAGAGGATTTGAGATATCATACTTGTTAACTTCTTTCACAATATTAATAAGAAACCCTGAACTTGTGAATGTCGAGTATAAATTTGCTTAAAACTTTGCACAGAAAAAATAATCCGATACATTTGCAGACCTTTTAAAAAAAGAAGGTGATATAGCTCAGTCGGTAGAGCAAAAGACTGAAAATCTTTGTGTCGCTGGTTCGATTCCAGCTATCACCACAAAAAACCCCGCATTGCGGGGTTTTTTAGTTTAACAAGTTTGTGTAAACAGTTGTCAGTTTTTCATCTTTCTAAGCTTTTCAATATTTTTAATTGAAATGCTCCGGCCTTTAATGTCTATTATTTGTTCGTCTTTAAAATCAGAAAGGGCTCGGATTACCGTTTCGGTTGATGTACCAACGATTCCAGCGATGTCTTCTCGGCTCATCGCCAAAGTAAAATTAGGAAGATTGGCTGTGTTATAAGTTTTTTCAACAAACAACAAAGCTTCGGCAACACGTTTGCGCACCGAATTATAGGCAAGTTTCAAAATACGGTCTTCAATTTCGGCAATATTATTTGAAAGCATTTTAATAAAACGGGCAGCCACCTCATTGTTATTTTTTAATAGTGAGTAAAAATCTTCCTTAGGTATAAAGAGGATTTCACTATCATCTATTGTTTCGGCCGATTCGGAATAAACAGTGTTCTCAATTAATGCCAAGTAGCCAAAAAAGTCACCCTCAACATGCAATCCGATAATGTATTCTTTTCCATCTTCGTTGGATTTGTATGATTTTACTTTTCCTTTCTGTATAAAATAAATTCCCCTTGGGTGTAATCCTTCGTTATAAATAATTTGTTTTTTCTTGAATAAATGTAAGCTTCGGTTTTTTGAAATAGTGTTCAGTTCGCTAATGCTGTTTGCTGTTGTAATAAATGCGTCTATTCCTTCGGCAGACTGCTGAAAATCTGACTGTATGAGAGAACTTTTTTTCAATCGTGCTTCAATCGCATCAAGTAATTCTTTTTCTTCAAACGGTTTAGTAATATAATCATCGGCACCATGCGACATGCCTTTTCGCAAATCAGCGCGTTCAGATTTTGCGGTCAGAAAAACAAACGGAATTCCAGCAGTTGTTTTTTCACTGTTAAGCATCGACAAAACCTCATATCCGTCAACAAGCGGCATCATAATGTCGCAAATAATAAGAACAGGTTTGTGTTTTTTTGCAGCTTCAAACCCTGTTTTTCCGTTATCGGCAGTAATAACATGATACCCCGCGAGTGTCAGTATTTCAGAGGTGTTTTCGCGAACATCGGGGTTGTCTTCAATTAATAAGAGGCTTTTCATTATATTATTATGGTTAGGTTTTTATGGGTAAGCGCACTGTAAAAACAGAGCCTTTGTTTAATGCGCTTTGAAACGTGATAGACCCTTTCATCAGGTCGATATATTTTTTAATAATATTCAAACCAAGGCCTGTTCCTTGAATATTTAATGCGTTTTTAGCACGATAAAAACGTTCAAATAAATACTCGTGTTCCTCTTCTGGAATTCCAATTCCCGAGTCTTTAACAGAAAAGCAAAACTCGTTTTGGTCAGCCGAAAAAGCCACAACAATTTGTGTGTTTTCTTCTGAATATTTGCTCGCGTTCGACAATAAGTTTTGTATGATGGTGCGCATTATTTTTTTATCGAGCCAGACAATACAATCTTGAACAACAGTATTAAATAAAATGTTTTGACCAGACTTTGCAATGTCTGAAATCTCTGTTATGTGTTCTTTAATTAACAACACAAGGTCAAACTCTGAGGGGTGTAATAACGCCTTTCCCTCCTCAAGCTTTTCGGCAGAAAGAAAATACTCAAGCAGCTCTGTTAGGTTATTTACAGAGCGTTTTATTTTTTTAATATGTCGATCGAAAGGTTCCGAATCTTGTTTTAAAAAATACTTATGCAATAATTGAGAAGACGACAGAATGGTTGTAAGTGGTGTCCGAAACTCGTGTGAAGTCATAGAAATAAAGCGAGATTTTAACTCGTTTAGTTCGTTCGACTTTTCTAAAGCAATGCGTAATTGTTCCTCGGTTTTTTGGTTTTCAACCATCCTTTTCTCAAGGGTGGTATTTGTTTGTTCGAGATCACTAACAACACCCTGTAACTCCTCTGTTCTTTGGGCAACTCTTCTTTCGAGATCATAATTTAATGAACGAATTTTAGCAAGATTATTTGCATGCTCAATGGAATAACGCATAGCCCGATCGAGCTCAGCCGATGTTATGTTTCCCTTTATGAGGTAGTCGGAGGCCCCAGCTTTCATAGCCTCTTCGTCAAGTTCAATATTACCCATGCCGGTTAGTAAAATAAACGGAGCCGCAATGTTTTTTTTATGTGCTTCGCGAATAATATCTAACCCAACATGATTGCCGAGTCTATAATCTACAAGATAAACATCAAACTTATTTTGGTCGAAAAGCGAAATGGCCTTTTCATAGCTGTCAACCCAATCAAGCTTATATTTTCGATTTTGAATATCACTAACCAAATGTTTTGTGATAACATAATCTTCTTCGTCATCATCAATTAATAATACAGAAAGCGGTTTCGACATCTTTCAGTTATGGAAGTTCAACTATTTCGAGCCAATATTTTCCAAGAGCTTTCATTACGTTTACCATTTCGTTAAAAGAAACAGGTTTGGTAATAAAGGAGTTTACACCAAGATCATAGGTTCGAAGTATGTCTTCTTCTGCTTTTGAGGTTGTAAGCACCACCACAGGAATTTTTTTCAACAACGGGTCCGATTTTATTTCTTTCAACGCTTCACGCCCATCTTTTTTGGGCATGTTCAGGTCGAGTAAAATTAATCCCGGGAGAGGAAACTTTTGTTTGTCGGAGTAAGGCCCTTTATTGTTTAAATAATCCATCAGCTCTTCTCCGTTTTCAACAAAATCTACACGATTAACAAGAAGGCTTTCCTTTAAGGCATCCTTAGTGAGCATGCGATCTTCCTCGTCATCCTCGGCAATTAAAATGTTTATGGCTTTATGGTTTGTCATGCTTAAAAAATATCAGGTTATTATATTGTTTTGAATAGTATTCTGTGAGAGAGTAATAATGAATTGTGCCCCTTTATCAGGTTCGCTTTTTGCTTCAATGCTTCCGTTAAGTTGAGAAACAATTTTTTTACAAATAGCCAAACCAATCCCCGAACCATCATACTTTTGGCCGTTTAATCGCTGAAACACAGTAAAAATTTTTTCAGCAAATTTTTCTTCAAAACCAATTCCGTTATCAGTAAAAATTAAGCGGATATATTTTTCGTTTTCTGTTTCAAAAATGTCATAAAGTATTTTAATTTCAGGTGTTACTCCTTCTTTTGCAAATTTTAATGAGTTGCCAATAAGGTTTTGAAAGAGTTGCCTCATTTGTGTTGGGTCGGCTAGAATAACAGGAAGTTCGCTTGATACAATTTTTGCATTCGCTTTCTCAATTTGAACATCAAGATCTTCTTTTACAGCCATTAAAATTTCGTTTAACGAAACAGGCACTAATGGGGCTTCTTGGCTTGCAACTCTCGATAGTTTTAGTAAATCATTAATAAGTTGTTGCATTCTGGATGCTGCCTTTAATATTCGGTGCAAATAATCTTGACCATCAGGTGAAAGGTTCTCGAGCTCCTTTAATAAAAGCCTATCTCCAAACGCTTGAATTTTTCTTAAAGGCTCCTGCAAATCATGAGAAGAGACATAGGCAAAATTTTGAAGTTCAGCATTTGAGTGCTCAAGTTTTGATGCATACTCGCGAATGTTCTCTTCTGCTTTTTTTAATTCAGTTATATCGTGAATAATGCCAGCAAAAATTTTACGATTGTCGACATGAACTTCACTTATGCTTAAGAAAAAAGGAAAGGTACTGTTGTCTTTGCGTTTTCCCAACACCTCTCTACCGCTACCTATAATCCGTTTTTCGCCCGTTTCAGCATATCTTTTCATATAGCCATCGTGGTTACTATGATATGGTTCGGGCATGAGCATATTCACGTTTTTTCCGGCAACCTCTTCATTTGAATAACCAAACATTTTAGCTGCGGCAGGGTTTATGGACTCAATTGTACCACGGTCATTAATTGTAATGATGCCATCAATGGCGTTATCAAAAATTGCTTTCAGCATTTATGTAAAGTTATTATTAGACTTAACAAACAGCATTTTCAATGGGGCTAGGCGGTAAATATAAAAAAAATTTATGCTAGATATACTTAAAAAAGTAGAGACATCACAGAATTTTCTGATACACAGAATTATTTTGGGATAAAAGAAAATTAAAATGCCATGAATTTACAAAAGATTAACTGACAGAAATCATTCATACGAATGACAAATGTCACAAGAATGTGTTGGCAACAGCAATACTTTTGCAACCGAAAAAATTAGATAGTAACACATGGAAAGAAGTTCGTGGGCAGAGCCCTTTAAAATTAAGATGGTTGAATTGCTAAAGATGACTACGGTTGCCGAACGCAAAAAAGCCATAAAAGAAGCAGGATACAATACTTTTTTGTTAAAATCAAAAGACGTTTATATTGATTTGCTGACTGATAGTGGAACATCAGCGATGAGTGATCAACAATGGGCGGGAATGATGACAGGTGATGAAGCATATGCAGGAAGTGTAAATTATTATCACCTTGAAGAAGCGGTAAAAAAATATTACGGATACAAATATTTAATTCCTACACACCAAGGACGTGCAGCCGAACACATCATTTCAAAAATCATGATCAAACCTGGTGATATTATTCCGGGTAATATGTATTTCACAACAACACGTTTACACCAAGAACTAGCTGGAGGTACTTTTATTGATGTAATTGTTGACGAGGCACATGATTCAGAAAACTTAAATCCATTTAAAGGAAATATTGATATTCAAAAACTGACAGATGTAATTAAAAAATATGGGGCTAAAAAGATTCCATATGTGTGTGTTGCGTCTACAGTTAACATGGCTGGAGGACAGCCTATTTCAATGGCTAATTTAAGGGCTGTTCGCGCTCTTACAAAAAAGCACGGAATCAAGATTATTCATGATATGACTCGTGTGGCCGAAAATGCATGGTTTATTCAGCAACGTGAAAAAGGGTATGCAAAAAAATCAGTTCAAGAAATTGTTTTAGAAACTTGTTCGTTAACTGATGGCGGAACAATGAGTGCGAAAAAAGACGCGATGGTAAATATCGGAGGGTTTTTAGCTGTGAACGATTGGGATGTTTTTGAAGAAGCAAGAAACATGGTTGTTGTGTATGAAGGATTACACACATACGGGGGATTAGCAGGACGCGATATGGAAGCAATGGCAATTGGTATTGCCGAGTCGGTAAGTGATGCACACATGGATGCTCGTATCGGACAGGTTTTATATTTAGGAGACAAGCTGATTGAATATGGTGTTCCAATTGTTCAACCAACAGGTGGACATGGCGTTTTTATTGACGCAAAAAAATTCTTACCACACTTAACACAAGATCAATTTCCGGCACAAACACTTGCAGCCGAACTATACATTGAATCAGGAATTCGTTCCATGGAAAGAGGAATTGTTTCGGCAGGAAGAAATGCGAAGACAGGAAAAAATTATTATCCAAAATTAGAATTGGTGAGGCTTACAATACCACGTAGGGTTTATACACAAGCACACATGGATGTGGTAGCCGAGTCGGTTGCTGTAGTGCATCACCGCAGAGCAAAAATAAAAGGATTGAAAATGGTTTATGAACCGAAGTACCTGAGGTTTTTCCAGGCAATGTTCGAACCAATAAAATGATACTCTAGCTACAGGAGTAAGTAGCATAAAGTTTAGGTTTAGTTTAGATAAAAAAGCGCATTTCGGTGCGCTTTTTTATAATTATTCGTTTATATAAGCCAGTATAAAAAACAAAATGTGATGTGCATTACTTTTTATTATTGAATTGTTTAAATAGATTTGCGCACCATTTACGATAGAAAAATTATTTATCGATAAAAATACTTCGGCTGCAGGAGTAAGCAGCAAAGTTTAGGTTTAGTTTAGAAAAAAAGGGTCGCAATTTGCGACCCTTTTTTTGTGAAATCACTATGTTTATTTACCTCATAATCAGATATTCTCTCAATGAATCTTTCCAACTTCTCATGGTGTTCATGTTTCTCGTTTTGAGAAATTGGTTTTCGAGAACGGAATAACTTGGTCTATTCACTTTAATTGCAAATTCTCCAGGATTTGCCATGCTAAGGTTTGCGTCAACTTTTGCAAACTCAAAAATAGCTGCCGCAAATTCGTACCAAGAACAAAAGTCTTCGGCAGTTGCATGGCAAACACCAGAATCTTTTATTGTTAATAGTTGTGAGATTTGACGTGCCAAATCAAGGGTAAAAGTAGGCGACACCTTTTCATCGTCAACTACGCGTATTGGTTTTCCAGCTTCAGCTAAACTCAGCATCAACTCTACAAAATTCTTTCCACCTTTTGCTCGGCAAGGGTTTATACCGTACAATCCAGATGTGCGAACTATTAGGTGTCGACAGCCTGTTGTAGCAATCATTTGTTCGCCTGCAAGTTTTGATATTCCGTAATTGTTTAAAGGCTTTGCACAATCAGACTCAACATAAGGTGCATTTTTTAAGCCATCAAATACATAATCGGTACTAATATGAATAAACAGTGCATTAATTTCTTTGCAAATCTTCGCCATGTTAAACGGAGCTGTTGCGTTTACCGAAAAAGCCATATCGGCATCATTCTGACATTTTTCGACATGGTGATATGCGGCAGGGTTTATGAGCACATCAGGTTTGATGTCTTTCAAAATTCGTTCAACAAATTCGTAGTTGATGATATCAAATTCATCGTGATTGAGTTCAACCACTTCGTGGTTTTCTTTTCTTAATACAGCACAAATATCCGAACCTAATTGTCCGTTTGCACCTGTAACCGCTACTTTCATACTGTCATTTGTTCTTTAATAGATTTGAAAATTTGAATGTTATAATATTCAGGGTTTTCAAAATCTTTAAACTTTTCATAGTTAGCAAAAAGGTTGTCAACTATTGCACCAGCATCATCTTTCGGAACATAACCGAGAACTTTTGCCGCTTTATCACAACTCACTTTATAGTTTCTAAAATCTTTGTTGTGGTTAATTTGCATTTTTATGGCCTTTCCGGTTTGTGCTTCTATGCGCTCTTTTACAATATCACCAAGTTGGCCAAGTGTATAATTCGCGGATGAAATATTAAACACACCCGAAATTTCATCACTTGCCTCAACAGCTCGGATATACGCATCAGAGAGGTCATGAAGACTTACAACTGGTCGCCAAATTGCCGGATTGTTCAATGTAATTTGTCCCAAACTAAGGGCATTTTTAAACATCGTATTGATTACCAAATCAAGGCGCATTCTTGGGCTATAACCACAAACAGTTCCTTGGCGGAAACAAATTACCGAATGATTTTCATCTTTCATTTGCATCACGGATAGTTCGCCCTGAAGCTTTGAAATTCCGTATGGGTATGCAGAAACGGTTGGCGACTCCTCGTCATATAATTCATCAACGGTATAACCATATACTGAACAAGACCCGGCATAAATAAAGCGCTTAACATTTGCTTTCTTAGCCATGAAACACAAGTATGCAGGAAGTGCAGAGTTGTAAATAAAATTATCTTTTGGCGAAAACTCTGCCATCGGATCGTTTGATACACCACCCAGAAAAATTACCTGATCGTATTCTTTCAACTCGGCTTCGGTAATATCAAAAATATTTTTTTTGATGAGTTTAATGTTTTTCGGCAAATGGTTTCCAAACCAACACCAATCGATAACGTCAACCTCATACCCTCTGTCGGCAAGTTTAGGAACAACGACAGAGCCAATAAATCCGGCTCCTCCAGCAACTAAAATTTTCATATCTTTTATTTTTATGTCTAAGTAACGGAAATTAATATTTAAAATTATTTGAATCTGGTTTACTCATCCACTCACTAAATGTTTGAGCTTTTTCATCTTTTCCTGATAAAATCGGATTGGTAATAGGCCACTCGATTCCGATTTCGGGGTCATTCCATAAAATTCCTGATTCAGCCTTACTGTTGTATACGCCCGTTGTCATGTATTGTAATTCAGCAAAGTCAGATAATACACAAAAACCTCTTGCAAATCCTGCAGGAGCCCAAATTTGTTTTCTGTTTTTTGCGCTTACAATTTCGCCAAACCATTTTCCTAAAGTTGGCGAACCTTTGCGAATATCAACGGCAACTAAAAAAGCTTCGCCAGCTGTAACACGCATCAATTTTCCCATTGGTGGTTCCCATTGAAAATGAAGGCCACGTAAAACATTTTTAACAGACCCCGAATGGTTTTCTTGAACAATTTGTAAATCTAGGTCCATGTTTTTGAACTGGTCGGCACGATATGATTCAAGAAAAAAACCTCTTTCATCCTGAAACACTTCTGGCATAATAACTACAATGCCATTTAAGTGTTCGCTAACTTTTTTTAGTTCCATACTTTTTATTTTTGAACGGCTTTAACCAGCTCGTTATATGTTGTCCTTTTTTTAATAAAATATTGATAAACTACGCTCTTAGGAAACAGTTTACTAAAAATTGTTGCATCGTTAACAATGCGTAGTTTCTGAACTTCTACACGCTTTTTTAGTATCAATGGCAAATTAATTATAAGCCAAAGATAAGCGTAGAAGATAGCAATACCACGCTTAAATTTCAATGAAACAACAGATTGGCTAACAGCCATCACATCAAATAAATAATGCCTAAACAAAATACGCGAAAAGTTTTGTGGACCTAAGTTTTTTATAAGCATAAACATGCTGTTTCTGTGGTTCCAGTACATTTTTTTAAAACTATCACTAACAATGGTTGCACCTCCGAAATGGTAAACGATTGATTCGGGTATCACTTTTATTTTATACCCCAATAAATGAATTCGCCAGCACATATCAATTTCTTCCATATGATGAACAAAGGTTTCATCAAGTCCTTCACAAAGTCTGAAAACATCAGTTCGGATAAATAGAGCAGCACCGCTTGCCCAAAAAATTTCTTTTTCGGTATCGTATTGTCCGTTATCAAACTCAATTGTAGAAAACAAGCGTCCTCTCAAAAACGGAAAACCGTAAATATCCATTTCACCTCCTGCCGAACCGGCATATTCAAACCTTTTTTTATCTAACAGCCAAAGGAGTTTTGGCTGAAGCGCAGCAACTTTTTCGTCAGACTCAACGGCATCAACAAGCGGCCCTATCCAGTTGGGGTCAACCTCTACATCGTTGTTTAAAAAAACGGCATACGGAGCATCGGTGTGCTGAATGGCTTCGTTATAGGCACGGCTATAACCACCATTTATGAAGGAACGAACAATTTTAACATGCGGATATTTGTTCTTCACAAACGAAACACTTTCATCAGTAGAATTGTTGTCGTACATTATAAGCTGAACCTCTGGATATACAGTATTCATCAAAGAGTCGAAGCACTTTTCTAAAAACTGCATTCCGTTATAATTTAATACAATAACCGCAACCTTTGATATAGCCATAAATGGTTTTTAACAGGATTTAATTCGCAATGATAATAAATTGCAATTCAAAACTATATTCGCAGCCATATAAAAAAACATTGACCGTCCTCAATGTTTAGTGAAAACCCTAATAAATGCAGGCTAAAAAAGATTATCCACTAGATTGCAGCAGTTGCTTCATGAGGAACTTGAGTATTTTTAACGACTTAAGAAACGAAGATGTTCTGTGGCTTAACCAGCATAAGGGACACATGTTTTACAAAAAAGGCAAAATAATTTTTAGTGAAGGGCAAAGGCCTGCCGGGATTTTTATTGTATATTCAGGTAAGGTTAAAATTCAAAAAACTGGAGCAAGCGCACGAGAACAAATTGTGAGATTGGCAAAAGATGGAGATGTACTTGGATATAGATCTTTGGTGAGCGGAAACAATTATAATGCAACGGCTGAGACATTAGAAGATTCGATGCTTTGTTTTTTATCTAAAGAAACTTTTTTTAGCTTACTTACGAACAACCCATCGGTTTCAATGAACCTGTTAAAACTATTGAGCGAAAACCTTGGTGCTGCCGAAACTAAAGTTGTAGAAATTACACAAAAACCAACACGACACCGAATAGCAGAAGCGTTACTTCTTTTGAAAGAAATGTATGGACTCGACACAGATAACCAGACATTAAATGTGGTAATGATAAGAGAAGATATTGCAAACATAGCGGGTATGGCAACCGAAACAGCAATTAGAATTTTATACGAATTACGCGATGACGGTATCATTGATTTGAAGGGAAAGAAAATTGGCATCCTCAATTTTTCGAAACTCTTAAAAGAGAGCCAACTACAAGACTGATTATTCTCAAAACAAATATTGAGCGCGGTCATGTTTTGAACGCAATGGTAAAAGTAAGTTTGTTTTTCAAATTCATAAAAAATGAAATTGATGAGCAACACACTATGTCAAGGATGTTTGGTTTTCGATAATCAAATGAATGATACAATATCCAAATCAGATGTTTGCTTAATAAATTTAAAACACGGAGAAAAATTATTTTCAGAAAACAAACAGGCCAATCGGTTTTATTGTATTAAAAAGGGAAGAATAATTTTAACGCGTAAGGGTGATAAAACCTTGGAAGAAATTATTTATGTTGCAACATCAGGAGATGTGATAGGTATTGATTCTTTGGTTTTCAACAATAAATATCATAATTCTGCAAGATCGTTTAAAGATGCGGTTGTTTGTAAAATTGATAAAAAAGTGTTCATGGAGAACAGCGAAAAAACACCAAAGGTTGTTGTATCACTTTTAAACCGCTTAATTAGTAAAATTAAAACAAAGGATATTGAACAAAATGAAGTTTTTTAGAAAACATTTTTACCACTTTTTCTTTTCATTTTTATTCATTTCATACATTTCATATTCGCTTATTGTTTATTTTATTGGTTCGGGTAAATACCAAAAAACACTAAACACCCAAGCCTTGGCAGGACAATTAATTTGGCAACAAAACAACTGTCAATCTTGTCATCAAATTTACGGTTTGGGCGGTTATATGGGGCCAGATTTAACAAACATTATGTCTGACAAAAACAAGGGTGAGTTATATGCAAAAATTATCATACGATCAGGAACACAAAAAATGCCGAAGATTGATTTAAACGAAGAACAAATAGACCAGCTTATTGCATTTTTAAAACAAGTTGACGAATCAGGAAAGTCAGGAGTAAACCCTGAAAACATAAATTATTTCGGAAACTACTCATTGGCACAAAATTCATATGAATAGAGTTTCGTTTTATTTACTTCGCTTTTCATTGATTTTACTTATAACCGCGCTTTGTGTTGGTGTAGCTGCTGCATTTGTTTTTTTTGACACTGGTTTTTTTAATCAGTTTTTGCCTTTTTATAAACTAAGGCCAATACACGTAACAGCATCAATTTTTTGGATTCTTACAGCAGCACAAGGTGGGGTAATTTATTATCTAAACGATTATTATAAACTTGAGCATAAGCAAACGCTATTAATTAAAGCAAGTTATTTTTTATGGCTATTGTCAATCATTTTAATCTTAATAAACTTTTTGTCTGGAAAATTTGGAGGAAGAGAGTATTGGGAGTTTCCGCCTATTTTGGCAATACCTATTTTACTCAGCTGGGCTCTTTTTGCAATACATTTTTTCAAAATTATATTAAAAAATAAAGGCAAAAAACCTGTTTATATTTGGATGTGGAGTACAGGAGTTGTTTTCTTTTTGTTAACGTATATTGAAGCAAATCTTTGGCAAATACCATGGTTTAGAGAAAATGTAATCAGAGACATTACCGTTCAGTGGAAAGCAAATGGTGCCATTGTTGGTTCGTGGAATCAGCTTGTTTATGGAACAGCTTTTTATCTAATGGCGAAAATCGGAGAAGACGAAAATTCAGCATTTGATAAAAAGAGTTTCTTCTTTTATTTTTTGGGTTTAACAAATTTGATTTTTAACTGGGGACATCACACATATAATGTTCCAGCGGCAACGTGGGTGAGAGATGTTTCCTATGTAATCAGCATGACTGAATGGATTTTGTTAATCAATATTATGCAGAATTTTAAGTCGAAAATCAGCGAAGCAAAAAAGTTTTTAAACATCATTCCATATAGATTTTTGTTGGCCTCAGAAGCATGGGTTTTTCTTAACCTGATATTGGCCATATTAATGTCGATACCAGCAATTAATATTTATACCCATGGAACCCATATAACAGTTGCTCATGCCATGGGTGCAACAATTGGAATTAACACGATGATATTATTTGCATCATTGTTTTTTATTTTCTCAAAAAGAGACAACAACTTCTCGCTTATAAATAATAAAACCATTACAATGTTTTTTTGGAGCGCTAATATTGCGCTATTGTTTTTTTGGGCAGCACTTATTTTAGCTGGTATCACAAAAGGATTTTACATGGTGTCATTATCTCAAACATTTGAGACGGCAATGCAACATGTTAAACCGTATTTATTTATTTTTTCTATTACAGGAACCATCCTTGCTTTTTCTCTTCTTGTTTTATCAATCGTATTATTAAGGGCAAAAATTTTCAGCAACAACAAAGCATAGTTGGTGTATAAAAATCATTTCAAAAAATGAACTTTATCATCAATATAAAATAAGAAGTCGAGTACTTTTGTTGGCTGAAAATGCGTAACGCAACCAATTTTAAAGCCCAAATATTTTTGTAAAATGATTTCATTCGAGAAAAAACCAATAAAATTTATCAGTGCCGAACAGGCTGTTTCAATTATTGAGTCGGGAAACCGTGTGTTTGTGCATGGTAGCGCAGCCACACCTATCACCTTGTTAAACGCACTGTTTGACAGATATAATGAATTAAGAAATGTTGAACTCGTAAGCATAAGCACTTTCGGAGATGTTGATTTTGATAACCCAAAGTATCAAGATAGTTTTTACATCAACTCTCTGTTTGTATCAGCAAATACAAGAGCTGTGGTAAACAGCTCACACGGACAGTATGTTCCGGTTTTTATGAGTGAGATTTCACAGCTTTTCAAAGAACAATATTTGCCTATTGATGTTGCTATTATTCACGTCTCCCCGCCAGATGCTCATGGTTACTGTTCTTTAGGCACATCTGTTGATATTGCCAGAGCAGCAACAGAGTGTGCAAAGAAGGTAATAGCACAAGTTAACCCCAATATGCCACGAGTGCATGGTTCTGGATTTATTCATATAAGAGAAATTGATATGATGGTTTGGGTTGAGGACGAGTTGCCAGAAGTTGATTATTCAAAAGATAGTAACCCTGTTGCAGAACAGATAGGTAAAAGAGTTTCCGATCTTGTTGAAGATGGGGCAACTTTACAACTAGGTATCGGAACTATACCCGATCTTGTTTTAAAAAATCTAGTAAACCACAAAGACCTTGGCCTTCACTCTGAAATGTTTTCAGATGGTGTTATTCCACTTGTAGAAAGAGGGATAATAAACAATAGTAAAAAGAAACTTCACCACGGAAGACTGATAACAGGATTTTTAGTTGGCACAAAAAAACTATATGATTTTGTAAACGATAACCCAATAGTTAATGCGCTTGATATTTCATATGTAAACGATGCAAGCATAATTAGGCAAAACCCTAAAGTTACGGCCATTAACAGTGCAATAGAAATAGACCTAACCGGACAGGTTTGTGCAGATTCAATCGGAACATATCAGTATTCTGGAATTGGTGGCCAAATGGACTTTATACGCGGAGCAGCTCTTTCCGAAGGTGGAAAACCAATTATTGCTTTGCCCTCTACAACAAATAAAGGAATCTCGAGAATCGTTCCTAGCCTTAAACAGGGTGCGGGAGTTGTAACAACAAGAGGGCATATACATTGGGTTGTTACAGAATACGGTGCCGTAAATCTTTTTGGAAAAAACATGGAACAAAGAGCAAGCGCTCTAATTCAACTTGCACACCCTAATCATCGCGAAGAACTCGAAAAAGCATTTTTTGAAAGATTCAGAAAAACAAACATCCGGGTTCAGTCTCAGTAGGCGGTTTGTTAATATTTACTTAAAAGCGAAAAAAGGGTGTGGCCAAGATTAAACTCTGACCTTTGTCATTGTTTATCAAGTATTATCAAACTTAACTTCGTAGTAGTTTATATTATCATGAAAAAAGCGAGCATAATATTTCTGATTATTTCTTTGGTCACATCATGTGTTAGAAATAATAGTGACATCACACAACCAACGGTCACCAATGGTAATCTTGTTTTACAAGTTGGCTATCAGTTCGATAACACATCATTATTGTTTGACACGATCATGTTCACAAATGCGGCATCGTATAAAATCAGTGTTACGAGGCTTCAATATTATTTATCAGGGTTCAGTTTTAAGAGGGCTGACGGTACTTCTTTACCATATGCAGGAGTATTTTATTTCGATGCAAAAGACTCTAAATTCGGTCAGATTACATTTGTTAATCTGCCGGCAGGAAATTATACAGGGCTATCATTTAACTTAGGCTTAGATTCTTCAATTAACAAAACCGACAACTTACCTCCAACAGCTGAAAACAACAATATGGTTTGGCCGGTGCAAATGGGAGGAGGGTATCATTTTATGAAAATGGAAGGATTGTTTATTGACACAGGAAGCGTGTTTGGATATGCCATGCATTTGGGCAAAGCACCCAATTTAGTTAGCGTTTCATTAAACAATAAAACTTTTGTTATTGGAGCGGAAACAGCAAATCTTAATATAAAAATGAATGTTGCCGAATGGTATAAAAACCCGGCAATTTATGATTTTGACAAAGATGGAAATTTTAGCATGGGCAGTGATACTGCTATGGCAAAACTGAAAAACAATGGTGTTGATGTTTTTAATTAGAAATAAAATGAGAGCAGCGTTTTTAATATTAACTAGCATTTTGTTGTTTGCTAATTGTAGGCAAGATAAAACAGTTGTCGACAAACCAAATATAACAACAGATACACCGCTTACTGTATATAATATTGATGTACCATATAGGTTTTCACAGCCACTATTACCTGCTTATAACCCACTAACAGTTGAGGGTGTTGAATTGGGAAGAAAACTTTTTTATGATACAATACTTTCAACAAACGGTAGAACTTGTTCATTTTGTCATCCGCAAGCAAAATCATTTACAACTACATATACAGACTTGGGTCTTGACCCAGCGTTGTATCAGCAATTTGGAAACATCCCAATGTTTTGCAATGAGGCGTGGAACCCTGCTTATGGTTGGATAGGAGAGTTCCCAGATATGGACCACATAGCAGTTGCCGATTTAAACGGTCAAATTTTCTTTAATACAAATATTCCGAATCTAATAACAAAACTAAAGGCAAGTCCATATTATTCATACATGTTTAGAAGGGTTTTTCCTGGTCAGGATATATATCAACCGGGTGTTATTCAAGAAAAAGTTGCTTTTGCTCTTGCTCAGTTTGTAAGAACAATTGTTGTAAATAATTCAAAGTTTGATAAGAAAATAAAAGGTCTTGCTGTGCTTACGCAATCAGAAGGAAGAGGGTATGATATATTTATGAATGATGTTCAAAATGGTGGAGCTGATTGTTTTCATTGTCACAATTATCCGTTGTGGACTGATAATGCATTTCACAACACAGGACTTGACAGTACATTTGTGGGGATAAATCGCGGAAGAAATAATATGACAGGTCTTTCAAAAGACATGGGTTTATTTAGAACGCCAACATTACGCAATGTTTCATTAACTGCGCCATATATGCACGATGGAAGATTTAAAACACTTGACGAGGTAATTGAGCAATACAATTCAGGCGTTCATAAATCAGCTACGCTCGACCCTATAATGACCCTTCCTGGAAAAGAAATGGGGTTAGGTTTAAGTACCCTGCAAAAAAATGATTTAAAAGCTTTTTTACTAACACTAACAGATTCAACAATATTAACCAATCCGAACTACGGAAGAATAAAATAAAACAGATAGAGGAAATGCCGGATAACGAACTTTTTATTAAAAAATACTCTGCAATGACAGGGGGAATTAGTGAGGCTGCAGCAAATAATATCATCTCAATTCTTGAAGAAATACGAATATTAAAAGCCAAACACAACGCAGTAATTCTTTCGCATTTTTACATGCCTCCCGAATTACAAGTAGATACAAAAAACGGAGGGGTTGCTGATTTTGTTGGCGACTCTTTGGGTTTAAGTGTAGAAGGAACAAAAACAAAAGCAGATTACATCGTTTTTTGTGGCGTAAAATTTATGGCGGAAACGGCTGTAATATTAAATCCCGAGAAAACGGTTTTATTGCCCGACCATCAGGCAGGATGTTCATTAGCAGAAAGCATTACAGGGGCCGATGTTGTAAAGCTCAAAGAGCAAAACCCTGGTGTGCCCGTAATTGCATACATAAACACATATGCCGAAACAAAAGCAGAGTGTGATGTTTGTTGTACATCAAGAAATGCAGTAAAAATTGCTAAATCTTTCGAGAGCAAAAAACTCATATTTATCCCCGATAAGTTTATGGGGCAAAATCTCGCAACAAAATTTAAAACAGAAACCGACAAAGAGCTTATTCTTTGGAATGGAACATGTGAGGTTCACGAGCAATTTCGGAGCAATATCGAAAACATGAGCCAGGCAAACCCAGATGCAGAAATATTGTTACATTGGGAGGTTCCACAAGAAACAGTAAAAGCAACACTCAATTTCAAAAAAGGAATTGTTGGCAGCACAGCCGATATATTAAATTATGTGGAAGAAAGTGAAGCAAAACAATTTATTCTTGGATCAGAATGTGATTTAGGGGCAACGCTTAAAGGAATGTATCCTGATAAGCAGTTTATCACACCCTGTATTATGTGTAAACACATGAAACAAATATCTTTACTTAAAACACTACAAACTTTAAGGTCAATAGGAACGAGTGAGGAAAACAAGTATAGGGTTTTGGTGGAAAAAGAGATTAGAGATAGGGCGTATGTTCCTATAAAAAAAATGCTGGAACTTAGCTAACCGTAATGAAAATTATTAGCACAGATGTACTCGTATTAGGCAGTGGAATTGCAGGACTGAGTTTTGCGATCAAAGCGGCATCGTTTGCTAAAGTAGCAGTAATTACAAAATCTGAAATTGCCGAGAGCAATACCAGATATGCACAAGGTGGAATAGCTTGTGTTCTTGACGATAAAGACGACTTTAAAAAGCATATTCAAGACACTTTAATTGCTGGTGCCGGACACTGTAATGAAAGCGCAGTTGAAATGATGGTAACTAAAGCTCCCGAAATGATTAAGGAGTTAATGAATATTGGTGTTGAGTTTGATACTAACAATAAGAAATTACTTGAGCTTGGAAGAGAAGGCGGTCACTCACACAACAGAATAGTTCATGTAAACGACATGTCGGGGCAAGCTGTTGAAAACGCTTTAATTAAAAAGGCAAAAGCTAATAGCAACATCAAGTTTTATGAAAATCATTTTGCAGCTGAATTACTAAAGAATGGAGAAGTTTGTGTTGGCGCTTCAGTTTGGGATGTTGTTCATGAAGAATATTTGACATTTGAATCGAAGTATACAGTGCTTGCTACAGGTGGTGCCGGGCAGGTTTATATACAAACAACCAACCCCGAAATAGCTACGGGGGATGGATGTGCAATGGCTTATAAGGCTGGAGCAAAAATTGGAGATATGGAGTTTGTACAATTTCATCCAACAGCTCTTTTTCACCAAAACGCAAATGGTTTTTTAATCAGTGAAGCTCTTCGTGGGTTTGGAGCAGAATTGGTTTTGCCATCAGGTAAACCGTTCATGAAAAAATATCATCCCCATGGTTCTTTGGCGCCAAGGGATATAGTTTCTAGAGCTATTTTTTCAGAGATGCAAAAATACGCAACAGACTTTGTTTACCTTAATGCTAGACATCTTTCAGCTAAAGCGTTGGTTGAAAAATTTCCAGTAATATATAGCACTTGTCTGAGCCTAAACATAGATATTACTAAAGACCTAATTCCAGTTATGCCGGCAGCCCATTATATGTGTGGAGGAGTATTAACAGATTTAACTGGGGCAACAAATATTGAAAACCTTTATGCAATTGGAGAGGTTGCTTGTACTGGAGTTCATGGGGCGAACCGACTTGCTAGTAATTCTTTGTTAGAGGGGCTGGTGTTTGCAGACAGGGCTTTTTATGCTATTAAAGACAAAATAAGCAAGTTTGAAAAAAGCAAGATTTTATTAGATCAGGTTCCTGTAACTAATTTTTCCAATATTGCAGATGAATTTACCTTGCAATATTTAAAAAATAAAGTTCGACAAATAATGTGGAACGATGCAGGTATTATCAGGAACAAAGCAAATATGACCTCGGCTTATAGAAGTTTGGATCAAATCGAACATACCATAAACGGTTTGTGTCATAGATATAAACCTTCGTCTAATCTTTTTGCTTTGAGAAGTATAGTAATCACAGCAAAGCTCATCATGGATGCTGCAATAAAAAGAAACAACAGTATAGGTTCTCATTATATTGAGAATAAATCAACTGTTAAAAACAAAGATCAGGTGTTGGTTTGATCTTCTAAACACCATTCTGCATAGGATGAAGCAGTTTCGTATAATCGCAGATTTTGCAATTGAATATTATTGGGAAGTTTTTCATTTAAAACCCTAGCGAAATCAGTGAGTAAATTCTCACAAGTTGGTTGGTAATTCGTAAAAACAACTTTTTGTCCTAGCCCTTTTAAAGTTTCAATTAATGACTTATCAACCCTTTCAGGTAAGATTAATGCGTGGTCGAGATTGTTTATGATTTCTTCGTTTACTAAATCTTTTATTATGGAAAACTCCAACACCATACCATTATTTGAGTCGCTATCATCATTAATTGGTACACCTTTTACAGTCACGTGTAATTCGTATGAATGGCCATGAATGTTTTTACAAGGACCATTATAACCCAAGAGCAAATGTGCCGACTCAAAGCGAAAAATTTTTGTAATTCGAATCATCAGGACGAAATAACCCGAACAGGTGTTAGTTTAAAATGACTATTGTCATTTTTTGTTTTATGAAATAAATATATTTATATTTGTTGTCTTAAAGTGATTCGACATGCCTAACTATATTATCAAACCGGCAATTATTTGTGTAATAATTTTACTCGCCATACCGTCATTCCTATTGGCCCAACCAACTTTTGGCGGAACATTGAATGATACATCGACACCGATTGATTCGCAAACGCTATTGCTTGCATCAGGAGGTGTTGTTTATGCATTCCACAAAATAAGAGAGAGTAGAAGAAAGAAATAATAAACAGATATTTAAAAAAAAATCCCGGTTTATCCGGGATTTTTTTTATTTAATAGGTTCAAACTTTGAGGTAAAATGTCTCAGAAACTCCGGCTCATATGTAATTTTATAGCCTTTGTTTTCATGTTTTGTTTCGAGAATATCATCAAATACATCCACCACAAAATCAATATGGCTTTGAGTATAAACTCTACGAGGGATAGCCAATCTAACAAGTTCCATATTTGCAGGAATTAATTTTCCAGATTCATCATATTTACCAAACATCACACTACCTACTTCTACACACCGAATTCCGCCTTTTAAGTATAGGTCACAAACCAAGGCTTGGCCTGGGTAATGTTCAACAGGAATATGGCTATATAAACTTTTTGCATCAATATAAACCGCATGTCCGCCAATTGGCCTCACAACTTGAATGCCCTTTTTAGAAAGATGGTCACCCAAATATTGTGTACTTTTTATGCGATAGTGCAAATAATCTTTATCAAAAACCTCTTTTAGTCCGATAGCAATTGCTTCCATATCCCTTCCACTTAGCCCGCCATATGTTGCAAAACCTTCAGAAATAATAAGAAGATTGGTGCATTTTTGTGCAAGTTTTTCATCTTTTACTGTTAACAAGCCACCCATATTAACAAGTGCGTCTTTCTTTGCGCTCATAACAAATGCGTCACCCAGATTCAACATCTGTTGAGCAATCTCTTTATATGTTTTTGTTTCGAATCCTTTTTCACGATGACGAACAAAATAAGCGTTTTCAGCAATGCGGCAGCCATCTATAACCATTAAAACGCCAAATTCATCACAAACTTTACGAACAGCAATAGCGTTTTCCATGCTCACAGGTTGGCCTCCGGCTGAGTTGTTGGTAACGGTTAAAATAATAGCACCAATATTTTCTCTTCCGTGTTCAATTATTAATGAGCGCATTTGTTCAACATCCATGTTTCCTTTGAAAGGAAGCTCAAGGGAAGGGTCGTTAGCTTCTTTAGGTAAACAATCGAAAGCAACAGCTCCGCTAAATTCAATGTTTGCTCGAGTCGTGTCAAAGTGTGTATTGCTGATAAACACTTTTCCTTTACCTCCGAGGATACCATATAAGATTCTTTCGGCAGCACGACCTTGGTGGGTTGGAAGTATATACGGCATTCCCGTTAAATCTTTCACAACACTCTCAAGGTGCAACCAGCTTTTTGCTCCTGCATAACTTTCGTCACCTTGCATCATACCAGCCCATTGGTTTTGGCTCATTGCACCAGTTCCACTGTCGGTTAATAAATCAATGAATACATCATCACTGTGCAATAAGAAAGGATTATATCCAGCTTTTGTTAAAGCCGCAACGCGTTCTTCGTCAGTTGAAACGCGCATAGGTTCCACCATTTTAATACGAAAAGGTTCGGTTAATGTTCTTTGCTTTTTTTCTATTTGAGAACTCATTCTGTTAAAATTAAGTTGGCAAAATAATTTTTGCTGAACCCCAATAAAATGACAAACATCACATAAAGCACAATGTAATAAGTCAACTATCCATTCTTCTGCTTTTTTCAGATTATTCAAAATGATTATCTTGCGCCTGTTCAATAAAAAAAGATGGAATACGATCCGATAAAAAAAGACCTAGGAGTTGTTTTTAACAGCTCATCAGTTTTGAGAAAATTATTTTACCGCTTATTAGATTTGCTGCTTTTGCGTTCGTGGCATATTCATCGCGAATTGCGCAATTGGAAATTTGCGGATAAAAATTTTGAAATGATGGATGCCGGTTCAGGGTTTGGGCAATACTCATTTTACATTGCTAACCGAAACAGCAAATGCAATATTTCGGCAGTTGATGTAAAAGAAGAACAAATTGCAGATTGCAATAGTTTTTTTGCAAAATGCGGCTTGAATAATGTGAAATTTCAGTTTGGTGATTTAACAAAACCACATGCCGAAAGTAAATACGATTTGATTTTGTGTGTGGATGTGATGGAACATATTTTGGAAGATGTAGATGTGTTCAAAAATTTTCATCGGGCATTAAAAAATGAAGGAATGTTGCTTATATCAACACCAAGCGACCAAGGTGGAAGCGATGCCGACCACCATGGTGAATCATTTATTGGAGAACATGTGCGAGATGGATATCCTGTTGAAGAAATGCGTCAGAAGCTTAACACTGCAGGTTTCGAGAAAACAGAAATTTTATATTCGTACGGAACACCTGGAAAAATTGCCTGGAAACTTTCAATGAAATATCCGATGCAAATGCTTAATGCCAGTAAAATATTTTTTGTAATCCTTCCCTTTTATTATGTCATCACTTATCCATTTAGTTACATTTTAAACTGGATTGATACTTGTACAACGCATAAAACCGGCACTGGTTTAATTGTGAAAGCATGGAAGTAAAATGAATCTTCCTTTTAACATAGCAAGACGATATTTTTTTTCACGCAAAAGCGGAGGCTCTTTCAATCTCATCTCTATAATTTCGGGAATTTCTTTACTTGGCTATATCGTAGGTGCAGGGTCGCTTTTGTTAGTATTGTCGGTTTTTAACGGTTTCGAATCTTTGTTTATTAATATGTACAACAAATTTGATTCGGATATAAAAATTGTAGCCGCAAAAGGAAAATCTTTTGAAATAAACCAAGCAGTTTATGGGAGAATAAAAAATATTGAAGGCGTAATAATTGTTTCGAAAACACTCGAAGAAAACGCATTGCTAAAATATGGCGAACGGCAAAATATTGCTACCATAAAAGGTGTTGACGAAAACTATAAAAGTGTTGCAGAGGTCGACAGTTCGATAGTTGCAGGAGTTTCGATGTTGCAAAGTGGCGACACTAATTTTGCAATTGTTGGACAAGGCATAGCATATCAACTTTCAGTTGACCCAGAAGATGTGTTTAATCGACTCGGAATATATGTTCCAAAACCCGGTGTTGTTGACGCTCTGAATCCCGAAGAGGCTTTTTCACATGCAATAATTTCCCCTGTGGGAATATTTGGAGTACAAGAAGAAGTGGATAATAAATACGTGATTGTGCCACTCCGTTTCATGCAAAAATTATTAAATCTCGACAACAAAATTTCATCTATCGATATCAAAATTAGTAAGGATAAAAGCATGGATGAAGTGAAAACAGAAATTGAAAAAATTCTTGGGGAGCGATTTATTGTTCAAAACAGATTTGAACAGCGCGATGCATTTTTTAAAATAGAACGAACCGAAAAACAAGTTAGTTATCTCATATTACTATTTATTCTATTGGTGTCGGCTAGCAACACCATTGGTTCATTATACATTTTAGTAATTGAGAAAAAGCGTGACTTACAAATACTGTCGAGTATGGGTTTAACCAAAGAACAAGCTGCATCTATATTTAAATATGAAGGAATTTTTTTAGCCGTTATTGGAGGTTTGGTAGGATTAATTCTTGCGGCAACACTTTGTATTTTACAAGAAAAATACGGTATTATAAAAATTGCAGGAACAGAAAGTTTTGCTATTGATCATTATCCGGTAAAACTAAAAATTAGCGATATGTTTCTCGTTTTTATTACTGTGTTTATACTAGGATGGATTACATCGATTTATCCGGCACGCAAAGCCAAACAACTATTTCTCGGATAAATTCTCTTTTTTAATTTTTGCTTGTGCCCTAAAATTATTGACAACAGGAACTGCTGTGATAATAATAAACCCGATTACGATAAAATTTAAATAATTAAGCGCATTCGGAAAAACACTTCCAACATAATAACCAGCCGTTACAACAACCGATGGCCAGAGAATAGCACCAATGATATTAAACATAAAAAAGATTTTGTGGTCAACCCTAACGATTCCCGCAAGTATTGGAGCAAAAGTTCTTACAATTGGCAAAAACCTTCCCAATATCAAAGCCATGCCACCATATTTTTTATAAAAAGTTTCGGCCGTATAAATATATTTTTTCTTAAAAAAAAGCGTATCCTCTCGCTTATATAGCGCCTGTCCGGTTTTATGACCGAAATAGTAACCGGCATAATATCCACAAAAAGCAGCAAACGAAATTGACAGAACAAGTGTTAAGAGGTCAACATCAATACCAGGAATTTTTAAAAAGCATAATAGTCCAGCAGTAAATAATAGCGAATCTCCAGGCAAGAAAAAGCCAAAAAAAACACCATTTTCGAGAAAAATAATAGCAAGCACAAGTGCCATTCCGCCATATCTAACAAGCTCTTCCGGCTTAAATAAATCCCAAAAACTATCCAATTCTGTTTTTTGCTTAAGTGGTAAACATACTAAAGATGAATCAAAATACAAGCAATGAATTGCACTCTATACACCGAAAATAATTACATTCGCGGTACAGTTGAATAATATCGAAGAATGAAAATTGTTGTAATAGGCGGAGGAGCAGCGGGTTTTTTTGCCGCAATTCATGCAGCCGCAGGCGGTAACAATGAAGTTATCATTTTGGAAAAAACACCAAAACTTTTACAAAAAGTAAAAGTTTCGGGAGGAGGCAGGTGCAATGTTACACACGCATGTTTTGATATTAAACAACTTTGTCAAAACTATCCACGAGGCGACAAGCAAATGCGAAGCGCTTTCAGCAGGTTTATGACAACCGATACCATAAAATGGTTTGAAGACAGAAAAGTGAAACTGAAAACCGAAACTGATGGCAGAATGTTTCCTGTGTCGGATGATTCGCAAACAATTATTGATTGTTTGATGAAAGAAGCGAATAAACTTAAAATATTAATTGAAACAGAAAAAGAAGTAAGAGATATTATTCCCTCTTTTCATGGAGGCTTTGAAATATTTTTAAAAAGCAACAATAAAATTGAATGTGATAAAATAATTGTGGCTACAGGCGGCAGTTCTAAAGACGAAAGTTTTGCATGGATAAAAGCGCTAGGTCACGAAATTATTGAACCTGTTCCTTCTCTGTTTACCTTCAATGTTCCAAACGATCCGGTTGTTGAATTAATGGGTCTTTCTGTTAGTCCAGCAAAAATTAAAATTCCAGATCTTAAAATGGAATGCTCGGGTCCGATATTAATTACACATTGGGGATTTAGTGGACCGCTTGTTCTTAAACTGTCATCATTAGGTGCACGTAAATTTGCCGAACGCGAATACGATTTTGAAATATTTATAAATTGGTTAAACGACAAAAAAGAAGAGGCATTACGCCAAGAACTTTTTAATATCAAAGCGGCAAACCCAAACAAGCAAGTTGGCAACCTGTTGCCATTTAAATTACCAGCACGCCTGGTAAAACACATTCTCGATAAATCGAATTTGGCAGAAAACAAACGTTGGGCAGACGTTTCTAAAGAAGAAATAAACCTGCTTGCTAAAAATGTACTTTCCGACCCATATTTGGTAAAAGGGAAAACAACTTTTAAAGAAGAATTTGTAACCTGTGGCGGAGTTTCGTTGAATGAAATTGATTTCAAATCGATGCAAAGCAAAAAGGTAAAAGGATTACATTTTGCAGGAGAAGTTTTAGATATTGACGGGTTAACCGGAGGGTTTAATTTTCAGGCAGCATGGACTACAGGATACATTGCCGGAACAGCCGCAGGAACCATTTAATATTTCCTATAATTCGTATTGTTTTTTCCGAATAACATGACAGATCCAAAAAGATATTTAATAACCGCAGCGCTTCCCTACGCCAACGGTCCTGTTCATATTGGGCATTTGGCAGGATGTTACTTGCCTGCCGACATCTATACAAGATATTTAAAATTAACCGGCAAAAATGTGCTATTTATTTGTGGCAGCGATGAACACGGTGTGCCCATAACTATAAAAGCAAAAAAAGAAGGTGTTACACCTCAGCAAGTGGTTGACAAATACCACGAGCTCATGAAAAGTTCGTTTGCCGAATTTGGAATTGATTTTACCTATTACGGAAGAACATCATCAAAAACACATCATGAAACCGCACAAGAATTTTTTAAAACATTGTACGATAAAAATGTTTTTAAAGAAGAAATTACAAAGCAGTATTATGACGAAAGTGCAAAGCAATTTTTAGCAGATAGATACATTACAGGAACTTGCCCACGTTGTGGAAACACAAGTGCTTATGGCGATCAATGTGAGAAGTGTGGAACATCATTAAATCCTACAGATTTAATTAATCCTAAATCAACATTGAGTGGAGAAAAACCGGTATTGAAGGAAACTAAAAACTGGTTTTTGCCAATGGGTGAAATTCAAAATTCGGATAATTTTAAAAATTATATCAAACGTTTTGACACATGGAAATCGAATATAAAAGGACAGTGTAATAGTTGGCTAACCGAAGGTTTGCAGTCACGAGCAATGACTCGCGATTTAGATTGGGGTGTTCCTGTTCCATTAAAAGATGCAGAAGGAAAGGTGTTGTATGTTTGGTTTGATGCGCCTATTGGATATGTTTCGGCTACAAAGGAGTATTTTGGTTCACAGTCTACAGATCACATTGAAGAATGGAAAGATTGGTGGATGGACAATGAAACAGCGCTCATTCATTTTATCGGTAAAGACAATATTGTTTTTCATGCCATTATTTTTCCGATGATGTTGATGACACATGGAAAATATATTCTTCCAACAAATGTTCCTGCAAATGAATTTTTAAACCTCGAAGGAGATAAAATTTCTACATCAAGAAATTGGGCAGTTTGGCTTCACGAATACTTGGTTGATTTCCCTAATCGTCAGGATGAATTGCGCTACGTTTTAACATCTATTGCTCCCGAAACAAAAGACAGTGAATTTACATGGAAAGATTATCAAACACGTGTAAACAGCGAGTTGGTAAGCATATTTGGCAATTTTGTAAACCGTGTGTTGGTGTTGAGTGAAAAGTTTTATGCAGGAGTTATTCCAGAAGGAAACATGAACCTTAACGATGAAAAATTGTTAGCCGCCCAGCAAATTGCTTTTGATGAAATCTCAAAAAGTTTAGAGTTGATGAATGAGAATTTATCAGCAATTAAATTGCGCGATGCACTAGCCGATTTTATTAATGTAGCTCGTGCCGGAAACAAATATTTAGCAGACTGTGAACCATGGAAATTGGTAAAAACAGATGCCGAACAAGTTAAGAGAATCATGTTTGATGCTTTGCAGATTTGCGCCAAACTTGCCATTACAGCTGATGTGTTTTTGCCTCACACAGCTATAAAACTAAAAGCAATGTTGAATAAAAATGATTTGAATTGGAACGAATTGTTGCAACAAAACATTTTGCAATCAGGGCATCAAATGAACAAAGCCGAAATATTATACAAGCAAGTTGAAGATGAAGAAATTCAAAAGCAATTGGATCGTTTACAAAAAATAAAAACAGAAAACGAGTTAAGCAATAAACCACAAACATTAAATCTTGAAGAAGTTAAACCAGATATTACTTACGAAGATTTTGAAAAACTTGATTTGCGTGTAGGTAAAATTTTAGAAGCCGAAAAAGTTCCTAAAGCTGATAAATTATTAAAACTCATTGTTGATTTAGGATTTGAAAAACGCACCATATTATCGGGCATAGCGGAGTATTATAAACCAGAAGAGTTGGTTGGAAAAAATGTTACTGTGGTGGCCAATTTGGCTCCACGCAAAATTCGTGGTATCGAATCTCAAGGAATGTTACTCATGGCTGGTAATGATTTTGGAAAGTTATTTATCGTGTTGCCCGAAAATGAAATTGAAGCAGGAAGTGTGGTAAAATAAATACCCAAATCATGGTATTTGAAAAAGTCACAACCATTTATACATTTGAATATTGAAAAATCAAACAACCTAAAAAATCAATAACATGAAAAAACTTATCGTATTGGTGCTAATTGCATCAGCAATGTTGTCAAGTCAAAATCTTTTCGCACAAAAATGTAAAAAACAAATTGATGCGAAATCAACATCCATGACAACAACAAGGGGAAAAGACAAGAACATCAGCGTTGGAATGGTAAACGGACAGCGTATTTTTTTAAGTGATGGTACAGTTAAAAAAAGAGGCAAAGCGCCAGCATGTACTATTAATCTGATAAATGAAATTGCACAAGATGTAGATGTGTATGTTGATGGTCGTTATATCGGTTCTCTTCAAGCA
>Ga0194060_10000196_pt1 | contig 42810 bp, 42 predicted proteins | sample SepL225m_MetaG_FD_163427 | JGI IMG/M metagenome (GOLD analysis project Ga0194060, IMG submission 163427) | Anoxic zone freshwater microbial communities from boreal shield lake in IISD Experimental Lakes Area, Ontario, Canada - Sep2016-L222-5m | ecosystem: Environmental > Aquatic > Freshwater >...
CATGTTGCTCGCGCGCAACGGGAAGTGCAGCATCTGGGTCTCCACCTTGTGCACTAATCATGCGGCGCCAATGATCCATCGCACTTCCATCTTTGAGTGCTTCAGCTGGATCTTTTCCAACAATTCCTGCCGCATCAATCATTTCTCGAGCAAGCAGAATCGTAAGTTCTACAACATCAGATGGCCCGCCACCTGCAAGCACTTCAACGGATTCGCGAACTTCAAGAGCATTGCCTGCCGTAAGTCCAAGTGGAACATCCATTGCGGTAACTAGTGCGCGAGTCTTAACGCCTGCATCTGTACCTAGTTGAACCATGGTGCGGGCAAGTTCTGATGCTTTCTTCGGATCTGACATAAATGCACCGCTGCCGGTCTTTACATCTAATACGAGCGCTGATGTGCCTTCAGCAATCTTCTTACTCATGATTGACGATGCAATAAGTGGAATTGCTTCAACAGTTGCAGTGACATCACGTAAGGCATAGAGCTTCTTATCTGCGGGCGCTAAACCAGCACCCGCTGCACAGATAACTGCACCTGTATCTTGCAGAACTTTGAGCATCTCATCATTTGTCAGTGATGCACGCCAACCTGGAATAGATTCAAGTTTGTCGAGAGTTCCGCCCGTATGCCCAAGTCCTCGTCCTGAGAGTTGAGGCACTGCTCCACCGCAAGCAGCAACAAGTGGTGCAAGTGGAAGAGTGATCTTGTCGCCGACGCCGCCAGTTGAATGCTTATCTGCAGTTTTGCGATCGAGTTTTGACCAGTCCATTCGTTCGCCGCTATTGATCATCGCATTTGTCCAACGAGATATTTCGCGAGAGTTCATGCCATTAAGAAGAATTGCCATGAGAAGAGCTGACATCTGCTCGTCAGCTACTACCCCACGTGTGTAGGCATCGATGATCCAATCAATCTGTGGATCAGTTAACTCATTGCGGTCGCGCTTAGCTGCAATGATTTCTACCGCTGCAAATGGTTCAATCATGACAATCGATCATGGATTTCTTCGGGACCAAATGCCCATGGCAGTAGGTCTCCAAGAGTCTTAATTCCTTCATTCGTTGCCATCTGCAAGGTAGAACCGCCGTGTTCTTGCAGCAACTGGCGGCAACGACCGCACGGCATCAAGGCATTTCCTGCGATATCTACACATGCAAATGCAATAAGACGTCCACCGCCAGATGCAATCAGGGATGAGACCAACCCGCACTCAGCGCAGAGCGTGAGTCCATAGCTGGCATTTTCGACATTACATCCTGAAATGATGCGGCCATCATCGACAAGCGCAGCAACACCCACAGGGAATTTTGAGTACGGTGCATATGCTTTTTTCATGGCAGCTAGCGCCTCATTGTGCAAGAGATCCCAATCTATATTCATTAGTGCGAACCTCCACCGCGCTTATAGGCCACACCATCTGCAGCCGGTGCCCGAACTTTTCCAACAAAGCCGGATACAGCGATGATGGTTGCAATATATGGAGCCATCAACATAAATTCTGAAGGAATTGGAGTTCCAGTAATTGTTAGAAGTCCTTGGAGGTTATCTGCAAAACCAAAGATGAGGGCTGCGGCAACTGCGCCGAGTGGACTCCAGCGACCAAAGATCAGCGCTGCGAGAGCGATAAAACCTTTACCTGCTGTCATCTCTTTACTAAATGAGCCAACTGCACCCAGAGTAAAGAATGCTCCACCTAGTCCTGCCACCGCTCCTGCAATGAGAACATTGCGGAATCGAACTTTATTGACATCGATACCGACAGATTCTGCCGCCGTTGGATGTTCTCCAACAGAGCGAGTGCGTAGACCCCATTTAGATTTAAAGAGGGCGATGTGAATGATTATTACCACCACATACATGAGATAGACGATGATGCTCTGACTAAAGAAGATGGGGCCAATAACTGGAATTTTGGAGAGCAGCGGAATTTCAATAGGTGCAAATGTGCCGCCTGCATTCCATGTTGATTGATATGGAATCAGAAGTCTCTTGTAGAAGAAGTTCGTCAGCCCGATTACCAATACGTTCAGAACAAAGCCAAGGACTACTTGGTCAATTCCATATCTAATTGCAAAGACAGCAAGAATCCAGGAGATTGCCATACCCGCAAATGGAGCGATGAGCAGTCCTGCCCATTTATTCTGAGATAGCGATGCAATAACCCCTGACATAAATGCTCCTGCGAGCAGTTGCCCCTCAATTGCAATATTAATAACGCCAGATCGCTCCGAGAGCACACCAGCCATTGCGCCAAAAATCAACGGCACTGATAGGAATAGCGCTCCCTGAAGTAGGCCGGTAAAGGGAATGAACTTTCCCGCAGCTGCCCAACATAAAAATGACATGAGGAATGTTGCACCAAAGAGGCCACTGGCCATTCGAATTGTCTTACGGGCTCGAAATTGCAGAACAGCGATTACAACTGCAAGCAGTGAGACCAAAGCGAATGAAAGTGCACCAGTTTTAGAATTAACAATCCACTCTTTAACAAAGATCCACTCATTACCTAGTACAAAGCTATAGGTAACTGGTTGTCCGCTCTTAGGAAGAATCCCAAAAATCAGTAACCCAAATGCACCGAGGGATCCCATTGTGATAATCCCGCGCTTACGACGACGCTCTGGCGCAGAGAGAGAACGTACTTCTACTATGCTCATTAACCGTTCCATCCCTTCGATGCGATTGTTTCGCCAGCATCGACGTTCTTTAATCTAAAGAGAGATTTAATAAGAGCCGGTGCTGCGATAAAGAGCACCACGAGAGCTTGAATGACAAGAACTAAATCAAGAGGCGTCTCGGTGCTGGCTTGCATAGTCAGCCCACCTGCGCGAAGTGCACCAAAGAGTAGAGCGGCAAAGACTGTTCCGATGGGTGTAGCCCGACCTAAGAGAGCAACGGTGATTGCATCAAAACCAAAGCTTCCACCCACGCCAGCAGTCATTGCGGGCTCTGATCCCAAGATTTGAACTGCTCCTCCGAGGCCAGCAAGAGCGCCGGCAATAAACATGACAGATGTCGTTACTCGTGCAACTGAAATTCCTGCAGTGCGGGATGCTGCTGCATTGGCACCAACTGCACGGAATCTAAATCCCCATGTACTTCGAGCAAGTAGCCACCAGACAATTCCTGCTGCGATGAGAGCAATGATGAATCCTAAGTTGGCGCGCAAGTTTGGTCCAAAGAGATGTGGCAATCGCGCAGATTGGTGAACTTCAGGAGCAAGTGGATCTTGGCGACCAATACGTAAGAAAGCGGTTGTGCTGAGAAGCCAGAGTAAGAAATATCCTGCAACATAGTTGAGCATGATGGTCACAATGACCTCGTGCGCACCGGTGCGCGCTTTAAGGAAGCCTACAAAGCCACCATAGAGGCCTGCAAAGAGCATCGCTGCTGCAATTGCCGCAATTGCATGGATAACAACTGGCATTTCAAATGTAAAGCCAACCCAGCTTGCGCCAATTGCTCCTGCAATAAATTGTCCTTGCGCACCAATATTGAAAAGTCCTGCGCGAAATGCGAGTGCAACAGAAAGTCCGGTGAGAATCAGTGGTGATGCTGCTACGAGAGTTTCAGAGAGTGGATAGAAACCTTGGAAGAAATGGCCTTGCGCTAGTTGTGGGTCAAAGATGGAACCACGAAAGAGCGCCCAATAAGCACCAGCTGCTGTGCTTACGCCCTTAGAGAGCATCGAGAGTGGGTGGCTCTTCAATGCAAGAACCTTTGCATCCGAGAATGCAACAAGTAAACCGCTCACGACAAGTGCCATGGCGAAGGAGAGCGCAGGTAATAGAAGCTTCTTCAACTTCATGGCTTTACTCCTGCCATCAAAAGACCAAGAGCCTCGCGTGATGTATCGGCTGGAACAATCGCAATAAATTCGCCGCGATACATAACAGCGATGCGATCTGCCAAATCAGAGACTTCATCAAGTTCGGTACTAAAGAGAAGTACTGCTCGTCCAGAATCGCGCTCGGCGATAATGCGTTCGTGTACGAATTCGATTGACCCGACATCTAAACCACGAGTTGGCTGTGATGCAACGACAAGTTTTACTGGGCGTGAAAGTTCGCGCGCTAATACAACTTTCTGCTTATTGCCACCAGAAAGTGATGATGCTGAATCTTTTGCAGATTGAGTACGGATATCAAATTCCTTGATGCGCTTTTCTGCTTCAGTTGCCACTACCGTTTGAGAAATCACGGGGCCTTTTGCATAAGGTGGAAGAGCATGAAGATCAAGGATCAAGTTCTCTTCAATACTAAAGGAACCAATCAAGCCATCTTCTTCACGAGATTCGGGGACGAAAGCAATCCCTGAGTGAAGCGCCTCGCGCACTGATGAGTGAGAGATGTCTTGGCCGTCGAGTGAGATTGAACCTGTGACATGTTCTTGCAGTCCGACAATTGCCTCAGCCAGTTCGGATTGCCCATTTCCTTGCACTCCCGCCACAGCAAGAATTTCTCCAGCATGAAGTTCGAAAGAGATGTCCTTAACGAGTGTTCGTCCTGTGTGATCTGAGATGTGTAAGTTCTTTACTTCAAGCATTACCTTGCCAAGAGTTGGCGCCTTCTTTTCGACATCAAGTGAAACAGGGCGACCCACCATCATGGAGGCGAGCTCTTCTTGAGATGCAGAAGGAGAGGCAGTTCCGACAACTTTTCCACGGCGAATGATCGTGATCTTATCTGCAGCTTCCTTCACCTCACGCAATTTGTGAGTAATAAAAACAATGGATGTTCCTGTTGCTTTGAGTTTCTTCATATTGCGAAGTAACTCGTCGGTCTCTTGAGGTGTAAGCACCGCTGTAGGTTCATCGAGAATGAGAACCTTTGCATCATAAATCAGGGCACGGATGATCTCCACACGCTGCTGAAGTCCAACTGGCAAGTTCTCCACAAGTTCATCTGGATCGATATCAAAGTTAAATTCGGCAGAGACGCGCAAGATTTCTTGACGAGCGGTCTCGAGATCGAGAAGTCCTGGACCTTTTGTCTTCTCGTGTCCCAAGACAATATTTTCGGCAACGGTAAATACTGGAATCAACATAAAGTGCTGGTGGACCATGCCAATACCTGCGGCAAGTGCATCAAGAGGTGAATTGATAGTGATTACTTTTCCACCTACAGAAATTGTTCCCTCATCTGGGGCGAGCAATCCGTAGACAATATTCATCAAGGTGGATTTGCCTGCACCGTTCTCGCCGAGGATCGCATGTATTTCACCATCTGCAACTGCGAGATCAATCGAGTCATTTGCAACGAGTGCCCCAAAGCGCTTTGTAATTCCGCGCAACTCGAGGGACATGTACGTAAATCTACCCGTTTTAGAGCACTTTAGAAAGTTAAATGAAAATAAAACTGGGCTAGCACCGAAGTGCTAGCCCAGTTTGTAAAACTAGTTTTAGCTAATTACTTAGCTGAAACCTTTCCGTTACGGATATCTGTACCGAGCTTTGATACTGCGGTACGAAGTGCTGCAGGAACCATACGAACGAGATCGTGATATGGAGCAAGGAATGTTCCACCGTTCTTGAGGTTTCCGTCATAGCCAGTTGCTGAGAACTTTCCAGCGTTTTCATCTGTAATGACAGCCTGTACTGAAGTTCCGACACCCTTGACTACAGATGTCAGAAGTACCTTCTTGTACTGAGGAGCAGCGATGAAGCCATCTGAGTCAACCCAGATAACGACTGACTTCTTTGAAGTAATTGAGTTACCAGCTGTTGCTCCACCAAGACCACCAGCAACAGGGAAGATTACATCTGCGCCCTGTTGTTCGAAGTTCTTAGAGATCTGAAGCGCCTTAGCTGAATCTGAGAAGCCACCGACGAATGTTCCGTCCTTCTTGACTGTATCCCAACCAAGAACTGTAACTGTCTTGCCCTTAGCCTTGTTGTAGTACGCAACGCCCTTAGCAAAACCATCCATGAAGATTGTGACTGGTGGAATGTTAAGTCCGCCGTATGTTGCAACCTTGCCGGTCTTTGAAACACCAGCTGCTAGGTAACCAGCTTGGAAAGCTGACTCATTTGTTGAGAACTGAAGTGGCTTCAAGTTAGGGAACTTTGTTCCTGGGTAGACAGAACCGTCTGCGCCATGATCTTCGCCATCCTGATCAACAATTGCGAAGTGAACTGTTGGGTTTGCCTTAGCAGCAGCAACGATTGCGCCGTTGATAAGGAATCCAACGCCAACGATGATGTTGCACTTATCGTCTACAAGCTTCTTAATGTTTGGTGCGTAATCAGCATCTGATGTTGCTGCAAGGTACTTCACTGTGACTGCTGAGTTTGCCTTTGCAGCTGCCTGTGCGCCTGCCCAAGCTGATGCGTTAAATGACTTGTCGTCAACGCCGCCTGTATCGAGTGCAAGACATGCCTTTGTTGCGTTAGCTGCGGTTGCAGCTGGAGCTGCACCGAATGCAAGAGCTGCAGCAGCGAATACTGCTACAAACTTAATTGTCTTCTTCAAGTTTTTCCTCCAAGGAATTAGTGGAACTGTGGGTGAGAGCCTAGTAGTAGGCGCAGAAAAGCGACAAGAAATCGAGCGTGTTTCAGGGGTGTGGCAGATAACGATTGTGAAAACTCTCAAGTACAACTTGAAAGCTAGGCTTGAATTTTCTCCGCTGTAGCTGCTGCAACGTTAATTACCTCACTCAATGCAAGCAATGTGCCGGAACGGATGGTGAATTCGATTCCGCCGCCAGTAATGCCATATCGGCGGCCGTAAATTCCGGCATCTGAATCAAGAATATCGAGATATTGCTTATCTGCCTGAGCAAGTGCAATCACATCGAACATCGCTTTATCCACGCGCTTTACAACGGATGCGATGAGGTACTTCTTCGTTGCACTCGTAACGGTGATGTACTGATCTGGTTCGATATTGATGAGCCCAATGTTTGCACCCTTCTTCTTTGCATTGCGAGCAACGATTGCTTGAAAGACAGCTGAGTCTGAACCTTGTGTTGCGACAAAGACAACATCTGCTCCGGCATCGAGAACTTGATTGGTCGCCGAGGTGTATGAGCCAGAAACATATTTAACAATTGGGATTACCTTCTTCTTGCTAGCGAAAACTCCAGCAGAGAAGCCATCTTTAAATAAATCTGCCTGATCTGGGTTGGCAACCATTGCGACTTTTCCGGTCTTACTCACTTGGGCTGCACTAAACCCTGCTAAATATGCGCCTTGAGTATCGGTAAAGATGAGTGAGGTGACATTGAGGGCTGGAACGCTGGCATCGTTGATGATGGCAAAGTGAGTATTAGGGAATTCAACTGCGAGTACCTGAAGTGTTGGTGCATAACCTGCGCCAATGGTAATAATTGGATTACAGTTCTTGGAAATCAGTGATCGAATGCGCTTTTCTCGATCTGTAGTTGTGCCATCTGTGACAACAGCCTCGAGAGAGAAATTAAATTGTTTCTGAGCTTTTTCAAGTCCAGCCGCGGCGGCATCGTTGAAGGATTTATCTCCGCGTCCACCAATATCGTAGGCAACTCCAACGGTAAGAGATGGCGCTGCAAGTGCTGGGGCTGGGGCAAGTACTGCGACTACCAACGAAAGCGCTAGCGCAATGCGAGACTTCATTAGAGCACTACTCCCAAATTCTTATAGGTTGTCTCGATTGTCCCTTGAGCAACAGTTCGTGCCTTGGCAGATCCCTGATGCAAGATATCGAGCAGATGTTTCTCATCTTCGAGAAGTTCGAGTGCGCGTGCACGTATTGGGCGTAGGTATTCAACGACGACGTCAGCTACTGCTGATTTAAAGTCTCCATAACCCTTGCCATCAAATTCATTCTCGAGCTCTTGGATAGTCCGGCCTGATAGCGCTGAATGGATTGTGAGCAAATTACTGATTCCTGGCTTCTCAGCGAGGTCATACTTCACTTCGCGCCCAGCATCGGTCATTGCGCTCTTAATCTTCTTCAAGTTCGCCTCAGGAGAATCCATGATTTCAATGACTCCAGCAACTGCGCCAGATGACTTACTCATCTTCGCAGTTGGCTCTTGTATGTCATTGATCTTTGCTGCTGTCTTCAGAATGTATGCCTCTGGTAATTGGAATGTCTGTCCATAGCGAGTGTTAAAGCGTCCAGCTAAATCACGAGTGAGTTCGATATGTTGACGTTGATCTTCACCTACTGGCACATAGTGCGCTTGATAGAGCAAGATGTCAGCAGCTTGCAACATTGGGTATGTAAATAAACCAACACGAGCAGAGTCAGAGCCAGCTTTTGAAGACTTATCTTTAAATTGCGTCATGCGGCTTGCTTCACCGAAACCGGTGAGGCACTCCATGATCCAACCCAATTGATTATGTTGGGGAACTTGCGACTGTACAAAGAGGGTTGATTTATCTGGAGAGATACCGAGTGCTAATAATTGGGCAGCTGATGCAAGAGTTCGCTTTCGCAGAAGCGCTGGATCTGTCTCGACAGTTAGCGCATGAAGGTCAACGATGCAGTAAAAGGCATCATGTCCATCTTGCAGCTCTACCCATTGTTTGACTGCGCCAAGATAATTTCCGAGATGGAAAGAGTCACTCGTTGGCTGGATGCCTGATAGAACTCTCTTCATAGCTGTAATTCTCGCACGCCCTAGTAGTTGCGCGAGATCAATAGTCGACCCGCACGCTTGCCTTCCATAGAAAGAACGGTGATTCGCAGTCCATTGACTCCGACAACATCGCTTGCGACGGGAATTCGACCGAGATAGTGCATGACGAATCCACCTGCTGTTTCATATGGACCATCAGGGAGCTCAATTCCAGTCTCTTCCAGTAGGTCTTCAAGTGAGATCAGAGCATCTACCTCAAAATCACCAGTTCGAGATTCCTGTGAAACTTCGGTCTCATCATTGTCGTATTCATCGCGAATATCTCCGATGAGGGTCTCAACTAAATCTTCGAGTGTGACGATTCCATCAGTTCCGCCATATTCATCGAGAACGATTGCTAAGTGCTGACGCTGGCTTCTCATCTCAGTCAGAGCTGGCAAGATTCCTTTGGTTCCAGGTAAGTACATAATGTTGCGAGCAAGTTCTTGAATCTTTCCATTATTAGTCGCAAGAGAGGTATCAAGAAGGTCGCGCACATGGATAAAACCAATAACTTCATCAGATGAACCGCGCACTACAGGGTAACGAGAATGAGCCTTTTCGATGGCGAGCGCAATCGCTTTGCCAACAGTGAGGGATGCATCCATAAAATCGACTTCAGTGCGCGGAACCATAACTTCGTGTACTTGACGCTCTGAGGCGTTGAAGACTTCTTCCACGATATCGCGCTCTTCATCGGTGAGAGCTGCATGTCCTGCAACAAGATCGAGCAGCTCTTCTTCAGAAATTTGTGCGCGTTGTTCCTTGGGATCTAGCCCAAAGATGCGAACAATAATATTGGTGGAGTGAGAGAGAACCCAGACGATGGGTCTAAATAAGTTGGTGAGTACTTTGACGATATCTGCCGATGCGAGTGCGATAGTTTCAGTGCGATAGAGAGCAAGTCGCTTTGGAACAAGTTCGCCCAAGACGAGAGATACATAGGCAATGATTAAGGTGACTCCGACAATGGAAGTTGTATTTGCAGTCTTTGGTTGAAGCCCAAGTCGTTCAAGCCACGGGATTACATAGACTCCAAGTTTTTCCGCGCCCAAGGCAGCTGAGAGAAATCCTGTGACTGTCACACCTACCTGAAGAGCTGCGAGGAGCCTGTTGGGGTTGGCGGCAATCTCTGCCACTTTCGCTCCGCGCCGACCACGTCCTGCCATCTGCTTGATCTGACTTTCGCGCAGAGAGATAAGAGATATTTCAGCAGCTACAAATAAGCCGGCCAGAACAATCAGGCCAAGAACAATAAGGATCGAGGAGAGAAGCGAGGTGCTCGGGTGGCTTTCCATGATGTGAGAAGTCTAGCGAAGGCGCTTCCTAAAGGAGCCTACGTGACATAGCCTTGCCCACGCTGGTCAACCGGCCAGCACCTTCATCCTCGGACCGTCGGGCACGTACCTGCCCGGATAAGGAAATGTAAAAAATGGCATCAGTTGTATTTGAAAATGCATCACGTATCTACCCGGGCACAACAGCGCCTGCAGTAGACAAGCTCAACCTCACCGTCGCAGATGGCGAGTTCCTCGTTCTCGTTGGACCTTCAGGTTGCGGTAAGTCAACATCACTTCGTATGTTGGCAGGCCTTGAAGAGATCGACGGTGGTCGAGTTCTTATCGGAGATCGTGACGTCACAAACGTTGCACCAAAAGATCGCGATATCGCGATGGTCTTCCAGTCATATGCGCTTTACCCACACATGACTGTTGCAGAGAACATGGGCTTCGCACTCAAGATCGCAGGCGTTGATAAGGCAGAACGCGATAAGCGAGTCCGCGAAGCAGCAAAGTTGCTCGACCTCGAGCCATACCTAGAGCGCAAGCCAAAGGCTCTATCAGGTGGACAGCGTCAGCGCGTTGCAATGGGTCGCGCAATTGTTCGCGAACCTCAGGTCTTCCTTATGGATGAACCACTCTCAAACCTTGATGCGAAGTTGCGCGTTGCAACTCGTACACAGATTGCAGCTCTTCAGCGTCGCCTCGGAATCACAACTGTTTATGTAACACACGACCAGGTTGAAGCTATGACTATGGGCGATCGCGTTGCAGTTCTGAAGGATGGCTTGCTTCAGCAAGTTGATACACCTCGTAATCTTTACGATAAGCCAGCAAATGCTTTCGTTGCAGGCTTTATCGGCTCTCCAGCAATGAACCTTCTCGTTGCACCTGTTTCAGGTGGAAAGGCTCAACTCGGAGATCTCAATATCGATGTCCCAGCATCTGCTGGCTCTTCAGTCACAGTCGGTATCCGTCCAGAAGGTTGGGTTCCTGCAGATAAGGGCTTCCACGTTCTCGTTGAAGTTGTTGAAGAACTCGGTTCTGATGCATTTGTCTACGGAAAGCCAGCAGATAGCAATGTGAAGTTTGCAAATGCTTCTGAAGAAGGCGTTCAAGTAATCGTTCGCTGGGATCCAAAGAATCCACCTAAGCCTGGTCAGACAGTGACAGTGGCAAATGTTGCTGGCGCAGTTCACCTCTTTAGCTCAACAACAGGTGAACGCATCAACTAAGTTGTAAAAAAGATTAAGCCCCGCTGATTATTCGGCGGGGCTTTTCTTATTCTTCAATAGCTAAGGTGCCGCGCAAGATATGCACCTTGCCGCGGCCATACTCTCGCCATGCATCGGTATAGACAAGCGCTGTATTTTCATCTATTCCAAGGAGCGTTGATTTCGAAACGCTCTGTGCAATAAATGCGGCAACGCGATCGGGAAGCCAACCCAGCATCTTGTCGTAATGTGGAATCACTTCAATATCGGGAAGAAGTGCAAGACCTGCACTGTGTTGAGAACGGCGTAAGCCCATGATGCTTCCACCAAATGCCATCGCACCCGCTGAACATCCTGCAAGAGATGTTCCTGATTGCCATTGCGTAACGATTGCTTTCCACACCGGTGAGTCACGATAAATCTCTGCGACGCGGTGTGGGTCTCCCCCGGAGAAATACACCAGCCCTGCACCTTGAATGTCATCAACGAAAGTTTGATTGAAGGCATCTTCGCGTTCGTGGATAGGCAGGTAAATACATTCACTGCCAATGCGATCGGATTGTTCTTGACCTAACCGCTTCCATTTTGCGCGGCTGGCATCGCCTTCGTGGGATGAAGCTGTAGGAATCTGTACAAAGGTATTTTTCTTTCCTCTAGAAATAGCACGATGCAGGAGCTGCGTTTCTAGCTCCTGCATCTGTACTGAATATTCGCCAGAACCGACAAGCGCTATTGCACCAGGGTTCTGATCCATAACTTCTTTTACGCCATTGCCTTCTTGAGATTTTCGTCAATGGAATTTAAGAACTCTTGCGTAGTTTGATACGGCGCATCCTTTGAGATAAGAAGTGCGAGATCCTTTGTCATCTTTCCTTGTTCGACAGTTTGAATACAAACTTGCTCAAGAGTCTTTGAGAACTTCGCAAGCTCAGTATTGTTATCGAGTTTGGCACGGTGTGCCAGACCTTGCGTCCAGGCAAAGATTGATGCAATGGGATTAGTTGATGTTGCCTTGCCAGCTTGGTGATCGCGGTAGTGACGTGTCACTGTTCCGTGAGCAGCCTCTGATTCGCAAACTTTTCCATCTGGGGTCATCAAGACGGATGTCATTAAACCAAGTGAGCCGTAACCCTGTGCGACAGTATCTGATTGCACATCACCGTCGTAGTTCTTACATGCCCAAACATAGCCACCTTCCATACGAAGTGACATAGCGACCATGTCATCAATCAGGCGGTGTTCATACCAGATTCCTGCAGCTTCAAATTGAGTTTTAAATTCTGCTTGATAAATCTCTTCGAAGATATCTTTAAAGCGGCCGTCATATGCCTTGAGGATTGTGTTCTTCGTTGAGAGATAGACAGGGAACTTGCGCAGTAGTCCGTAGTTAAGAGATGCGCGGGCAAAGTCGCGAATGGAAGCATCAACGTTATACATCGCCATTGCCACACCTGATGATTCGAAGTTAAAGACTTCAAACTCTTGTGGGGCTGAGCCGTCTTCAGGAACGAAGGAAAGGGTGAGCTTTCCAGCACCTGGAACCTTGAAATCTGTCGCGCGGTATTGATCACCAAATGCATGACGACCAATGACGATTGGCTTCGTCCAGTGAGGAACCAAACGTGGAACGTTGCTAATGATGATTGGTTCGCGGAAGATCACGCCGCCAAGGATGTTGCGGATAGTTCCGTTAGGAGATTTCCACATCTTCTTGAGACCGAATTCCTTCACGCGCGCTTCATCTGGAGTAATAGTTGCGCACTTGATTCCAACGCCATGCTTCTGAATAGCTTTAGCTGAATCGATTGTGACTTGATCATCGGTGGCATCGCGGTGTTCCATACCGAGGTCGTAATACTCGAGATTCACATCAAGGTAAGGAAGGATCAATGAATCCTTGATGAACTGCCAGATAATGCGCGTCATCTCATCGCCGTCTAGTTCGACAACCGTTCCTGTCACTTTAATCTTTTCCATCGTTACATATCCTTTACATCTGCTTGCTTTGCGCGGACTGCTTCAGCAGCTGCCTTGAGCGATGCAACTTCTGCATCGGTGAGCTTGCTTTCAACAACTTTACGAATACCTGATTTGCCGATTTCAGCTTCAACGCCAAGATAGACACCTGAAATTCCATATTCTCCATCGACCCATGCACACACTGGCATCACTGCACCTGAATCTTCAATAACCGCCTTTGCCATGCGAGCAGCTGCCGCAGATGGTGCGTAGTACGCAGAACCTGTCTTCAGAAGTGCAACAACTTCAGCGCCACCATTGCGTGTGCGATCAACGAGTTCGTCAATCTCAGCTTGTGACAATTTATCTGAGAGAGGAACGCCATCGACTGTGCAACGACTTGGGACTGGAACCATGGTGTCACCGTGCGACCCAAGGGTAAGAGTCTTGACTGATCCAACTTTTACTCCAAGTTTTTCGGCAACAAAGTTGGTAAAGCGCGCAGTATCGAGCATTCCTGCCTGACCCATCACGCGATTCTTTGGAAAGTTAGTAGCGAGCTGAGCAAGAGCTGTCATCTCATCGAGTGGATTTGAGACCACGATGATGACTGCATTAGGTGAGTGCTTTGCAATATTTTCAGCGACTCCACGAACGATTCCTGCATTGACGCCGATCAAATCCATACGGCTCATACCTGGCTTGCGTGGAAGGCCAGCGGTAATAACAACGACATCAGAGTTAGCGGTCTTTTCATATCCAGCGCCTTCGGCGGTTGTGGTTGCACCTGTGATTCTGGTTTCGAATCCTTCGATGGAACGCGATTGGTTCATATCGAGCGCCAAACCTTCTGGCTTTCCTTCGACAATATCTGTCAATACAACTTCATCGAAGATGTTGTATTCAGCTAGACGAAGAGCAGTGGTTGAACCGTAGAAACCTGCACCTACAACGGTAACTTTCTTAGCCATGGTCGTATTCCTTTATATGTATCTTGACGTCGAGAGAACTCTACAACCCCTTGGGAAGCGCAAGCGCCAGACCAAAGAGCACAATTGCAATCACTAGCGGGAGGTAGCGCTCAATCCTGCGCGAGCTCCATTGAGAGAGGGCAATCACACCAGTGCCTGCTGAAATTAACAGTGCGCCGATGCGGACAAACCCTGCAATACCGATGAGAACACCAAGTGAAATAGCGATGTACGCCGCGCGAATCTGTAGGGCTGTTATTGCTCGCATGCATCGACCACATTCGTCAGCAACATGGCGCGAGTCATGGGACCGACGCCGCCAGGCATTGGAGCTACAAAAGATGCAACGTTCATAACGCCAGGATCAACATCACCGAGCAAGCCAGCGCCTGTTCGAGAAATTCCAACATCGAGAACTGTGGCTCCCGGCTTGATCATCTCAGCTTTGAGGAAATGAGCTTTGCCGATTGCCGCAATAACGATATCTGCGCGCTTGGTATGCGCTACTAAATCTTTTGTACCCGTGTGAGTAAGAGTTACTGTGGCATTTTCTTGCTTACGTGTTAAGAGAAGCCCAAGTGGTCGCCCAACTGTTAACCCGCGACCGATGACAACGACTTCGGCACCTGACAATGGAATCTTGTAATGGTTAATCAGCTCGACGATTCCGCGAGGAGTGCATGGAAGTGGCGCTTCATATCCTGCAACAAGTCTGCCTAAATTGAATGGATGTAACCCATCTGCATCCTTTGCAGGATCTATTGCCTCAAGAATTACCTGAGTATTGATTCCATTGGGAAGTGGCAACTGCACGATATACCCAGTGCACTCGGGTGCAGCGTTGAGATCTTTAATAGCTGCAAGTACATCTGCCTGTGTTGCAGATGCTGGTAAATCAACGCGAATGGAGTTGATACCAACTTCGTGACAATCACGATGCTTGCCTGCAACATAGGAGTGCGAGCCAGCGTCATCGCCAACGAGGACTGTTCCAAGTCCTGGTGTGATTCCCTTTGCCTTGAGCGCGGTGGTGCGAGTGGCGAGATCTCTTTTGATGGATGCCGCAAGTGCCTTGCCATCTAATATCTGCGCGCTCATCTGTGAATTGTATTGGCTTTACTTATGCGTGTGAGAAATGTCGAGTGCCGGTAAAGAACATCGCTACGCCTGCCTTGGTAGCTGCCGCGATTACTTCTTCATCACGCACGCTTCCGCCAGGCTGGACGATTGCCGTGACCCCTGCTGCTGTGAGGATTTCAAGGCCATCGGCAAATGGGAAGAAAGCATCTGATGCAGCAACACTTCCAGAAACTCGATCTCCGGCGCGATCTACTGCAAGTCGGGCCGAGTCAACGCGGTTGACTTGACCCATTCCAATTCCCACTGCTGCGCCATCTTTTGCCAGCAATATTGCATTGCTCTTTACTGCGCGAACTGATCGCCATGCAAATGCAAGATCTAGTAGTACCTGCTTTGACACTGGCTCACCAGTTACTTGCTTCCAATTCTTTGGATTATCTCCTTCTGCATTAATCAGGTCTGTCTCTTGCACGAGAACTCCCCCGGATACAGGGCGAATTTCAAGCGGTGAGATACGCATCTGCGAACATGTGAGAATTCGAATCGATGGTTTCTTCATTAATATTTCAAGTGCTGCAGGTTCATACTCTGGAGCGATGATCACTTCAGTAAATACTTGCGACAGAGTTTCCGCCATTGCAACAGAAACTTTGCGATTAGCCGCAACGACACCTCCAAAAGCTGATACCGGATCACAAGCATGCGCTTTCGCATATGCCTCGGCGATATTGATACCAATTGCCACGCCACATGGGTTTGCATGTTTGATAATTGCAACGCACGGTTCGAGATGATCAAGGGCTGCGCGCCATGCTGCATCTGCATCAGTGTAATTATTAAAGGACATTTCTTTACCGTGTGATTGCACTGCATTCACAATTCCTGGAGGACCCCCGCGGTAAATCGCAGCCTTCTGATGTGGGTTCTCGCCGTAGCGCAATGAATTCTCGCGCTTCCAAATTAAGCCAAGCCAATCAAGGTCTTGGATATCAAAGCTGATTGTCGAGCCTAGCCAACTTGCAATCGTGAGATCGTATTCGGCTGTGGTGCGAAAGACTTCGAGCGCCAGTAGCTTGCGCTCATAGTCTGTGAATCCTCCGGCCTTGATTGAAGCGATGACATGGTCATATTGAGATTCATTGCAGACAACGGCGACTGAACCATGATTCTTTGCAGCACCACGTAACATCGAAGGTCCACCAATATCGATTTGTTCGATGGAATCTTCAAATGATGCGCCTGACATAATTGTCTTTAAAAACGGATACAAGTTGATAACTACGAGATCAAAAGGTGCGATCTCAAGATCAGCAATTGCTTTGAGGTGTTCTGGATTATTTTGATCAGCCAAAATTCCTGAATGGATCTTCGGGTGCAACGTCTTCACGCGCCCACCCATAATCTCTGGGAAACCTGTGTAGCTACTGACTTCAGTGACTGCAATACCTGCATCCTGAAGGGTCTTAGCAGTTGAACCAGTGGAGAGAATTTCAACGCCAGCATCGGCAAGACATTTACCGAGTTCGAGAAGTCGATCTTTGTCATAGACGCTGACAAGTGCTCGGCGAATAGGTTTGCGACTAGCCATTCTTCTTCTCCAAGGTCGTGATTAGTGAAGCTATGGTCGCAACTATGAGACCTCGTTCGACAATCTTAATGCGCTCGTGGAGAGACTCTTCCGTATCGTCCGGATGAATCGCTACCCGCTCTTGAGCGATGACTTCGCCAGTATCAACACCAGCATCGACCCAATGAATTGTTGTACCAGTCTCTGTGGCCCCTGCGGCAAGTGCGTCGCGGACCGCATGAGCGCCAGGAAAGAGTGGCAAGAGTGCCGGGTGGCTATTGATGATTTTGAATCGGCTCGCAATTTTTTGAGAAAGTATTCGCATAAATCCTGCGCTCACGACAAGGTCTGGCTTCAGCGCCGCAAGTAGCGTTTCTAATTCACGATCCCATTCAGTGCGCTCGGGCATCATCGGGATTGAAAAGGTTTCGATATGGGCCTTCTGTGCACGTTCTAAGACAGGTGAATCATTCTTATCTGAAATTACTGCGACGATATCTATTTCTAACTGTGCATCAATGATTGCTTGAGCAAGAGTTCCGCTACCAGATGCGAGAATGACAACTCGCTTCATCGCGTGATTCTGTTCTTTATTGCAAGAGTTGCAACGGCACCAATTCCGATTTCAACTGCTATCGAGAGAACGAATTTCCAGATGGAGACTCCCATTGCACCCATCTCGGCAGTAATGAGTGAACCACTTGCACAATAAGCGAGAATTACGCAGCCAACAAGGGTAAGGATGTAGCTCTGAATAAATGTTTGCAGCCCATATTGCGAACTCCATTGCGCAAGCAATACACCGAGCCCTATAAAGAAGAGAATTCCTAGTAGTGCAAAAGGCTGGCGCGTAGTCGGGAGTATTCCAAGTAATGGAAGTGCCGGAATTTGACCAAGGTGATACCAGAGTGGAGAGACCAGAGTTCCTGTACCTACAGCAAGTCCTGTACCTGAGAAATATGCAGCGACGCCAACGGCTGCATTGGGTAGGTAGAGAATATTGAGAAAGAGAAGAAGTACTCCACCAAATATTCCGGGCTCGAGAGAGATAGAGATATCTCTGACCTGACTGAGGTTGATGAAGATCAAGAGCGAGGCAATGATGAAACCAGCCCCAAGAATAAGTGCAGTAATGCGAGCAGCTATTCGAGTAGCTCGCGATGGCAATACTTTAGTGCCGGCTGTCATAGTTGCCAGTAGTGATATCACAAATGTAATGAACGGAGCTAAGTACCACTGTGGCGTTACTGCTGTTGAACGACTAATGAAAGCAAGAATGGTGACGAGAAGTGCGTACATCGCCGAGAAGATAATCCGAACGCCATTGATGTCGTGAAAATATCCAGATAAGCGATCTACAGCACGACTAAATGCAGATCGAATTGCAAAGAAGGGAAGCACTACGCCACCCAGTGGAAGATAGGTGAGATAACCAGCAAGGCCAGTTGGTGGCAGCGCTAATTGAAATGGAATGTGGTGTGCGCCGAGCCAGATCCACACCGCTCCACGAATCGGATCAGTTGTACTGCCACTTGCACTCCCGGCTGTCGCCCAGGCAATCAGTGCGATAAATGAAAATGGAAGTAGGAGAAAAGCGGCTGCGCGAAATACATGAGACAACGAGACCGAGAGGACGCGTTGCATCGTGAGTACTAGCGACCTAAGACATCGCGCATTAATTGCGCTGTTTCACTCGGTGTCTGTCCAACCTTTACTCCAGCAGTTTCGAGAGCATCTTTCTTAGCCTGCGCTGTACCGGAAGAGCCGGAGACAATTGCACCTGCATGTCCCATGGTCTTTCCTTCTGGTGCGGTAAAACCTGCAACGTAGCCAACGACAGGCTTTGTTACATACTCGGAGATAAATGCTGCGGCACGTTCTTCAGCATCGCCACCGATTTCACCAATCATCACAATCGCTGTGGTGTCAGGGTCATCTTGGAATGCACGTAGGCAATCGATATGAGTTGTTCCAATAACTGGGTCTCCACCGATACCAACTGCAGTTGAGAAACCGATATCGCGAAGTTCGTACATCATCTGATATGTCAGTGTTCCCGACTTTGAAACAAGGCCGATTGGACCTCGCTTGGTGATATCCGCAGGAATGATTCCCACATTTGATTGATCAGGGCTAATCAGACCTGGGCAGTTGGGGCCAATGATCTGTGTTGTCCCCTTTTGAAGTGAGTATGCATAGAAATATGCAGAGTCATGTACTGGAATACCTTCGGTAATAACAACAACCAGCGGCATCTTTGCATCGATTGCATCGATCACAGCAGCTTTTGCAAACTTGGGTGGAACAAATACCACTGAAACATTTGCACTTGTTGCAGCGATTGCCTCGGCCACAGTATTAAAGACTGGAAGGGAAGTGCCATCGATATCTACAACTTGGCCGCCTTTGCCTGGCGTTACTCCACCGACAACTTTTGTGCCTGATGCGAGCATGCGACGAGTGTGCTTAGTTCCTTCAGAGCCCGTCATACCTTGAACGATGACCTTGCTTGATCGATTGATAAAGATTGACATTACTTTGCCGCCAATTCTGCAGCGCGTGATGCTGCTCCATCCATAGTTTCGGCTTGCTCAACCAATGGGTGGTTTGCAGCGTTAAGAATTGCGCGTCCTTCAAGAACGTTATTTCCATCGAGGCGAACAACGATTGGCTTGGTCGCCTTTGGTCCAAGTAATTCAAGTGCTTGCACGATTCCATTTGCAACGGCATCGCATGCAGTAATTCCACCAAATACATTGACGAATACGCTCTTTACATCGGGGTCGCCGAGAATGATTGAGAGGCCATCTGCCATGACTTGTGCAGATGCACCGCCACCAATATCGAGGAAGTTTGCTGGGCGCATTCCGCCGAACTTTTCGCCAGCGTATGCAACAACGTCGAGCGTTGACATGACGAGTCCTGCACCGTTTCCGATGATTCCGACCTGACCATTATCTAGTTTGACGTAGTTCAGCCCTTTCTCTTTCGCAGCAGCTTCTAAGGCATTGGCTGATGCATGATCGACTAGCGCTTCATGGCTTGGCTGACGGAAATCTGCGTTTTCATCGAGAGTGACCTTGCCATCGAGTGCAACGACGCGACCATCTTCAGTCTTTACGAGTGGGTTTACTTCAACAAGGGTTGCATCTTCAGATTGGAATGTCTCCCAGAGCTTTACCAATACATCTGCAACTTGATCTGCAACATCGAGTGGGAACTTAGCTTGCGCAACAATCTCTTTCGCCTTAGCCAATGAAATACCATCGACGGCGCTTACTGGAACCTTTGCTAACTTTTCAGGTGCAGTATGAGCAACTTCTTCGATCTCCATTCCGCCAGCAACTGATGCCATAACGAGGAATGTGCGATTAGAGCGATCGAGAAGGATTGAGACGTAATATTCAGATGCAATCGGTGCTGCTTGCGCAATCATCACTTGATGAACTGTGTGGCCCTTAATATCCATTCCGAGAATGGCACTTGCCTTTTCAAATGTATCTGCGACATCTACTGCAAGCTTTACGCCACCAGCTTTTCCGCGTCCACCAACTTTTACCTGCGCTTTAACGACAACTTTTCCACCCATCTTCGCAGCAGCATCGCGCGCTTGTTCAGGTGTGGTAGCAACTGCTCCTTGTAAAACAGGTACAGAGTGCTTTTCAAAAAGATCGCGTGCTTGGTATTCGTAGAGATCCACGTAGGCTCCTTAAGGCGGCAGTTATCGAGAGCCCAATCTTAAGTGTTTATTTAGAGCGTCGTGACAGGGGCGTAGCGCAGGAGCAGGCGTTTATCGCCATATTGTCCGAAGTTGATGGTGGCCTCTGACTTATCGCCTTCACCTGCAAGAGCCACAACGGTGCCCAATCCAAATGTGTCATGTGACACACGCTGTCCAACTTCGAGAACCATCGCAGTTGATTTCTTACCGGTAGCGCGAGGTGGTGGTCCCGATGGAAGTCGAGATTTCTTTACAGCAGATGATGAGGTGAATGTGCTGCGACCTTCATTTTTCCATTCGATTAATTCGGAAGGAATTTCATCCAAGAATCGTGAAGCAGGGTTGTACTTGGGTGTTCCAAAAGTTAATCGGTATTCGGCGCGCGAAATGTAGAGACGTTTTTCTGCACGCGTTAAACCAACATAGGCAAGGCGTCGCTCTTCCTCAACTTCTTTAGGGTCATCTAGCGTTCGCGCATGAGGAAAGATTCCATCCTCCATGCCAGTAAGAAATACGGTGGGAAACTCAAGGCCTTTTGCAGTATGCAGGGTCATCAAGGTAACAACTCCCCCATGATCTTCACCATCAGGGATCTCATCTGCATCTGCAACGAGTGAGACTTTTTCTAGGAAACCAGAGAGTGAAATCTCTTCATCTTCACCAAGCTCTTCAAAGGGACGCTCTTCATACTCCATCGATGCAGAGACGAGTTCCTTGAGGTTTTCAACACGCACTTCATCTTGCGGATCTTTACTTGCTTCGAGTTCGGTAAGTAACCCTGATTGTTCGAGAACTGCTTCGATGATGACAGATGGCTTGGTCATGGCTTCAACGAGAGTCTGGAGCGCAGTCAACATCGAGGTAAAAGTTGAGATTGATTGCGATGCCTTGTTGGGAACAGATGTCGCCTCCGTTACGCGCAAAAGTGCGTTCCAGAATGAGATGCCTTGGGCTTCAGCAAAGATTTCAACTTCTTCGAGTGCGCGATCGCCAATGCCTCGCTTAGGTAAATTAATAATGCGTCGAATAGATACTTCATCATTGGGGTTAGCTAGAACTCGAAGATAGGCAAGTAAATCCTTAACCTCTTTACGTTCGTAGAATCGAAGCCCACCAACGACTTTATAAGGAATGGCAGCGCGCATAAAGATTTCTTCAAAGATACGAGATTGCGCATTGGTGCGATAGAAGACCGCCGTATCCCCTGGATTGGAGTGGCCCATATCTTGTAGCGAGCGGATCTCGCCCTTAATAAATTCTGCTTCGTCGTATTCGGATTCGGCGACATAACCAACAAGAGGTGCACCTGATCCTGCTTCAGACCAGAGGTTCTTCTCTTTGCGGGATTCATTCTTTGTGATGACAGCATTGGCTGCGTTAAGAATATTTTGCGTAGAACGGTAATTCTGTTCGAGCAAGACGGTGGCCGCATTGGGGTAATCGACTTCAAATTGCAGAATATTGCGGATCGTTGCACCACGGAATCCATAGATAGATTGATCGGCATCTCCGACGACGCAGAGTTCGGCGAGTGGGAAACCATCGCCCTCAACGCCGGTGAGCTCCTTTACCAATTGGTATTGCGCATGGTTGGTGTCCTGGTATTCATCGACCAAGATATGGCGAAAGCGCGAACGAAAGCGGGCTTTGGCTTCGGGGAACTTCTGCAAGACCTGCACGGTCTTCATAATCAGATCATCGAAATCCATGGCGTTGGCTTGTTGCAAGCGCTTCTCGTACATCGTATAAACGTCGGCCACAATAGTCTCGAATTGATTGGTTGCGTGGCTTAAGTATTCGTAAGGAGTCTGCAATTCATTCTTCGCGTTAGAGATCAAATTTTGGAATTGGCGTGGTGGATAACGCTTGGGATCGAGGTTGAGAGTCTCCATGACTCGCGAAATCAATTTCTGCGAATCGGCAGAGTCGTAGATGCTAAAGGTGCTGCTGTAGCCAAGGCGCTCTACCTCTTGACGAAGCATGCGAACGCAGGATGAGTGAAATGTTGAGACCCACATAGATTTTGCGATAGGGCCGACGAGTTCAGTGACGCGCTCTTTCATCTCGCCAGCTGCCTTATTGGTGAAGGTAATTGCCAGAATTTCATAGGGACGAACTTCGCGACGAGCCATGATGTATGCGATGCGACGAGTAAGAACTCGAGTCTTTCCAGATCCAGCACCTGCAACTACCAATAGAGGAGAACCAGCATGAGCAACGGCCTTCTGTTGCTGCGGATTGAGTCCGTCGAGCAAAGGGTCGGTCATCGTCATGGCGGGGAGTCTATTAGGCTTGTATGTCATGGAGCCGATATCAGATTCAGAGATCAAGCGCGTTTTAGTAGTCAATGCCCATCCCGATGATTCCGACTTTGGCGCATCAGGAACTATCGCGCAATGGGTACAACAAGGCATCGTGGTCTCATACGTTCTCTGCACCAACGGTGACCAAGGTGGCGAAGAATCTGGTTTCACTAAGGAAGAGATGCCTGCAGTGCGTCAACGCGAACAACGCGCAGCATGTGCAGCCCTCGGTATCAGCGATGTCACCTTCTTAAATTATGTCGATGGCCATCTCGAACCAACCATTGCTCTGCGAAAAGATATTGTCCGCCAAATTCGTCGCGTGCAACCAGATCGCATCGTCTGCCAATCACCTGAACGCAATTGGGAACGCATTGGCGCAAGCCACCCAGATCATTTAGCTGCAGGTGAGGCAACAATTCAAGCTGTCTATCCCGATGCTCGTAACCCATTTGCCTTCACAGATTTACTTGAAAAAGAAGGTCTGCAACCGTGGCGCACCAAGGAAGTCTGGATGCAGGGACATGCGCAACCAGATCACTTTGTAGATATCACAGACACATTTCACTTCAAACTTGCAGCGCTTAATGAACATGCATCACAGACTGGTCATGTTGAAAATCTTGAAGAGATGCTACGCGAATGGGGTCAGCGCAACGCTAGCGCCGGACAGCTTCCTGAAGGTCGCATCGCTGAAGCTTTTAAGATAGTTAATACAAATTAATTAACTACTTACATATTACTTAGCTACAGCCTTTTTAATCTCAACAGTTTGGATGGGATATCCATCTCCTGCATACATCGCCTGATTACCGCTCATTTGATATGCGCCTACTGCGCCGACTTTCTGAACAAGATCTAAGCCTTTTGTAATCTTGCCCCAGATTGTGTAATTAGCGCCAAGAGTTGTGTCTTGATAGACCAAGAAGAACTGTGATCCATTGGTCTTGGGGCCAGAGTTAGCCATAGCCACTGTTCCTGCTGGGTAATTGATGCCAGTTGCCTTTGGCAAGTTTTCATCTACATAACCAGTCCAACCAGTGGGAGATCCACTTCCGCTTGCTGTGGGATCTCCGCATTGCAGAACATAGATTCCTTCGGTGGTAAGTCGGTGACAGAGTGAGTTGTTGTAGTAACTAGCGTTTGCAAGTGCTGCAATCGAAGTCACGGTAATAGGTGCCTGTGCGCCGAATAATGAAATCACGATATCGCCACAATTTGTTGTCAGAGTTAAAGTCTTCGCAGCTTTCTTAGCAGCAACTGTTGGCTGCTTCACTGTTGCAGGTGCGTGGCCTTTGGCTGTGCTCTTGGCGCATCCTGCAACTGATGTTGGACGAGTTGCTGCGTGCGCTGGGGTTAATGAAGCTAACCCAAGGAGAGAGCTTGCCAATAGTGCAATCGCGGTCGTTCTTTTCATTCTGCGCTTCCTATTCCCATTCAATCGTGCCAGGTGGCTTACTTGTCACATCTACAACGACGCGATTTACCTCGCGCACTTCATTGGTAATACGCGTTGAAATCTTCTCGAGAACATCATACGGAATTCGTGACCAATCTGCCGTCATCGCATCTTCACTTGAAACTGGGCGCAGAACAATGGGGTGGCCATAGGTGCGACCGTCGCCCTGAACGCCCACGCTTCGCACATCTGCAAGTAATACAACAGGGCATTGCCAGATCTGGCGATCAAGGCCTGCAGCTTTTAGTTCAGTACGTGCAATCAAATCTGCATGACGCAAAATATCGAGGCGTTCGGCGGTGACTTCACCGATGATACGGATACCAAGACCGGGACCTGGGAAAGGTTGGCGCCAGATGATCTCTTCAGGAAGTCCGAGTTCAAGACCAACCTGACGGACTTCATCTTTAAAGAGCGTGCGAAGTGGTTCGACCAACTTAAATTTCAAATCATCAGGTAGGCCGCCCACATTGTGGTGAGATTTAATATTGGCTGTTCCTGTTCCGCCTCCAGATTCAACAACGTCCGGATACAAGGTGCCCTGAACTAAGAATTCAACATCTCCTCCAGCTGCGATATCGCGCGCTGCACTTTCAAAAGAGCGAATGAATTCACGGCCAATAATCTTTCGCTTCTCTTCAGGGTCTGTAACCCCTGCGAGTGCACTGAGGAATTGATCAACAGCATCAACAACAACCAGTTCTACTCCGGTGGAGGCAACAAAGTCGCGCTGTACTTGTTCAGATTCGCCGCTGCGAAGAAGGCCGTGGTCAACAAAAACACAGGTCAACTGCTTGCCCACTGCGCGCTGAACAATTGCTGCAGCAACAGCGGAATCCACGCCACCTGAGAGTCCGCAGATAACGCGCTTATCGCCAATAACTTCCCTAGCCTTGGTAACTTCATCTTCTGCGATGTTATGCGTAGTCCATGTTGGTTTACATCCTGCAATGTTGATAAGCCAGTTCTTAAGTATTGCTTGGCCATGTTCTGAGTGGAGAACTTCAGGATGAAATTGCACTCCTGCAAGCTTTCCTGAGGCATCTTCAAATGCTGCAATGGGAGTATCAGAAGTAGATGCTGTCACGCTAAAACCACAAGGGACTTCAGAGACCGCATCACCATGTGACATCCACACAGATTGTGTTGCAGGAAGACCTGCAAACATTTTCGATCCAGCTTTTACTTGAAGAGGTGTGCGACCGAATTCGGATTTACCCGTCTGTGCCACAACCCCTGCAAGGGCTGCAGCCATTGTTTGAAATCCATAACAGATTCCGAAGACTGGAATACCAAGTGCAAATATCGCTGGATCTACTTTTGGGGCGTGATCTGCATAGACAGATGATGGCCCGCCCGACAAGATAATTGCTTCAGGGTTCTTGGCACTTACATCGAGTGCAGTAATGGAAGATGGAACAATTTCAGAGTACACATTGGCTTCACGAACACGTCGCGCAATCAGTTGCGCATACTGTGCACCGAAATCGACGACAAGGACGCCGTGCTTATCGGCCATGCTGCATAATGATTTCTACGCGCTGGAATGACTTCACATCTGAGTATCCGCAGGTGGCCATTGCACGACGTAGTGCGCCAAATAAATTCATAGATCCATCAGATGTATGTGAAGGACCATTGAGAACTTCTTCGAGTGTTCCAACAGTTCCGACATTCACGCGCTGACCACGTGGAACTTCTGGGTGGTATGCCTCAGATCCCCAGTGCCAACCAAGTCCTGGTGATTCAACGGCCTTAGCAAGGGCTGAACCCATCATGACCGCATCGGCTCCACATGCAATTGCCTTTGCGATATCGCCAGATTTTCCAACAGAACCATCTGCAATCACGTGAACATAACGTCCGCCAGATTCATCAAGATATTCACGGCGAGCTGCGGCAACATCGGCAACTGCTGTCGCCATCGGTACCTGAATTCCCAAAACTGTCTGAGTTGTATGTGCTGCTCCCCCACCGAAACCAACAAGAACACCAGCTGCTCCTGCGCGCATCAAGTGAAGAGCGCCAGTTGTCGTTGCAACGCCACCAACAATGACTGGAACATCGAGCTCGTAGATAAATTTCTTGAGGTTAAGCGCTTCACTTTCTGATGCCACATGTTCTGCTGAAACCGTTGTGCCGCGAATAACAAAGATATCTACGCCTGCATCAATGACAGCCTTATGAAGCTGTGCAGTGCGCTGTGGTGAAAGAGATGCTGCAACCGTGACACCTGAATCGCGAATCTGCTTGATGCGCTCTTTAATCAATTCTGGGCGGATTGGTGCTGCATAAATCTCTTGCATACGACGTGTTGCATGCTTATCGGGCATCGAAGCGATTTCACCCAGTGGAATTCGTGGATCGTCATAGCGCGTCCATAGGCCCTCAAGGTTGAGTACGCCAAGGCCGCCAAGCTTCCCGATTGCAATTGCTGTTTCAGGAGATACAACAGAATCCATAGGAGCTGCAATGAGTGGAAGATCAAATTTGTAGGCATCAATCTGCCATGCAGTACTTACCTCTTCGGGGGTGCGAGTACGACGGCTTGGAACAATGGCAATATCGTCAAATGAATAAGCCTGGCGGGCGCGTTTTCCGGGAGCGATTTCGTAATCCATAGTTAGTTCTTCTTGCTGTAGTTAGGGGCATCGGCCACATCGAGAACATCGTGTGGGTGGCTCTCTTGTAAGCCAGCTGCAGTAATTTGAATCAAGCGACCTTCGCGGCGCAGAGTTTCGATATCAGGAGCACCCGCATATCCCATTCCGCTGCGAAGTCCGCCCACAAGTTGGTGAACTACTTCTGCCACAGGTCCACGATAGGCAACTTTGCCTTCGATTCCTTCAGGAACAAGTTTATCTTCAGAGAGAACATCATCTTGCATGTAACGATCTTTGGAGTATGACTTCTTCTCTCCGCGAGATTGCATTGCACCGAGGGAGCCCATGCCGCGATATGCCTTGTACATGCGGCCATCAATTTCAACGAGTTCGCCAGGAGATTCTTCACACCCTGCAAGAAGTGAACCAAGCATCACTGAGTTTGCGCCAGCAACAATTGCTTTGACAATATCGCCAGAATATTGAAGACCACCATCTGCAATAAGTGGTATGCCAGCTTTATTGCATGCCTTCGATGCTTCCATGATTGCTGTTACTTGTGGAACGCCAACACCTGCAACAACACGTGTTGTACAGATTGATCCTGGACCAACACCGACTTTGACCGCGTCTGCTCCAGCATTGATGAGGGCCTGTGCGCCTGCACGAGTTGCAACATTTCCGCCAATGATTTCGATGGTGGAAGAGAAATTCTTGATACGAGTAATTGCATCGAGTACTGCGCGGTGATGACCATGCGCTGTGTCTACGACGATGACATCGACGCCGGCTTCGATCAACTTCTGTGCGCGAGCAAAACCATCATCGCCCACACCGACAGCAGCTCCTGCAAGGCCAACGTTCTTGACCAACTTCACGTGGGTAACTTGTTCATCAACCGGAAGGTTGCGGTGGATGATTCCGATACCGCCAGCTTTTGCCATAGCGATTGCCATGGTGGATTCGGTGACCGTATCCATTGCGGATGAGATAACTGGTACTGCCAAAGTGATATTGCGCGTTAGGCGCGTTGAGGTATCTACCTCAGAAGGCACGACATCGGATGCATCAGGAAGTAGAAGGACATCGTCATATGTCAGGCCAAGGAGGGCGACCTTTTCAGAATCGATCATCGCCAGGCTCCCTTAGATATCTACGAGAGCGCAGTCTACCTGCTGGATTAAGCGCCTATTGCCTGCGTGATTTCATCGCAAGCGTGCTCTAAACCTTCTGCGCGAATCACAGATGCACATTCGACCGCATCCCAGCCAGGTCCGCCAACAAGGATGCGTGGTGCGGGCCGAATAGATGGAATCTCTTGCCAATATTTTGTATCAGCATTTTGAGGCAACTGGGCCCAGAGGAAGATTGCTGGAGGAGCGCAGCGAGTAACCATTGTCGAAATCGCCTCGATGGGGGTGCGAGCGCCTAAGACATAGCTTTCGATATTGCGTTCGCAGAGTGCGGCGGCAAGTGCATATATGGGTAGCGAGTGAACTTCTTCTCCCACTGCCGCAAGTAATACAGGGCGAGGGTTGAGGGGCTTGGCAAGTGCGACGGTGCGAGAGTAGAGAGCGTTTTTAAGAATTTCAGAGAAGAGATGCTCGACCTCAATTCCCTTCTGATTATTTTCCCACTCGTCACCGATAAGAAAGAGTGTCGGAACAATGACATCAGTCCAGGCGCCTTCTATGCCATAAGTATCAATCTCATGAGCTAAGGAAGTTTCGACAAATGTTCGATCCAAGCTTTGAAGCCCTTTATAGAGCGCATCAACTACATCTTCACGGACTTCAAACTCTTTGACCAACTTCGAAATCTTTACAACACCTTTGAAGCTCTTTGCTTGTTCTGCAGCATCTGATGGCGAAACTCCTGCGATGATCAATCGGCGCATCATCGTCAGCCTTGCTAAATCTTGTGGGCAGTAGCGGCGGTGTTGGCCCTCAACGTGTTCGGATGGTCCAAGGCCATAGCGACGATCCCAGGTGCGCAAGGTGGCTGGTGCGACCCCTATGCGGCGGGCAACTGCGGCGACGGTGAGCTTCTCTTCAACGGGCGCCACAGTGCTCTTTGCCATGTGCCTATAGTTCCTTGAAGTGGGGTAACTCACCACCCCAAATTCGGACATTTCGCACATTGAATAAGCCACGGCGCGATAGGTGGTTGAACAACTTATGAAACGGTTGTAGCCTCATCTCACACACAGAACAGGAGAAGAAGATGGCAGAACTATCCCGCCTACCGCAACCAATAGCAGAGCTTTGGGAGTGGCAGTACGAAGGCGCTTGTCGCACGATGGACTCTGAAAAATTCTTCCATCCTGATGGCGAACGTGGTCCACGTCGTCGCAATCGCGAGAATGCAGCAAAGGCAGTCTGCGCATCATGCCCAGTAATCCAGGCATGTCGCGAACACGCACTTGCAGTGCAAGAGCCTTACGGAATTTGGGGTGGTCTCTCTGAAGATGATCGCGCAACGATTCTTATCCAACGAGGAATTCCAGTTATCTCACACGCTTCATAATATTTTTCTCCTCCTTGAGAAAAGTGAAAATCCCCCGCACTCACTGAGTACGGGGGATTTTGCTTTACTAATTTATTAGTGGCTGTGTCCACCAGGACCATGTGAATGTCCGTGGCCTGATGCCGATGCCTCTTCATTTGCTGGGCGTTCAAAGACAACAGCTTCTGTTGTAATAAACATTGCAGCAATGGAAGCAGCATTTGCAAGTGCTGAACGAGTTACCTTCACTGGGTCGATGACGCCATCTTTTGCAAGATCGCCATAGACATCAGTTGCAGCGTTGAAGCCTTCATTAGGCTTCATGGCGCGAACTTTGGCAACTACTACGTAGCCTTCAAGTCCTGCGTTCTCTGCAATCCAACGAAGTGGTTCATCACATGCCTTGCGGACAAGTGCAACACCGACAGCCTGATCGCCGGTGAAGCCGAGGTTGTCATTAAGAGCATCGGCTGCATGCACAAGTGCTGCGCCTCCGCCGATAACGATTCCTTCTTCAACAGCTGCGCGAGTTGCCGAGATAGCATCTTCAAGACGGTGCTTCTTCTCTTTCAACTCAACTTCAGTGTGTGCTCCGACCTTGATCACACAGACTCCACCAGAGAGCTTTGCAACTCTCTCTTGAAGCTTTTCGCGATCCCAGTCTGAATCAGATTGTGAAATCTCTGCACGAAGTTCGCCAACGCGACCAGCAACAGCTGCCTTGTCGCCAGCTCCATCAACGATTGTTGTTGTCTCTTTGGTGACCACGATGCGACGAGCGCGACCGAGATCTTCAAGAGTTGCAGCTTCTAGCTTCATGCCAACTTCTTCAGAGATAACTGTGGCTCCTGTAAGGATTGCCATATCTTGCAAGATTGACTTGCGACGATCTCCGAATGCTGGCGCCTTTACTGCAGCTGATGTGAATACTCCGCGCATGCGGTTTACAACGAGAGTTGAGAGCGCTTCGCCTTCAACATCTTCAGCAACAATAAGTAGTGGCTTGCCTGCAGTTGAGACCTTCTCAAGAAGTGGAAGGAGTTCAGCAAGAGCTGAGACCTTATTGGAGACAAGAAGGATGTAAGCATCTTCAAGGACTGCTTCCATGCGATCTTGATCGGTGACGAAGTATGGAGAGATGTAGCCCTTATCGAACTGCATTCCTTCAGTGAACTCGAGCTCGAGAGCTGTAGTTGATGCCTCTTCCACAGTAATAACGCCATCTTTGCCGACCTTATCCATCGCTTCTGCGATGAGGTCTCCGATTGCGCGATCCTGTGCTGAAATCGTTGCAACATCTGCAATCTGCGCCTTATCTTTTACGACAGTTGCGTTCTCGCGAAGACGAGCTGAAATAGCTTCAACAGCTGCTTCGATACCAATCTTGAGATCCATTGGCTGCGCACCGGCTGCAAGGTTACGAAGACCTTCCTTGACCATTGCCTGAGCCAGCACTGTTGCAGTTGTTGTTCCATCCCCTGCGACATCGTTGGTCTTGGTAGCAACTTCCTTCACGAGCTGTGCGCCCATGTTCTCAACAGGATCTGAGAGTTCGATTTCCTTAGCAATTGTCACACCATCGTTAGTGATAGTTGGTGCACCAAATGACTTTGCGATAACGACGTTACGGCCCTTAGGACCGAGTGTTACCTTGACGGTGTCCGCGAGTTGGTTAACTCCACGTTCCATTGCGCGACGAGCATGCTCGTCGAATTCCAACATTTTGCCCATGGATTACTTCTCGATAATCGCGAGAATGTCGCGAGCAGATAGAACGAGATAATCCTCGTTGTTGTACTTCACTTCTGTTCCGCCGTACTTGCTGTAGAGAACGACATCGCCGACCTTTACATCCATCGGTACGCGAGCGCCATCATCGAAGCGACCTGGGCCGACTGCAACAACTGTGCCTTCTTGTGGCTTTTCCTTCGCTGTATCTGGGATAACAAGACCTGATGCAGTTGTTGTCTCAGCTTCATTTGCCTTTACAACGATGCGATCTTCGAGCGGCTTAATGGCTACTGCCATGGTGGTACTCCTTTAAGTAATGACTGGTTTTGATCCACTGTGTGGGGCTCACCTGCGATTAGCAGTGTCGACCCTAGAGTGCTAACGCCAAGCCTAGGCAAGTGCCCTTCAGCCTGCAAATCGGCGTTAGAGGCTGACTTGCTCTACCTTCAGGCTGGAATCTGCGTCGAATGCGCCCTGTGTGGCGGGCCTGCCAGCGCTGAGCATGAGGCTGCCCAGGGAGGCGACCATCGCCCCGTTATCGGTACACAGATCAGGTGCGGGAATACGCAGTTGAATGCCTGCCTTGGCACATCGCTCGGTGGCAACTGCGCGAAGACGTGAATTTGCAGCGACTCCGCCTGCAATGACCAATGAATCAATACCGGATGATTTACATGCTGCCAGTGCTTTCAAAAGTAAGACATCAACGATCGCTTCTTGGAAAGAGGCCGCAACATCTGCGCGCACATAGGACGGAGTGCTCTCTAGATAGCGAGCAACTGCGGTCTTTAGTCCTGAGAATGAGAAATCGTAGGGACGTGTTGCCCAATCATTGGATGTTGTCAGGCCCCGTGGGAAATCGATGGCGCTCGCAGATCCGCTAACCGCTTCACGATCAATGGCTGGTCCTCCTGGAAAACCTAAATCAAGAATGCGTGCAATTTTATCGAATGCTTCTCCTGCTGCATCATCCATCGTTGCGCCAAGTTTTGTAATAGAGCGAGTGATGTCATCTACTTGCAGAAGTGATGAGTGTCCACCGCTGACAAGAAGTGCGATGGTGGGATCAGCAGGTTCTTCGTGAGTTAAGTAATCAACTGATACGTGCGCAGCTAAATGGTTAACGCCATACAACGGGCGACCCAACCCTTGTGCCAGCCCACTTGCCGATGCAACACCAACAAGCAATGCGCCCACTAAGCCAGGACCTGCCGTCACGGCAATTGCATCAATGTCCGATAGTGCAATCTTTGAATCTTTCAATGCACGTTCAATGCTGGGTAACATCGCTTCTAAATGTGCACGGGATGCTATCTCTGGAACTACTCCCCCAAAGCGTGCATGTTCGTCAACGCTGGATGCAATGACATTGGCAAGCAAAGTACGTCCGCGCACAATGCCAATTGCAGTCTCATCGCATGAGGTTTCAATACCCAGAACTATCGGTTGCATTATGCGAAATCCTTTCGCATAACAAAGGCATCTTTACCTGGGCCGTAATAATCCATACGAACCGAAATCTTCATATAACCAAGGCCCTTATAGAGCTCGATTGCAGATTCATTGGTGTGCTCAACCTCGAGCATCATGGCACTTGCCCCACGTTCCTTCGACCATTGCTCGATCTGGCGCATAAATTCCTTAGCAATTCCCTGCCTGCGATATTCAGGTAGCACTGCAACGGTAAGAATGTCTGCTTCTACACCTGGTGCTGGAACGAAAACTCCGCAATAACCAACGATGGTGTTTTCACTTTCTGCCACAGACATAAAACGAGTTGTTGGAATCCCGGCAAACTCTTCCTTAAATTGTGCGGTGTTCCATGGCGAATACGGAAATAATTTCTTCTCATAGGATGCAAGAACTGGAATATCCAGAGCAATAGGCTGGCGATAGGTAATCATGTGCGCTCAGCCGTTGGAACAGCATCTGGTCTACGTAAATACATCGGCTCAGTGACGCTCTGTGAAGTGGCAAGAGATACCAACTTCTTCATATCTGGGTATTGATCAATGATGAACCCATCTACTTCTGCAGGCTTACTGACAGCAGGGCCTTCAATGCGAATTCCATCTTTATACCGAGCCCAGTAAATCTCTTTGCGGCGTGCATCGATTGCAACTGTGTATTGATCTTCTTTAATATCAATGGCATCGAGTGAGCAGACTCCAATAACTGGAATATTACGAGCCAACCCAAAGGTATGTGCAAAGGAGATTCCAACGCGTAGGCCAGTAAAGGGGCCGGGGCCCATTCCTACAATTACTTGTTGTGGTGGTGCGCAAACTTTCAGAGCTTGAGCCACTAACTCTGATAGCGCACGACCATGATCCGTTGCACCCTCATGAAATTTCTCAAAGAGAACGTTGTCGCCATGAATGACTCCAACAATGGTGCGCGAGGTTGATGTATCTATGGCAAGAGAGAGAGTCATAGCTTCAACCCCTGCCAGCGAGAGCCCACGGGTGTAATAGTCACATCACGCACTTCATCCGTGCGGTCGATAAGAATCTCTAACCGTTCTTCACTCAGCCGCGCGGACTCTTGCCCGCCCCATTCAATAACTGTGACTGCACTTTCGCGGGGTGAATCTAAATCCAGATCATCGAGATACAGAGCAGCTTTGCCACCTTCAAGTAGACGATAAGCATCTACATGAATAAGTGGCAGTGGGGCTTTATGAATACGAGAGATAACAAAGGTGGGAGAAGTAACGTCGCTAATTCCCAACGCTTCGCCTATACCTTGAACTAGAACTGTTTTTCCTGCGCCTAGGGGGCCATTGAGAAGTATGAGGTCTCCAGCTGCACAGTGAGCGCCTATATATTTTCCAAGATCATGCATCTGGCTCGCTGTAGCAATCTTCACTTGTTAAGGATAGTTGAAATAGCAAGGGACCCCGGTTTCCCGAGGTCCCTTGCTATTACCGAACTTTTACTGCTGGTCGAACTTCATGTAAGGGAATGAAGAGTACTTATCAATCTTCAAATCCCCCGCCTTACGTACTGCAGATTTCCAAGGTCCTCCGCTAGGAAGCTTTCCTGTCGACGCAGCCTGCAATGCTGCGTCGATTACTACCTTGTAATGAGCAGGTGTGAAGTTGGTGTGCCCAGTTCCTGGGGTATCACCAATTGCGTATGGAAGTCCTTCAGCTGTGAACTTTGTCCAGCTAGCTGGGCTTGTACTCCATATGACATTCAACTTATTTACTGGTGCAACGTAGTTGCGAGAAGTTTTAGCAGCAGCAAATGCTGCAGCCTTCTCTGCCGCAAACTGAGCATTGTACTTGTCTTGGATTCGTTGAACGATTCCAGCGGGTTCGACTGGATCATGAAGACCAATCATCATCACTGTTGGGACTGTGATCTTCCCGGTGTAGTTGTACTGCGCCTTGTACTTAGCCATTGCAGCAGGTGTGCCTGTTTGACGAGGAGCATCAGGATTTGCTGGGTTAAGTGCCGCCAACATTGCATCTATCGCAGTGTTACCTGAGAGTGCAGCATTGTAAATATCGCGGTCATCTTGGCTCAATAGTGCAGAGTAATCAGTCTTAGTGTTGTCGTATACGAGTCCACCAAACTTCTGATCGATATCACGAGCAAAGAACAACCCATAAGAAAGTGCTGTCGCAGTATTTTCCAATACTGCAAGTGCAGGACTTACTGCGAGTGGGAATGTGAGCTTGAGCGCCCCATCAGGACCGCTAATGCTGTCAAAAGTCTTACTCTGAGTTGATTGACCTGTAAGTAGACCGATCAAGAGAAGTGCAGAACGAGAAGGAACTTTGGCTGCTTCAAGTGCTTTACCGGTTGCACTCGAAGTTGCTGGCCATGCCCCAGTCGAAACACTTGCCTGAAGCGAAGCTAGAACAGTAAGAACTTTACCGATATCTGCAACCATCTCCATATCGCCAGCTTTACCGGCAGCGTAATTACCTGCCTTAATCGTTGGATCAAAGAGTGTCTTAAATAACCAGAGAGTATCTCCAAGATACTTAAGCATTGCGTCAGATGTACCTACCGGGTTGATTACTGCAGCCGCATTAATCAATTCAGGGTGCTGCTCAGCAAATGCCTGAGTAATTCCTCCACCCATTGAGTACCCCCAAGCCACAACTTTTGAAGTTGTCGGGAATTTAGTCTTAAAGATTCCAACTAATTCTGCATTGGTCTTGACTGCTTCATCAAGGTTCCAAGCCTGAGTTGAGAATCCAGAGCCCATCAATGCAACACCCTTTGCAAGGACATATGCACTTAATGCATCTGAATTTCCAGGTGCAATATTTGGGCGAGGATCCACGGGTACGCCATTTGGAAAGATTGGAAGAATGCCGGCAGGTACTGCTGCGTTGGTTCCAAATCCATGTGACCAGATCATTGCTGTTCCGGTGTAATTTGCTGGAATCTTCATTAGGTAAAGAGCGCCATCAGAAGTTGTACCTGTACAAGTTTGTACTGGTGTTTGTCCATCACAAGTTGGGCCAGTTGCTGCTGCGTGAGCTGGTGCTGATACAACTACTGCAGCAACAAGAGCTGCTGATGAAAGTACCGCTAGAAAGCGTGACTTAGTTGATGAGATTCTCATTATTGTGGAAGTCCCTTCGCTGGCATTGCTGGACGCGTCCATGTTGATTTAACAACTGCGCCTGAACCTGAATCGGTTGTGTAGAGAACATACTTGCCATCAACTGGCTTGAGATCTCCTGTAGGTGAGTACTTTCCAAACCAGTAACCGTTGTATCCAACGTGGCTGGTCTTTGAGTAGTTCAGTGGCAATAGCGCAGCTGAGGCAAAGGTTGAACCCTTTGAGTCAATTGCAGCAAGAAGTGAAGCGCGGGTTGGGCTAGTTCCAGCCGCCTTAAGAGCCTGTGCTGCAACAAACGCTGTATTCATTCCGATAAGAACGTTGTTATCGAATGCTGAACCAGGAACTGCCTTTGCGTAGATATCAGAGAATAGTTTGACGTAATCATCTGTCATATCTGTTGTTGCTGGGGCAAAGGATGCACCTACTGCGTTGTAAAGAACGCCCGCTGGGACACCGGCTGCCTTAATAGTTGTTGCATCTCCACCAACAGATCCGAGGATCCACTGTGGTGCGTACTTAAGCGCTGCTGCTGTGCCGAGGCCAGCTGCTGTCGCACTTGATACACCGAAGAGGATTACAACATCGCACTTAGCTGCTGAGAGTTTTGAAACCCAACCAGCCGCTGTTGTTGCACTCTGTGAACCTGATGCATAGGCAACCTTTGCAGCAAATGTAACTCCTGCCTGGGTAAAGCCCTTGAGAGCATCTGTTCCGAAATCGTCATCTTGGTAGACAAGACCGAGAGTCTTGCCTGCAAAGTTGTCTTTGATGTACTGAGCCATGATCTTTGCTTCCATAACGTAGGAAGGCAAGATCGCATAAGTAGTCGGGTACTTCTTTGTATCAGCGAATCCGCTGAAGCCTGTGTTAACAAATAACACTGGGACTCCGCGACGAGCTGGATTTACAGAAGCAGCAACAGCCTTGTTATTAGCAGTTCCAAGGGGCGCAAGAAGAGCCATCACCTTGTCCTGCAAAATCAATTTATTTGTCTTTGCGACAGCTTGTGTTGGGACATATTGATCATCTTCAACCTTGAGGTTGATGCTACGACCATTGACGCCGCCATTAGCGTTGAGGTAATCAAAGTAGGCCTTCATCGCACCTGGGATCTTGTTATATCCGGGCGATGCTGTACCTGTCATTGGGAGCGTCATACCAAGTGTGATTGAAGTGCTACTCACACCCACTTCTGCTGCTTGTGCCGGCAGTGATGTCGCTGTTAGAGCTGCGACTGCAAGCACCGCGCTAGCTGAAATCAGCGTGCGACGATTCATTCGAGTCATGTCTTTCCTTCCATCGAGGGTCCTTACGTAGTTGTACGTAAGGGATTTACTTTTTCACCCGATGTTCCCGACGGTAGCGCAACTGTTCGACAGGTCCGTTCGGGACAAACAACACTGTCAAAATCAGTAACGCGCTTACGAGTAGACCAGGCAAGTTATTAGTTACTGCCTCTGATGATCCGAGGCGGCTTGCAACCGCCCCTGCGATTTCAGGGATAGCAACCAATGTCACTGACCCAATCATTACCCCTCCGAGGGTAGTTACGCCAGATAGAACCGCGCCTGTCAGCAAGGAAAATGAGAGAGATAGAGGGAAGGCACTGGGTGAGACTGTCCCGATTGTCATCGCCAAGAGAGCCCCTGAAAGCCCAGCTAAGCCAGCGCTGAGGGTAAATGCGAGAGTCTTGTTGCGGGTGAGATTGATGCCTGCAAGTTCTGCCGCAACATCATTGCCGCGTACAGCTTTCCAACTACGGCCATAACGAGATCTCATAACATTTTGTAACCAAAAGATTGCGATCAAAGTCGCAAGGGATGCAATCCAGAAGAACCATTTATATTGAGTGAAATCCTGCCCCAAACTTAGCGGTGGAAATCCCACATCGAAAAGTAACCCTTGCTCGCCACCCAATAAACTAAATTGATTTGCAATTGACGGTAATCCAACAGCAAGAGCGAGAGTTGTTCCCGCTAAATAAGGTCCACTCAATCGCGCTGCAGCTAAACCAAGAAGTGCGCCTGCGATTGCAGCAACAATGATTGCTGCAGAGAAACAGAGCCAAATCGGTGCGTTGTAATGGATGCGCATTAAGGCAGCTGCATAACCGCCAACTCCCAAGAGCGCGCCTTGTCCAAGAGACACCTGCCCCGAATAACCAGTAAGCAAGATAATTGAAGAAATACCGACAACAAATACAGCAACTGAAGCACCTTGATATACACGAAGTTCATCAACTGCACCGCTGAGGAAATAGATCGCCACTCCAAGAAGGAGAAAAATTACGAGACGTTTCTTATTCGAAAGTTTATGCACGACGGCCTGCTTTCACGCCGATGATTCCTTGTGGTCGTATAAAGAGTACGAGCAATAAAACTACGAATGGAGCAATAAAGAAGAGTGAACCACTGATATACATCAGAACAAATGAAGTTACCAAGCCAAGAACTAGGGCGCCGATTACTGCTCCGACCAAACTCTCGAGACCACCAATCACGGCTGCAATGAATCCTGAGATAAGAAGAAGCGAGAACTCCATAGATTCGGGAGAGAAAGAGCCGTTTCCATTGGAGGTAAGGAGAAGGCCAGCCACTGCACCGGCAGCGCCAGAGAGCGCCCAACCAAGAGTACGTACCAGATCTACTCTTACTCCAGCTAACCGTGCAATCTCTGGAGCAAATGCTGAAGCACGTAACGCCAGTCCAATATTAGTTCTCTGAAAGATCACTGAAAATACTAAAACAAGAGTTGCAACAGAGATAACAATTGCTAACTTCATCGGCGAGAAGACCAGAGTATGCGTTCCGATGGAGAAGCCTGTATTGGAAAGTGGCGGCTTGACGACTACATCTTGCCCGCCCCAAATCATCGCGATACCTGCTTTAATAATTCCAAGCAATCCAAGAGTTGCAATAATCGGTGCCACACTTGCAATCGGACCTGAACTCGTGTGCTTGAGTAATAAACGCATAAATGCAATCTCTATCAATGCGCTCAGCGCAGCTCCTGCAAACATCGCAACAATCAGTGCAACCCAGTAATTGCTTACACTCTGCATTACCTGATAACCAATATATGCAGATGCGAGGGCAAGTCCGGCCTGCGCGAAGTTGATGACTCGTGTAGATCGCCAGACGAGAACAATTGCCATCGCCATCAAAGAGTAAATTGCACCTGATGTAAGGCCAATGAGGATTGTGTTAATAAATTGAATCATTAGTACCCCAAGTAAGCAGCGCGCACTGCTGGGTCGGCGATGAGGTCTGCGGCACTTCCAGTCGCTGCAACGCGACCAAGATTTAATACAACTGCTGTATCGGCGATTTTCAAAGCGCCCATAGCGTTCTGCTCTACAAGTACGACTGTGAGCCCCATGGAATCTACGATGCCTCGGATTGTTTGGAAAATTTGTTCAATGACAAGTGGTGCAAGGCCCAGCGAAGGTTCGTCTAAGAGAAGTAGCTCTGGCTTTGACATAAGCGCTCTGCCAATTGCAAGCATCTGGCGTTCACCTCCCGAAAGAGTATCTGCACGCTGTGAAAGTCTTTCGCCAAGTCGAGGGAAGAGTTCGATAGCTTGGTTCTTTGATTCTGTCGCTTCTCGTCTATTACGACGCCATAGAGCACCGAGATCTAGATTCTCTTCAACAGTAAGTTCGGCAACAACTGATTTTCCTTCAGAGACGTGCGAGACACCTTTGCGTACATGTGCCTCAGGTTTACCGTGCAGAAGATTGTGGTTACTCCATTCGGCAGTACCTGCTGTTGCGCTATTGAGACCAGAGAGCGCACGAAGCAACGTTGATTTACCGGCACCGTTGGCACCGATCACTGCAGCCAATTTTCCTTTTTCAACTGTGAATGAAACGTCATTGATTGCACGGATTGCGCCGTGATCGACGGTAAGACCTTTAACTACGAGGCTCATCTAGACCTGCGTTCCAAGGTAGGCGGCAATGACTGCAGGATCTTTGCGTACTACTTTTGCGGTACCGCTTGAAATAACTTCGCCAAAGTTGAGAACATAGAGCCGATCACAGACTGACATCACGACATCCATGTGGTGTTCGACAATAAGTACTGACATCTTCGCGGTGAGATTACGGATTAGGCCATTCATCCATTCGATATCTTGTGGGCCAAGTCCACCTGCTGGTTCATCGAGCATTAATACATCTGGCTCACTTACCAGTGCACGAGCAATTGAAACCCGCTTTGTATCTGGATAAGAGAGAGTATTCGCACGGCGGTCAGCAAGGGCACCTGCATAGACTCGCTCGAGGGCGCTCATTGCACGTTCTGCAAGTTCTTTCTCATCACGAGTATTGCGACCAAATGATGCTGAAATCAATCCAGTCTTTGCAAAACGTTGGGCGCCAATCATTACATTCTCTAAGACTGTTAAATCTGGAAAGAGACCAACACCTTGCAAGGTGCGAGCGATACCAAGGTCAGCTAACTCATCTGTGCGCGGCCATGACTGCTCTTTGCCACCAAAAGAAAAAGTTCCTGAATCTGGAGTTACCAAACCACAGATTGCATTAAAGAGCGTTGTCTTGCCTGCTCCATTAGGCCCAATAACTCCAACAACTTCATTGCGATTTAACTGAAGGTGGACATCATGCAGAGCGCGGAGTCCGCCGAAGGAGACAGATACTCCGCGGGCTTCAAGGAGAAAAGAATTAGTAGACATGAGCGGAGTAGATTCTAGGCACACGTGGTCCAATTCGTGTCACTATCTCGTAATTAATTGAGCCTGAAGCAGCGCCCCAATCATCTGCTGTGTACTCGCCGTGAGAACCGTTTCCAAAAATTACAACCCAATCCCCTGATTGCAGCTTCGAAGTTGGGCCAAGATCTACGACAAATTGATCCATCGAAACGCGACCGATGATGGGCGACTTTCCACTTGATGACCAGATACCCGCATAATGTGCAATGCGTGGAATTCCATCTGCATAACCCATTGCAACAACACCAAGTTTGGTATCGCGCGATGTGCTTTCAGTTGCTCCATATCCAACAGGAGATTCAGCGGGTACTTCTTTTACAAGATAGAGAGCAGCCCGTAGTTGCATTGCTGGACGTAGCCCAAGTGATTGTGAATTACCTAAAGTTTTCACATCAGGTGAGAGTCCATACATGGCGATTCCCGTGCGCACCATGTCAAAGGCAGCTGCGTGATCTTTCAGTGTCGCTGCTGAATTGGAGAGGTGGCAAATTACATTGGTAAATCCAAGTGAATGAACTTTTGCTACCATCTCATTAAAACGTGCAAGCTGGCTTTCATTCTGTTTTTCACCGGGTTCATCAGCGCGAGCAAAATGAGAATAGATTCCAACGACGTCAACGCCATTGAGGTGTTCAGCGCTTAACTGATCCCATTCGTTGAGGAATCCCCCACGAGTCATTCCAGTATCAACTTCAAGATGTACTTTCGCCTTCTTGCCTGTTGATGCCGCCGAGATTTCACTTAGCGCTTTCAGTGATGCTGCAGCTAATTCAATATCTAGCTCGATTGCCTTTGCAAAATCAGAACCTGGTTGTACCAACCAAGCAAGAATCGGGGCCTCTATCCCTGCTTCGCGCAGAGCGATTGCTTCTTCAAGCAGCGCCACACCTAAATAATCTGCACCTGCCGAAAGAGCTGCCTTTGCAACAGGGATAAGTCCATGTCCATATGCATCTGCTTTAACCACCGCAAGGAGTTTTCTTCCTGCCGTCTTCTTTAATAGCTCAACATTGTGTTTGATAGCGCTGAGATCAACAATCGCTTCTGCTCTCATCGCTCAACCACCACCATGGCAGAGGCAATACCTGCATCGTGAGAGAGAGATAGGTGCACGCTAGCGCCATCTATTAAATCTGCGATTTCTCCACGAAAGAGAAATTCTGGCTTTCCATTGGGTTGGCTAATGACTTCTGCATCGTGCCAATGCAGCCCGTGTTCTGGACTAAGAGCTTTATAGAGAGCTTCTTTTGCTGCAAATCGGGCAGCGAGTGATTGGTCAGAAGTACTGCGCTCTGATTCGGTAAAGAGTTTTTCACGAAGACCTGGTGTGCGCTCAAGAGATTCGAGGAATCGCGCAATATCAACGACATCGATGCCGATTCCATCAATCATGCAGGGAAGTCTATAAGGCGTTAGTGGAGTTGGCTATCAGATGGAAAGAATCGATCGATTGCGATGATGAGAACTAAGAGTGCTGACCCCAAAAGTAGGCCGCCGAAAAGGTCTGAGAACCAATGTGTATTGCGGATGAGTGAGACCGTGCAGACGGTCAGCGCAAGTACGCCGACTGCTGCACTTGCAAGCCGCCCACGGTATCTATTGATGTTTGCATATCTGTAGAGGAGATACGCGATAACGCCCCAGATAAGAATTGCATTTGATGCATGTCCACTGGGATATGACATTCCACCTGCATGCAAAATATCGAGACCTAGCCGTGGTTTGGTTCGCCCTAACGCATACTTAAATGCACCAACTACTACATTGAGTGCAATAAAAGCTAGCAGACCTAAATTAACTGGTCTCCATGTCTTAAATCTGATCGCAATATAGAGACCGATAATAATCAGAGCGATTCCTGAAACACTTCGAAGCCCTAAGTCATCGAGTCGGCGGATGATGAAATAGGAAAGCCCATGAAAGCGGGGATGATGCAAGTTATTGAGATGGCGATCAATACGCACAAGAAAGCCATCTGTAAGAACGATATACGTTGTAAAAAGATATCCAGTAAAGAGCCAGGCAGACCAGTTGAGCGCTCGGCGCATCTGCTGCTTGCGGGGATCTACTGACGCGATCATATTTATTCGACGGTGACAGATTTTGCGAGGTTACGTGGTTGATCAACATCGGTTCCACGTGCCACTGCAATTTCATAGGCGAATACCTGTAGCGGAACAGTTGCAAGCACTGGCTGGAAGAGAGGTGAAGCAACGGGGATACGGATGATGTGTTCGGCGCCGATTACTTCAGCACCTTCTGGTGCGATGACAACCACTCGAGCACCACGTGCTTTCACTTCTTGAATATTGCTGAGCATCTTCTCATCGAGCTGATGTTCGTCAGCTGTCGGCAAAATTGCGATCACAGCGGTGCCTTCTTCAATGAGAGCGATAGGGCCATGTTTAAGTTCGCCACCTGCAAATCCTTCGGCATGAATATAGGCAAGCTCTTTCAACTTAAGTGCGCCTTCGAGAGCGACCGGATATTCA